>ERZ1066137.763-NODE-763-length-20180-cov-8.683429_pt1 | contig 20180 bp, 19 predicted proteins | sample MGYA00382784_ERZ1066137 | MGnify/ENA primary metagenome ERZ1066137 (study PRJEB33369, sample SAMEA5778367) | biofilm metagenome | biome: Industrial cooling water; feature: Water cooling tower basin; material: Biofilm | place: United Arab Emirates | collected... | reverse complement strand
TAGACCCAGTTGATGAATTTCGCTCATCATCCAGGCCAAAGCTCCGTCTGACAGCTGGGAGCGGGGGGCGGGGCGCCCGCACCGGACCCAAGTCCGGTGCCCGCCGGGCTCCCAGGGGGCTGCGCAGTAGACCCAGATCGCCTGGGGGTCCTGAGCCAGGACGACCGCCGTAGCCTCTGCCGGATCGGGCAGGGCCTGGTACAGCGGCAGGGCCTGATACTGCGCCAGCGCCCGGGCTACTAGCCGGCACGGAGCCGGGGGCGGCCGGCGGCCTTGAACCGAGCTCACGGCTGCCCTTTCTTGCGCGGGGCCATCCTGGGGCCTCTCATGGGCACGACGGCCTCGGCGAACTTGGCTGGCTTGCCGGCCCCCGGCAGCTGCGGGCGCGGCAACACTCGCCACAGCCGGCGCACCGACCGGTCCCTATCCTCGGCGACCTCGGACCGGCACAGCTCCAGCAAGCCGCGCCAGGCCCAGCTGTCGAGCCGTCGGCTAGGCACACGGACGGACGCGCAGGGCCCTAGGTCGAGCGACCACAGCCGCGGAGGCTGCGCGGGCTTGCGCGCTCCCCGAGCAGGATCAGGCAGGCACCCGGCCGGCCCGAGATAGGCCACCAAGCTCGCCCCCCGATAGGTGGCGCTGCCCGCTGGACTAGAGACCAGCAGGGCCCCAGGAACGGCAGCCCCGGGGCCAAGGAGCTGAGCAGCCTGCGTCCAGGATTTCAGCGCTCGGCGCAGCTTGTCGGCTCGCGGAGACACGACCAGCGCGGGTCCCGCCAGTCTCCCGGTCCGCGCCATCCGCTTCGCATGCATTTGGCACCAGCCATGCATGCGGTGCGGACGGTCGCAGCCTGGAGCCTGGCAGCGCCCAGTCGGATGCTTCCCCCACCGGCGGGCTCGGGGCTTCTTTTGCGGGGGCGCGCCGTCGGGGATCCCGCGGTCGGTCGGTGTCTCGTTGAGCATGTCCACAGCCTAGCGCCTAGAACGGCGTGTCGGAAAAGTCTGCAAGGCCGGCCGGCCCCCACACGTTGCCGTCATCGGCGTTGACGCCCCCAGCGCTGGGGCCGCCAGACGACCCACGCTGCCCGGCGGGTCTTGCGCTCTCCGGGTCTTCGCCCCAGACGTCGCTCTCGCTCGCGCGCCCGCGGGGCCTCGGCTGCGGAGATCCTCCGGGGCCGCCTTCCTCGCGCCCGCCACAGAACTCCCAGGCATCGGCTACGACGTAGAGCTTGGATCGCTTCGACCCGTCTTGCTTGTCTTCCCAGGTGTCGAGCCGCAGCTTGCCCTCGATGAACGCTGGCTTGCCCTTGGTGTGAAACTTGGCGAAGGCCTCGCCGCGCTTGCCGAACATGGTCACGTCGACGAACGTGGGCCGGTCCTGCCACTGGCCGTCGGCGCCCTGAAAGCGCTCGTTGACCGCCAGCCCAAACTTGACGATCGCGGTTCCGCTGCCCGCATACCGGGTTTCGGGGTCGCGGGTCAAGTTGCCCATCAGTAGAACTTTGTTGAAGTTGCCCACGGTCAGATCTCCTGTGCGCGGTTGTCGGCGGCGACCCGCCCATCTTGGATGACGATCGCCCCGTCGAGCGTTTCGTCTTCAGACACCATCACGACCAGGACCTGCCAGTCGGCATCGTGTGCCATTCGGGCCAGCCTGGCCAGGTTCTCGGAGCTTAGCCGGTTTGCGTCGTCGTAGCGCAGAAGCCGGAGCTTGCCGCCGGCTCCCATAGCCACCCGAGCGGCGACCAGCAGACCCTCGCTGCTACAGGCATTCGACGGGAACGGCCGCCCGTCCAGCTCCAGGCCATCGGGGGTCAGCCTCAAGCCCTTGACCGGGAGAGACTTCGGCAGCGCAGAGCCCAGCGCATTCTCCGCGGCCCGCTTGACCGACACGGCAGAATCGAGCCGAGCCTCGACGTCGGCGAGCTTCCGGGACTGAGCAGCCAGCTCCAAGCTAAGGCTTGCCGCTCGCTCGCAGACCTTGACTGTTTCGGCTGCGAGTTCCAGTCCGTTCTTGGCAGCCGCAGCGGCAGCCTTGGCCTTGTCGGCTTTGACCAGCGACTCGTCGAACTCCAGCGACGCCGCAGAGCGCTTGAGTTCCATGACCCGATCCGAAGCCACATGAGCTTCCTCCGCCGCGTCCGCAAGCTCGCGCTCTTGACGCTCCAAAGATGCGCGAAGCTGCTCCACTTGTGCGGCCATCAGATCTCGACGCCGAGCCAGGTGCTCGCAGTCACGTTCAGCGGCCGCGATCTTGGCCTCGACCTGCTGCCGCGCCTGGATAGCCTTTTCGGCTTCGGCGGTAGCGCTGCGCAGCTCCTCCGCGGCGCCGGCCTGAGCCGCAGTAGCCTTGGCTAAAGCTCGGCGAGCATCGGCTGCGCGCGACTCCGCCCCATCGAGCCCGCCAGCTTCTTCCCAGTCGAGCCCGATCAAGTCTTCGACGCGCGTGCGCAGAGCCGCGATTTGCCCTTCGATCTCCTTCCGGTTGGCGGTTTCGGTGCGGCGGATCTCGGCTAGGGCTGCGCCGGCCCGCTCCACGAACGTCAGCAGATCCAGCTTCGCGGCATCGGGCACCAAGCCGCTCCGCTCAGCGACCGAGACCAGATCGTTCGGAACCGCGGCGGAACCGCACGCTGCCAGCAAGCGGCGCGCGGCCTCCCGACGCCCCGGAGCCCCCGAGCGCCCGAGCACCAGCCACTCGGTGGGGTCCACCGCCACAGCGTTCAGCAGGCTGTCGAGCAGCTGCTGGGGCTTTGCGAGCTTCGTGCCATCGGCGGAGCGAACCGTAAGCTGCGACTGCTCGGTCCCATCCTCCCGGCGCACGATCCTGCGGCGCACAGTCAGGCCCCCGAGATCCAGCTCGATCTCCGCGGCTTCGCGGCCGCTGCGGACATCTGCCCCGGTCCGCTCGCCGACGCCAAGCGCGGCCTCGATCGCAGCGAGGGTCGAAGTCTTGCCTTGCCCGTTGTCTCCAGCAATCACGGTAAGGCCCCGAGGATCCAGCTGGAGGTCTACGCAGTCGATGCCGCGAAAGTCGCGGATTCGCAGCCCGAGCAGGTGCAGCGGGCCAGTTTCGGTTTTGGTGCTCATGCTTGTGTTGGTTGGTTGGGTGGTTGGTTGAGTGAGTGGTTGGGTGGGTAGGTGCTACTTCGTGACTCTTTTTTCTCCTATGCCGTTGGCCAGCCCCTGGGCGAGAAGCCGATTGAGGCCCGCGAGCACGTCGGGCCGTATGTCTAGCCAAAGGTTCATATTCTTGTGCGGCTTGATATCCGCCACCGGTGGCGGAGCCGTGGGCCCCAGCGCTTGCGCGTTCTCGCTGGGGCCCTTGGGCTGGAGCGAGATTTGCGCCCAGCTCCCCATCTGCGCATATTCGGGAATGACGGCCAAAACCTGCTCAGGCGTGGGCATCTGACCTTGCGCTACCAGGAGCAGCACGCGCACGATTTCGCGCAGCTCGCTGTTATTGTGCAGCCAGACCTTGTTCGTGTGGTAGTAGCAGTGCAGCGCGCTCATGCGGAGAATGTTGCGCTTGGCGAATCCATGCGCCGGGTTTGAGCTGCGCTTGGCCATCATGCGCCATATTTCGTACACGCTACGCAGCGTGTCGGCGCCTCGACGCTCAGTCCATTGTGCGATGGTAGCCTCGATGTTTGCTTGAGTAAACTCCGGTGGCGGCGTGTTGTAAAGGTCTTGCACCGAACTCCAAGCGTACTGGAGCTTTTCCCGCTCAGCCTTGGGCATGAAGTCGGCGACTCGGGCGATCTGAACCAAGCGCCCCCATGCGTGCGCGTCTACGATCCGGCGCAATTGCTCGGCCCCTGTGATGTAGCCGGGTCGGTGCGCGAAAGTGTTGTCTGTCGGGACCGGCTCTTGCCGGTGCCCGGGATGCTCGATGTAAAGTTCCAAGCGCGGCAGGATCCCATCCTGGTCGGCGTCTCGAATTGCCGCGAGTTCCTGCTGGAGCTGGGCGACATGTTGACGAAATGCTTGCACTCGGATTGCAAGTTGATCAAGGGCAGTGCTTTGGATCGGTGCCTTGGTTTCGGCGGCAGATGCTTCGGTGGATTCCATGGCGCGGAGTGCGGGTGAGTTGGGGTGCAAGTGTCTAGAGCAGTAGTCAGTCAGCTCTCTCATCGTCGGCATCGACCGAGCCGACGTGGTGCAGGCTCGCATAAAGCCGGTCCTGCTCGACCTCGCGTAGGTCGTCCCAGCTCTGGTCGGCATCGACGCACTGGACCAGCATGGAGTTTGCTTCCCATTGACGCGTCTGAATCCCCCCAGTGCTGACCACCCGCAGAAGCCGGTGCCAGCCGTGGTCATCGGGGAGGAGCACTAGGTCGCCCTCCCCAGGCAGGCCGTTGCCCTGCTCGGTGGCGATGTAGGTGCAGGGAGTTTTGTTGGCTTGGCTGGTCATGGCTTCAGGTAGCTGGGTGTCGGGGGTCAAGGTGGTCGGACGTACGATCAGCGGCGGATGTACCGGTCGGCGTGGTCCAAGGTCAGGACCGCAGCAATAAACTCCTCGGCCGTGTAGCTGCGCGCATCGCGCGCCGGCAGGTCGTCCACCAGTTGGCGGCGAGCCTGAGCGGTTTCGGCCCAGCCGCCGGCCGGGCAGCCCACCAGGTAGTTGGCGGCGCGGCAAAGGGGGTGGCCGTCGGTGCCGGCGAGGCGGACGGCCGTGCGGAGGGATTGCTTGCGGGAGGCCTTGGTGGTCATGGCTTGATGGGGTGCGGGGTGCGTTGGGGGTGCGGGGTGCGTTGGGGGTGCGGGTGCGGGGGCGGGTGCGGGGTGCAGTCACTCGGCGCGCTGCGCGTCGATCTCGGTTTGCCTTGCGGCGGTGTTGGCGTAAGCGACAGCCCCCGATTCATCTGCCGCCGGAATGTGGCTGGACTCCGCAGTCCAGTGCTCGTCAATCCGAAAGGCATACACCACTCGGAACTCTCCGCTATTGCGCTCGCGCAGAAAGGTGCCCAGGAGCGCGCCGCGCTTCGGGTGCGCTTGGTCGTACAGCGTTTGGCCGTACCAATTCCAGCGATCGAACCCGCGGAGCATCTGATCGGCAGCCGTAGCCGGTCCGATGCGCCTGGCCTCCATGCGGTACAGCCGGCGATCGCGGCCCAATCTGACGATCACGGGCTCCGGCAGCTGGAAGGAATTACGCTCTAGGTCTTTGCTCATCTTCTGCTCCTTGATGACGCGCTCGTCTTTGTTGAGAATCAGGCCAGGTCCAGGTCGAGCATGGCGATCAGCTTGCGCGCGGTCAGAATCTCCTCCATGCCTTTGTCGGTGCTCTCATCGGAGGTTTCGATGAGTCGATTCATGCGCCGCTTCCAGGCAAACAGCAGCCGATCGAACTCGGCGTTGTTCGTCATGGCGGCACCCTGAGCAAGCTCACGAGTCCAGGCTTCCATCGCCAGTTTCATTTGCAGCTCAAGATTCAGTTCCCGAGCGTGGTTGTGCATCCACTGGAGCAGGTGGTATGTGCCGAGGGTCTTAGCCTCGTCCATGCGCTCCAGGAGGCCCTTGATGGCCGCCTCGGTGCGCTCCAGGGTGTTGTTCAGGCGGGCGGCGATCACGGCGGACGGCTTGCGGCTGGTAGTCATGGCTCGGTTCAGGTCAGGGGGGGGGCGGGGGGCGGGGCGGCTGGCTGCTGTGCCCCTAAGATACACCGAGCAAGCCCCCAGCGTCGAGAAAATCCCCGAAAAGTTGGGGGGGGCGCCGCAAGCCCCAGCGCCTACGGGGGTTAGGACGGCCCCCCTACCGCGCATCCCAGCCCGCGGGGGGGGTGGGGGGGGGGCTAGCGGAGCCAAGAAGCCCAGTCGGCCGCCCGATGCTCGTGGACGGCCCTATGGCAGGCACCGCACAGGGCTGCCCCGTTGCTCGGGTCGTCGCTGCCGCCCCGGGCCCTGGGTAGCAGGTGGTGCGCCTCCAGCCGCTCCAGCGGCCGGCTGCCGGGCTGGGCCCCGCAGCGCTCGCACCGGCCGCCAGCGCGCGCCAGGACGGCCCGGCGGAAAGCCTCCAGAGCCTCGGCCCGTCGGGCTGCTCGGGCGCCCCGCCGAGCCAGCGGCGACCGGGACAGGCTGCCGCCGGGTTTCGGCCCGGGGCCCCGGGCTAACGCGCCGCCCCGCCGAAGCGGCTTGCGGCGCTTCATGGGGCCGGCTCCGGGGCAGGCTCCAGGGACGCGACCCAGGCTTCCAGCGCCGGCAAGGCCTGGGCCTCGGCCTGCCGCCACCAAGCCAGCCCCCCGGGCGCCTGGGGCCGCGCCAGCTCGCCGGACTCGGCCAGCATCGCCCGGAAGGCCTGCACGATGCCAAGCAGGGTGGCGGGGGCCCCGCGCCGAGCGACCAGCGACGGGGCCATCAAGCGCAGGGTCCCGAGCCACGACAGCGGGCGATCGCGCCGCAGCTCTGCGGCCAAACCCTGGAGCCGGCTAGCCTCCTCGATGCCAGCGCGCGCCTGCATCATCCGCAGCACGGCATCTTCGAGCGACCAGTCCCAGACCCGGATTGCCGAAAGATCGCGCTCGGGATCGCGGGGCTGCGGGGCCGCGGGCTCGGGCGCCTGAGCCTCAGATCCCAGCAGACCGAGCTTGGCCGGGAGCCAGCCCGCATCTAAGCCGTCCAGCAACATCGCGCCGGGGTTTTCGAGCTGCCGGCGCTGAGACTCGCCGCGCAACCAGATCACGACCGCCTGCACGATCTCGGCAAGCGGCCGCCGATAGGTGTCGGCTAGCGCCTGGAGCTTCGCCACGATCCCCCACCGCGGCCCGCAGTCAACTCCCAGGGGCTCTAGCACGCGGACGGCGATTGCTCGGGATTCCGCGGCTGCGTCCGTAGGCGGCTCGGTAGTCAACGGCGAAGAAGAAGAAGATCCTTTTTTTAGAATAAAGGCTTCTTCTTCTTTGCCATTGATGCGGGGACGGATCGCAAGGACAGCAGTGCTCCAAAGCCTTCCGTCCCGCTCCTCGAAGCAAGCCCGGACGGCCGCAGGGAACGGTGGTACCGGGTGGCTTGGCGATAGCCGCAGCGCGCGTCTCAGCGCCGAAGCGTCATCAGGTATGCTGCCCCCGGTCTCCCAGCATTCGAGCAGCAGGTACAGATACAGACCTCGCTCGGCCCAGGTCATAGCCTGCACGCGCGGCGAGCTGCGAAACGCCCGGGGGTCGAACGGCATCGGTTGGCTCATCGCGGGCCCCCCATTCTTTGCCGTTGCGCTCCTGACGCAACGGCAGCCAAAGCCGCGGCCGGGTTGTCGAGCAGCCCCTGAGCCAATCGGCGCCACCAGAGCCCCACAGCCTCGGTCAGGGCTAGCCCGCGCGCCAGCCAGCGCTCAGCGCGCCGTAGCCGCCCCTGCGCCACCCGATGCCTGGCTGCCCGCAGCCGCGCCCAGGGTCGCCCCGGTAGCAGCGGGTGCTCAAGCGCCCGACGGGCTGCCCGGCCCCGATCCGCAGCCCGGGAGGCCTGGCGCTGCCCTGCGGCCCAGAGTCGCGCGGCCCAGCGCTCCAGGGCTATCGGATCAGGCGGAGCCCCACCAGGGGGACTAAATAACCGATCCTGGGCCCTCGCCGAGTCGCCGGAGCGCCGATCGGGGGGCACCACCGGCAGCGAGCGCCAGCCCCGCAGGTCGGTCAGTAGCTCGACCCGAACGCGGCGCAGGCCCTGCCGCAGGTAGCTCCAGGGCCGCGACAGCCTAGCCGGGACCTGCGAGCAGCCAGCCCGAATCTCGTGCAGCACGACGACACAGCGCACCTCCCCGGTAAGCCGTCGGCCCACCCGCCAGCGTGTAGCGTCTCGGCCAGTCGACAGGCAGCCGGCATCCGCTAGCTGGCGCAGGCAGCGCCCGACGTAGGAAGGGGCCAGGCCGGACAGCCTGCATAGGCGCGATCGAGTCTCCATACTGACTGGCCCGAGTGCTATCAGGACTTCGAGCAGTCGCCGCGGGCCGGGGTTTAGTCCCGCGGCCAAGCTGCGGATTGTCGGGTATTCTCTTCGGTTGCGGCTACGAGCTCCGTGTCGTAGGATCATAGCGGTTGATCGATCGGCTGGGGCCGCGGCTGCGGCCTGACGTCGGTTGGTTGGTCTCGCCGCGCTTTGGTCGGCGCGGTTTAGGTTGGCGGGCTCCCACGGTCTGAACCTCTGCGGGAGCCCGCCTTTTTTGGCTATCAGGTCGCGGCCAAGTGCGGGTCCAGGTACTGACCCAGGGTCTCGGCCTCGACCTCCCCGGTCTCGATCAGCGCCAGCAGCAGAGCCAGGCCCGTCACGTGCAGGGCCTGGCTTAGCGCCGGCAGCCGGTTGCGCGCCCGGTAGTCAGCGACGACTTGCCGCGCTTCGGGATTGCGCGACATTGCGGCCGCGATGCGAGCCACGACAGTCGGCCGGTCAGGCCGCTCGCTCAGGATCTTCGCCAGCGCCGCCGATGCCTGCTCAGACAGTGCGATCGAAACCGGCGGGGTCTCCACGGGGCGCGGGCCCGCAGCGACCGCGGAAACCTCCGGCGGGGCTTCCGACTGCGAAGCTGCCGCGGGCTCCGCAGGCTGGGGTTCCGGCTCGGCCTCCGGCGGGTGCTCGGCGGCGGCTTCCGGCGCAGGCTCTGGGGCCGGGGTGGGGACCGGAGCTGCTGACGCCGGCGCAGCCGCCGGCTCGGCCTTGGGCGCCGCGGCCCCGCGCTTAGCCGCCAGCCGGGCGCTCAGGGCCTCGCGCGGGGTGAGCCCGGGACCTGGCTCCCGCGGACTTCCCCCGAGAAGCTCAGAGACAGACAGCTCGCCTGAGCGCAGGCCCTCGACAAGCGCTCGCATCGCCATGATCTCGGACGGCCCCCAAGCGTCGGCGGGCACACCTGCGAGTGAGCTGGCAAGCTCTACCGAGACACCGAGCGCCGCTAGGGCATCGAGCACCGCGGTCTTTTTCTGCCGGACTTCGTTGGCGAACTGACTCGACTGCGGGGGAGACTTCACCATGTCGGTGATGGCATGAAGCAGCTCCTCGGGCAGCACGGCCAACAGGGCATTGCGCTCAAGCTTCGCCCCGCTCGACAGCACGAGCTGCACGGCATCGCGGCCGACCGCGGGGACCAGCACGGTTTGCCCTTCGGGGCCCTGCTTGCGCGGAACCATCATTGCGACCGGTTGCTGCCGCTCGGCCGAAACCAAGGTGTAGCAGTCGATCGCCGAGGCTTGCAGCAGCACACTTCCCGGCCGCTCCTCCAGGACGCTGAACCCGTACCGGATGCCGCCGGCGTATTGGGCGATTCTCCGCGCCGTGTAGACCGTGGGGCCGGTGACCATCGTACCGCCGAGCTTGTACGAGTAGAAAGCTCGCTCTGCGACGTCCCACCGGCCAAAGCCCGCTCGGGCGGCGCCGATGCAGGCTTGTAGATCCCGAGGCCGCTCGGTGCAGCGCCGCATGGTTTCCGCGATGATCGCCCGTTCGCGCTCGATCGCCATCTGCACGCGCGCCGCGTCGAAGGGCTGCGGAGTTGTTTCGCTGATCTCGCTCACTTGCCACCTCCCGACACGCGGAAGACGCGGCTGCTCCCAGCCTCGACTGTGTAGGCCTTGCGCTCCTGCCATTTCCAGGTAACGCGCAGATCCCCACCGCGAGCGACCTCATGGTCTCGCATCTCCGCCATGATCGCGGCTTTCAGCTCCCCCTCTCGCTTCTCGGCCTCGGCGATGTCTTGCTTGAGGCGGACAAGCTCATAGAGCTTGGCCGTAGTGTCTTGGCTCAACTCGACCGCTGCCGGGACCGTCTTCCGCCAGGCGGCCTGCAACGCCGGTACACTGGCACCCTCCGCCGACGGCAGCCCACCAGCATCGACCAGCATGAGCAGGTCAATAGCGGCCTCGCGCGCTTGCTGGTAGACCTCCAGGTCGGTCGGGAACGTCAGGATAGTCGGCGGGGAGTCGAACCCCGTGCAGGCCACGAACCCGACAGTCGGCACCCCGAGCAGTCCGGCGTACCAGACCACCTGAACCCAGGCATCGAGCGGCGGCTCCCCGCTCTGCCAGAGCGCCGCGGAGTCGCGGGCCGTGGAGAGCTTGAAGTCCACCACCATCGGGCCAGCCTGCCTGTCGATCACCACCAGATCCGGGCTGCCGCCCAGGCGCGGCTCGGCGCAATCGCGCATCAGCATCTGCCGGCGGCCGCTGCTCCGATGGACTACGCTTGCCGTCACGGACAGATGGCTCAGCTCCTCCAGCTCCTGCCCGGTCACCAGCTCGCGGCCGGGTCGGGCATCGAACCAGATCTGCCGCAGCGAAGGCTCCATGCGGTTGCCCCAGCGCATCCGCTCGGTCTCCTCCACCGGCGGGGCCTCGCCGCGCAGCCGCAGGGCCACGTCTAGCGCGGTGCCCCACTTGCTCACGCCCAGCAGCTTGGCGGCATCGGTGCCGCCGATCAGCCGCTGGCGCGACTGGTCCCAGGTCTGTTGCTTGGTCTCGGTCATGGTCGATCGGGTCTCGTTGCAGCCCCGGGGGTTGATGGATCCAGCGGGCCGGCCGGGGCGCCCGGGCCGCTGGTGTATCTTATACCACGGCGCTCAGGCCGGCAGCTCGCCAGTCTGGCGCCGGTACTTGTGCGCCATCTTGACCACGACGCCCCACTGCCTATCGGTCAGCAGTCCAGCGCCATGAATCTGCTTGGCAAGCGAGTGCCCGATCTCCCCGTCGTACTTGCTGAATCCTTCGCCATTGATCGTGCCAGCGCGGTCCGGGTCCATAGCGGCGAGGCGTAGCAAGGCCTGAGCTGCGGCGGCCTCTCGGGCACCGTTAGCGGGGCGACGTTCGGCGCGCTGAACGTGTTGCGGCGGCTGAGCGTTACCTGAGCGTACTGCGATGCTCGAGTGGCTAGCCCCGGCCGCCTCAGCTTCAACCGCAAGAGCGGCAGATTGCCCCGCGATCTCCAGCAGCATCTCGGTCGTCAGCTCTACGCTATCGGCTAGCCGATCTTCCGGGCTCGGCGCGCCCAGCTCCTGGCCCTCACCTACTGCGCTGCGATCCAGCTCTTCGTAATGCCGCAGCTTGCGCTCCGTGGCTTCGCTGATGCGCTCGTCGACGTAATGGTCTGCCACCAGTGTCACGATTTGGACAGGCCGCGTTTGGCCGATGCGGTTAACTCGGTCCTCGGCTTGGATGACGTTTGCCGGGACCCAGTTGCGGTCTACAAACAGGACCGTGCTCGCCGCCGTCAGAGTCCAGCCGACGCCGCCCGCTGTGATATTGCAGGCGATGCCGCAAGCAAGACCGGCCTGAAAGGCATCAACCGCGGCCTGATTCTGTTCGCGTGTTTGTTGCCCGTCAAGACGCACCCAACCCGTGCGGGCGGCAAAGGCCTCGACGACCGCCGTATGGTCGCTCATGACAACCAGCGGCTCCCCGGCTTCCTCGTATTCCTCGGCGACCTCCAGGGCCGCGGGAATCTTTGCTATCGCCAGCAGGTTCTTGACCCGGCTTAGCAGCTCGAACGGAACTTGATCCTGCGTTTCGGCCAGCAGACCCAAGAAGCCATCGACCGTAAGCCCCTTGGCCTCGAACAGCGGCGCCAGCTCGGCGAGGCCCTGCTCGATCTGCTCGGCGCTAATCGGGACGCTGAGCACCGTACGGCGCTTAGACGGCAAGTCGGGCAGCACGTCTACCTTGAGGCGCCGCAGCATCACGCGGCGCAGGGCTTGCGCCAGCTCGCCGGCTTCCATGTCGGTTACGGCCCCCTGGGAACGGCCACCCGCCCGCCAGACCAGCGCCTGATACTGCCGCAGCGAACCGAAGGCCTCCTGTCCCAGGCCGGCTAGCTCAAGCACGTCCCACAGCTCGCGCGGAGTGTTGAGCAGCGGGGTGCCCGTCATAATCCACGCCCGGCCGCCGGTCTCTAGCGCGGCGTCGATGATGGCCTTCGCGCGCTTGCTCCGCCGCGCACGGGGGTTCTTCCCGCGGTGCGCTTCGTCGACCACGACCCAGGTTTCCCCGCGCGGCATCGGGGGCTCGAATGGCAGCCCGCCTTCGTCTTCCTCTCCGGGGGCCGCCATCAGGTTGTCCCAGCTGCCGATGACCAGCTCCCCGGGGCCCGGCCAAGCGAAGTCCAGCGAGCCGACTCGGCGCGCCCGATACTGCGGCGCCCAGCGCTTGATCTCGCGCGCCCAGTTGGGGCCCAGGTTTGCCGGGGCGATGACGACGACGCCAGGCAGCGGACCGCGGCGGGGCAAGGCACAGATCGCCTGGACGGTCTTCCCGAGGCCCATATCATCCCCGAGACAGGCGCGCGCCCGACCGGACAGGAAGGCGACGCCCTCCTCTTGGTAGCGGTAGAGCTTCTGGCCTGCCGGCAGCTCGGCCAGGATCGCGGCCAGGGCTTCGCGCGCGGCGTCGCGGCGCTCGATGGCGCCCTGCCGCAGCTCTGCTAAGGCTCCGGCGACGTCAGGGTCCAGGGCAAACGGCAGGCCGGCGCCAGCCAGGGCGACGAGCAGCCCGGCTAGCCGCTCCAGCGGCACCGAATTGCTGCCGCTCGCGCGGTCCCAGGTGGCCCCGTGGTCAACGCAGGCCTGCCGATAGGCGGCAAAGCGCTGACCCAGGTAGGCGGTCAGGCGCAGGGCGGCGCGCCCGTCGGGGCGCATGGCCGCCAGGCCGACCGTAGCGGCGGGGGCGGAGGCGGATCGGATGGACTGATGCATAGCGGGGAGGCTGCCCGGGTCGGGCCGCCGATGCCCCTAGGATACACCAGACGCGGCCGGGGCGCCGCAATTTTCTCAGGTTCTGTCGACGGGCCGCCCTAACCCGCTGCTCTCGCCTGGGCTTAGGACGGCCTGCAAAACTGCGACACCGGCAGAAGCTCGACCAGCTCCTCGAATTTGCTGGCCGGGCTTGCGGCGATGCGCTGCCACAGCTGTTCGGTCGCTTCTAAGTGCTTTGCTTCCGCTTGCAGGTTCGCCCATACATTGCTTTGCCGCGCATGTCGAACAAGAGGCCCCGAGAGAGCAAAGCAGTAGCGACGTCGCCAGGCTTCTTTCTGCCACAGCCAGCCCATCCAGATGTCGTCAAAACGCGGGACATCAATGAACGAGCACCACGGCAGCCAGTCGCTCGGCCGAAATGCCAGATTCATTCCGCACAACGGGAAGTATTTGTCGATGACAGCAGCTGTTTTGAATCTCATTGGAGCGCCATTGTGCGCAAGCTGTCGCACTGCACAGTAGTCTCCAATTTCAGTCCAGAATCCGACACTAGCCGCTGCTTTAAACTTCATATGCAACGACGAGTACGGCGTACCGCGAGACGGCGGATCAGTTACGATCTGAAACATCTCGACGTCATGCTCGGCATTTAGCACTTCAATGTGAGCATGCGCAAAGCTCTCAAGGTCATCGATGTCATGAGGGTAGCAATCGTCGTCAATTACGACGACAATGTCTGCCCCTTGATTCATTGCCCTAAGCACGCCGGCGTTTTTGGTAGCAGCGCAGCCATTGCGCTCTGCATCTTGCTGCAATACTAGCCAGGGCGGGACTGCTTCGATTTTCCACGCTGCCTTGAAACTTTCGAGCTGCCTTGCGTTGTGCCAAGGGACGACGACTGCGAATGAATCGACCATTTCGGTTCTCGGTGACGTGCGTATGCAGGCGTGCGCAAGCGCACACCCTTGACTAGTGTTTCTTGTACGATCTTTGGATAAGCAGAGTCATCAATCATAGCATGATGAATCCGCCTGTAGTCGTTTCTCGCGTCACCCATCGCCGCGATTTTGCAGGCCGATGGCTCAATCATGACGCTTGTAGCGGACTTAAAATAGGTGCCCATGCTTAAATATACTTCTGACATTCCACCGCTTACCGCTTGCGTTTGCGCTTGAACGACGAAAGTGCCCGGTACTGACAAAAATAGCTGACCTCGACGACCGTGCGAAACATACGCAGTCGCATCTTCGTTGACGGTGCCGGTAAACTGAAACGGCCTGTCAACGCTACACAGCCATGAATTCATGCACTTTCGAAGTTTGGCATGACCTAATCTCCACTGCCGACTACCCGAAAAACCAATGTAGTCTCCGCCTTGCAGCATCGCGATTGCCAAAGCTTGCGATGACTCGTAGAACGCAATCATCTTGTCAAAGATTTCATCCGCGATTCCGCTCAGCTGAACCGTAGTAAACATACCGGCCATATCTCTTACTGACATATATCCATAGTCATCATCAAACTGAAAGAAGTACTTTGTCTTTACTTCCCTTGCAATGCTCCAGCAAGCATTTCTTGCGTATAAGATGGCCTTTCGGTTGTGCTGATTGTTTCCCTCGTCAGTCCACTTGGCAACTTCTTCCTTTGAAAAGACAGCGATGTGTTCCTTGCCATACATTTGCTCGTGAGCAGCAATCGTTTTGTCAGCATCATCAAGAACAAGATACCACCTGCCCTGAAAGCCATATCGCCGCAATGTGTGCAGGGTCCTCTGCTTGTCTGGGCGACCGTGCGTAAGGATAAACACAGCCGCATCACTTCTCATCGCTTTCTCCAGACGTCAACATTCCAGCAGCCTTAGCAATTTTTTGGATGTCGTCAGTTAGCTTTACAAAACCAAGCTCAACGGCCTTGTCCCAGTCAACGATTATTAGCCCAGAGTTTTCCATGAGCCTTTGAATCGTCTCATTCGCATGTGCGTAATACTCTGCGATTCTTCCAAAGTGGAATTGCGTATGTCGTTTTGCCGCAGCGCTGAGAAAAGCGGAGATATCTTTGGGCAAATTTGATTTAGCGATTTCCTTTTCAAGCTCTTGCGTTACCTGATCGTCATACAGGTCGGCGATTTGTGGGCATTCGCCAGTTACCTTGTAGATCGGGCTAGCGATCTTTGGCGTGTATCTGTTTTCGATCTGCTCGCTGCTATCCTCTGTGGTATCCTTGATTGCAGCTAATGCGTCATTTGTAAACAGGAAGTCTTGGCGATATGAGTCATCAACATTGGCTAGTGCTACATTCAGCTTTGCGATATCCCATTCCGCAAGCTCTGCCGTTCGGTTGTCTGCAAGCCCGTAGGCAATGCGAGCTTCGTCGCTTGAAAACCTAGCTCGAACTGCCTGAATGGAATCCCAGCCAAGACTCTGCGCAGCTAACAGCGTGCCGTGGCCTGCGACAAGCATTCCGTCCTCGGTCACGACGATCGGTTTTCTTTGGCCGAACCGGCGCAGGCTTGCGGCGATGACTCGCACTTGGGAATCCGGGTGCAACCTCGCGTTGCCAGGGTCGGTCCGCAGGTCGGCGATGCGAACCGTCTCGATCACAAGCGGGCCCTCAGCGACAGGGACAGCCTTGACCTTTCGCTTGGCAGCCTTTGCCGGCTCCGGCGTCGTCGAGCTAGACGAGGTCTTGGCTGCGGAGGTGCTGGCTTGCGCCGCACGCTTGCTGGACTTCTTGGCCATGGTCAAGCGGGCAGCGCGGCTTTAGCCGCGGTGGCGATCACAGCCACGGCGACGCGCCAGATTGCATCGTGAGCGACCCGCGCCTCCTTGCTCAGGCTGAGACGGACCCGCTCGGCCAACAGCCGGGCCTGCGCTTGCGTGTCGGCTTGCAGCCGAGCAACGTCTTCGCCCGCGGCGACGGCAACAGCCTGCGCCCGGAGGATCTGCCCGGCCTGATCGATGTAGCTTTGCTGGGCGGTGCTCGACAAGCCGAGGCCGCCCAGCTGATCCGCCAGCGCGGCAGCGGCGCCGGAAACCGCGGCGGCCACGATGGCCTGAGGGTCGATCGCGCGCGGGCTCATTGTTCGCCCTCCGTGACTGCATCCGTGGATTCGGGCTCGACGGGCTGCGCGACGGCAGCCGCCTGAGCTGCCGCCAGGTCAACTGTTTGTCTCAGGCTTGCGCTCGTCGCCAGCCAGGCCATACGTTGAGCCTCGGTCAAGGCTTGCCCGTCCGGCAAGACCCCGGCTTCCACCCAGGCGTCGTACCGAGCCGTCACCAGATCGACCGCGGGCTTGATCGCCGCGGGGTCGAGCTGCCCGGCGGGCTGCAACAGCCCGCAGCCGGCGACGAACAGCAGAGCCAGGAGCCACAGCAGTCGAGTCAGGTTGGTCATGCCCCGAGCCTATCAGCTGCCCGGGGCTGCGGTCAAAGCCCCGGGTTGAGCCGCCGTACCATAAGGGTGGTTCCGTCAGCCTGGACGGTCCCCGTGCCGGTCCCGGCAAGCCTCTGGACCCCCACCCGCAGGCGCTCCCCGGCCACCACAGTCCGCCGCCAGGAAGCGGCGGCCGTGCCCCGGTGGGTCGTGCCGAAGACCCCGGCCGCGGTCCGCCCGGCCGTAATTGCCCCCCAGCTGGCTCCCCCGGTGCCGCTGTCTGACTGGAGAATGGCCAGGAAACTCGAGTTGGTGCCGGCCGACAGGCTAAACGAGACGTGCATCGAGATCTCGTACTCCCCAGCGTCCGTTAGGGTCACTTCGCCGGCAGAGCGGCTGAAACCGGAATCTTGCCGGTCGGTCGTCCAGTCGGTAAGCACTACCAGCGAGCCCGCAATGCCGACGGCGCTGGCACTGGTGTAGTTAGCCATCTGGCTTTCCAGATTGCTTCGGATCGCCAAGGCATCGATAGCCCCGGCTACGGTGGAGGTCCCGAGCAGCGCCTGGCTGTGAGCGACATCCAAGGCTGTCGGCAGCTGGTTCCGGTGGCTGGCTGCCCGGAGCCTCCAGGCGGCCTGACGGACGCGGCACTGGTATTGGGTGGCCCCTAGGCTGGGCCGGGTTAGCGCGACCCGCATTTGCCAGGAGCGGCACCGCAGGGCCCCCGGGCTCCAGGCAGCCCAGGCAGAATCCGGCGACGCCCCGGCCCCGGTGCGAACCTGGACCCGCACCCCTACCAAGCCCCAGGCGGGGTCGGACGGGTCGGTCGGGCCCTCGATTCCCGCCCAGTGCTGCCCCCGCTTTGTCTCGGCGCCGAGCGGCACCGTAGAGCCCAGGGGGTGCTCCTGGATGACGTCGACGTGCACAGACGCTTCGATCATCTGGACGCTACCCAGATCGATTGCGGGGCTCTGCCAGATCCCGCTCTCGGCCACCCCGGCAAATTGGAGCACCTGCTCGCCGTCGACGGTCGCCACGACGAGATCCGTCAGGGTCCCGGAAGCCCAGCTTGTGGCCCCGTCGCCGGCGGCGAGGCTCGTTCCCAGCCCGGCCGCCGCGGCATAGTCCGGCAGCTCAAGCGACCGCGCCGGGCCGACCTGCCCGCGCCCGAGCACGTACCGGGCTTGGAGTCGCGGCCGCAGCCCCGCCTGATCGGCCTGCACGTCCACGGCCCCCAAAACGACACCCGGAGCGCCGGCCGGCAACACGGTCAGGCGGCGCGCACACAGCCACCCCGATCCCAGGCGAAGCTCGACCGGGCGCCGAGCGTTGCCCCCGTCGATCGAGACTTCGAGGCCGCCGGGAACCGGCAAGGCTTCGATCAGCGGCAGATCCGCGGGGACCGCAGCCTGGCCGGTCAGGAGCACTCTACGCGTGAGGTGCTCGCGGCCTGGGATGGCGACCTCTACCGAAACGGACTTCCAAGCCGCTCGCGGCGGCAGCTCAATCAGCGCATAGCCTGCGCTGCTCGGGAAGTCTTGGACAAGCTGCTCGCCTCCCCACCGGATGACGATCACTGCGCAACGGCCCAGCGCGGCCGTTTGCCCCGGCCAAGTTACAGCGATTGCGGGAAGGAGGTTGGTTTCCGAGTCCCCGTAGGTCGTAGCGTCCTGAACAGTTACCGGAATCGCAGGCAGCACCGCCGGATCATCGGGCTCGATTTCCGAAAACGCCGGCTCAGCGTAGACCTCGGCGACATACTCCCGAGCCTCGACCTTGCAAGTCCAGGCCCTGGGGTCCCATTCGATCGAGGTGCACTCGTATAGGTGCCCCGCCTTCGAGTTGGCTCCGAGCACCCAGAGATCGCCAGGCTGCGGGCTGTAGACCGTCCCGTCCGCAAACGTCAGCGCGCCGAAACTGATCGTAGCCCCAGAAGCAACCGCCCCTGTAGTTGAGACGTCGGCAAAGGCCGGACGGTCAAACGCTACGGAATGAACCGCCAACCGAGAACCGAACTCTACAGTTACTGCGCGATCGAGAGTGAGGCTTCCAACTGGGTCCGCATTAGTAACGCGACCACCCCAGGCAGCGGTCAACTCTTCGGCCTCCAAAACGAACACGTCGCCAGGCCCCAAAGCCACAAGACCCGCGCCGCCGGTAAACTGGCACACCGATCGCCGCAGCCATTGATCTTTAAGCCGCAGGTAGAGATCGCGGAGCGCCTGGGATCGCCGGCCAATATGATCAAGTCGCAGGCTGAGCTTTCTCAAAGTCGGCGCCGCGCCTTCGAGTGTCACCTGCACGGGTTTGCGATCCCCACTATCTCGGTCTACGAACTCAGCGTAAGCGCTGGAGTAAAGGCTACCCGCACCCGCCCGAGTAAACTCTAGCGAAGCTGCGTCGTACAGATCGCCGTTGACAACCATCACCGGCTCGCGGGCGCGCGCCCAGGTAACGAACAGGCGCTTGCCGATGAAGTAAGGGGTAGCTCGCCCGGCTTGGCATATTTCGATCAGTCGCTGCCAAGCGTTCGACGGGCGGCCCCCGATCGCCGTGTCGATCTCGCAGCGCGCTTCGTAGCCCGCGATTTTGTAGCCTCCCGACCCGCCCGCCGTAAGGTCTTCGGGCCCGGCCGCCAAAGCGTTTGCAAAGCTGCCGCTCGTCAGTTGCGACCAGCGAAAGTCAACGACCCACTGAGCAGTACCTGAGGCCTCCTGATAGGGGCCGTCTACGATTTCAAGTTTTGAGCCCAGCCAGGCACCAAGAACGATTGCCCAAGAAGCGTCAAGGCCTCCCGGCAACGTGCCTGCTGCAACGGCACCGACGCGCTTGCCCTTGACCCAGTGTTGCGGAGGCTGAGCGTTGAAGCGAGCGCGCAAACGCTGAACGCCAGCCAGCAGCAAAGCCTCGACGCCCACGACCTCGGCCTGCCCTTGATAGTCACGGACCAGCTCGTCGCAAAATGCTGCCCAGGCCGACCAGCTTGCGGCATCCAGGTCGGACAGCGTCAGCGGCTTGCGGAATCCCGCCCGCTTGTTCGTTACCCAGAACGCCGCAGCGCCCGCCGGGTTGCGCGTGCTCTTGTAGTCCCAGGTTCCGCTCGCATCGCAGATAGGCAGCAACGGCCCCTGAACTCGCGCAAGGATTCCAGGCTCGCTACCGGAAAGGCTTTCGTCGGCTAGAATCTGCAACGCCAGATAAGCCTGCCCGGGGTAAGAGTAGGCCTCGTAAACGATGCCGGTGACGCTTTCGAGCAGCGTCTTGTTTTTGCCCTGCCCCGTGTCGTTGCCGCTGACTTTAGTAGCCTGCACTTCGTACAAGGCCAAGTCGGGATCCGCGGCGACCCCGGCCGTTAAGACGACTCCGGTTCCAAACCCGACGCTACCCGAGCCAGCTCCACCGGCCTGCAAAGTTAGAGCACCGGCTCCAAGCGTGGAAGTCAAACTGTTTCCATCGAATGTCCAAAGAGCAGGGATGCCCGAGCTAACAGGAAAACTGCTAGGCGCTCCGTTGTTGTAAATTGCGACGATCTCCGCCGAAGACAGCGGACGGTCTGCGATGAAAACGTCGTCGAATTCCAGGCTGGTCCAATTCGGATTGAAGATCAGCCCATCAACGATGCCCAAGCGGACAGCCGTAGTAGCGGCAGTGGCGGGCAGGCGCACGCCTACGTTGGTAGTACGCTCCTCGGCAAGTGCTCCGTTGACGTACAACCGAGCGATATATTGCGGCGAGCCCGGCAGCTTTTGCCAGGTAACGGCCACGTGATTCCAGGCGTTTGTGGTGAGCTGAGCGGCGCTGATAGCGGCTCCGGCGCCAAGCTGCAAAACGAAGTTGCCGCTAGGATCCGTGTTGGTTCCGTCCGCCAAGTAGGCCCGAGCGCTGATCTGCCCAAATGCTGTTCGCCAAAGTCGGATCGCAAAGCCGCGGGATCCGCTGCTGCCAAGGTTGATCTGATGAAGCGCCGGGCTGGTGTATGTGCCTTGAAACCAACCGCCGAACCAGCCTCGGTTGTTGCTTTCGACGTCGGCCGGCAGCTTGACCCACCCACCCCAGCTGCCTTCGAGCACGACCTTGGACGGCTCCCAAAAGTCGCCCCCGGACAGCGTTAGCAAGGTGCTGCCGGTAGAAGATAGGTGACCGTTGTTGGGG
>ERZ1066137.757-NODE-757-length-20330-cov-11.152158_pt1 | contig 20330 bp, 15 predicted proteins | sample MGYA00382784_ERZ1066137 | MGnify/ENA primary metagenome ERZ1066137 (study PRJEB33369, sample SAMEA5778367) | biofilm metagenome | biome: Industrial cooling water; feature: Water cooling tower basin; material: Biofilm | place: United Arab Emirates | collected... | reverse complement strand
TCCAACTTTCTTGCTTCGTAATCATGACAAAGCATTTTTGAGATGGCTTTTAGTAGTAGTTGTACAATACGTGTAAATTGGCAAGGCAGAACAAAAACAACGTCTATGATCCGTAATTCCATCCGCATTGCCTTTCGGAACTTTTTCCGCGAGCAACTATCCACGATGATTACTATTACGGGGTTGGTGATGGGGCTTACATGCTGCATCTTTATCTTTCTGTGGGTAATGGACGAGTTGCGCTATGATCGCTTTCACAAGGATCACGAACGAATTTATGCCATCATGGAAAACCAGACGTATTCCGATGGCGAAATACTGACCTATGATGCCACACCGGCCCGGCTGGCAGAAAGCCTGCAACTTGATTTTCCGGAAGTGGAGGTATCAAGTCATTACTCGTGGCCCCGGCAAATGCTCTTTGGTAACGGTCAGCAATCGATCTATCACGAGGGTTTTTTTGCCGACACGGCATTCTTTACGCTGTTTACATTTCCACTGATCGAAGGAAATCCAGACAAACCGTTGCCCGATTTAAAATCTGTGGTCATTTCAAGAAAAATGGCCGAAAAATATTTCCCCGGGGAATCGGCACTTGGCAAGGTACTTAGGGTAGATAATAAATGGGAGGCGACCATCACCGCTGTGGTTGAAGACGTACCTGAAAATTCAACGATCTGGTTTGATTTTATACTCCCCTTCGAGGTGTATGCGCAGCAAACGTCAAAAAATCTGGATTGGGGCAACCACGCTACATTTACGTATGTGAAATTAAGAGCGGAAGCAGACGCTGAAGCTTTTTCTACGAAAATAAAGGATCTGTTGTCCGGCACACATGTTGAGAATAGTCGGACTACGCTTTTTGCGTTCCCACTAAAGGAATGGCGGTTGTTTTGGGAGTTTGAGAACGGAGTGCAAACCGGTGGTGGTCGAATCGTATATGTAGTTGGTCTTGGCCTTGCATCGTTGTTGATTTTAATCGCTGCCTGCATCAACCTCATGAATCTTGCCACTGCCCGTGCCGCCAAGCGAGCCAAGGAGGTTGGTATTAGAAAAGTTTCCGGAGCCTCGCGTCCGGTGTTAATTCAGCAATTTCTTACCGAGTCCATGTTGCTTTCCGTTGCCTCGTTGTTCTTTGCGTTGCTGGGTGTTCACTTGCTCTTGCCGCTTTTCAATTTCATGACCGAAAAGAGGCTGATCATGGATTATTCAGATGGCTATCTTATTGGTGGGCTGTTGTGTATTACAATTTTTGCGGGTTTGCTGGCGGGTAGTTACCCGGCATTCCTACTCTCTTCGTTCAAACCAGTGACGGTTTTACGAAGGAACCTATTTTCTCACCAGCGCGGATTGGGTCTGCGGAGCGTGCTGGTATTCTTTCAGTTTGGATTGTCGGTTGTGCTTATCATCGGTGCCATTGCATTCAATAAGCAAATGCAGTACATGCTCACAAAGGACCTGGGATTTGATAAAGAAAATCTGCTCTATTTTCAGCCGAGACCGGGAAGTTTGAATAATATCGAAAGCTTTAAACAAGAACTACTACAAAACCCGCTGTTTGAATATGTTGGGCAAGGGTATGATCACCCCGTCAACATCAATAATAATGACAATGCCCGCTGGGACGGAATACCAGGAGAAGAAACCGTGACGGTTCAAACCACCGTGTGCGATGCCGACTATGTAAAAGCCTTGGGGCTTAGGTTATTAAAGGGTCGGCATTTTCTACCTGATCTTGCAATGGACTCAACCAATTTTATTATTAATGAAACGTGTGCCAATCAAATGGGCTTTGAGAATCCAATTGGTCAGCGATTAAAGATTGATAAGACGGAAGGCCGTGTAATCGGGGTTGTGAATGATTTTCACCATCGCGATTTTGAGGCGCCCATTGCTCCGGTCATTTTTGTACTCGGAGAATCCGGGGTTAAGCCAATGTCGGTGTTTGTGCGCTATAGAAATGGCGAAACAATGGATGCCATGGCCTACGTTGAGAAAGTGTATAAGAAATTTGAGCCGGTATTTCCGTTGGAGATTAGTTTCTTAGATGCCGACTTGCAACGATTCTTAAAGGGTGCGTTGGTGATCGGCCGCCTATCCATCTACCTAACAGCCATCATTATTTTCATTTCCTGCCTTGGTTTGTTTGGACTGACCTTATCCGCCATAGAAAAGCGCACCAAGGAAATTAGTGTGCGAAAGGTATTGGGCGCAAGTGTCGCGCAGGTGGTTGTTTTGTTATCACAGGACTTTCTTAAACCGGTTATCATTTCAATTGTCGTAGCCTCACCCATTGGATACCTTTTAATTAATCAATGGCTTAAGGGATTTGCCTATCATGCAACTGTGCAATGGTGGTGGTTTCTAGTAGCGGGTATCTTAATATTGATGGTGACCCTCGTTACGGTGGGGTTTCATTCTGCAAAAGCTGCGTTAACCAACCCGACAGAGAATTTGCGAGGTGAGTGATATACAAAGCCAGCCATGAGATATATTTTTCTATTGACTTCAATCATTTCGGCAGACTTATTCGCGCAGACAGAGGTGACGCAAGACTGGAATGCTTTTTCACAAAGCTTTGACATGACGGCTTATCAAGGAGGGCGATTTCGATTAAAGGCAGTTGTAAAAGTTGAGAATGGGAGCACGTTGACCAATGCACGACTTTGGGCCAGGGTGGACAAGAAAAAGGGGATAGGCTTTTTTGACAACATGCAGAAAAGTCCCATAATTGAAAATGTCTGGAAAGAGTATTCAATTGAGGGTGATATTGACAAGAAAGCAGTAAAACTCGTTATAGGTGGCTTGTACTTCGGGACGGGAAAGTATTTTTATGATAACTTTTTGCTTGAAGTAAAAGTTGACAACGGTGACTGGAAGCCACTGCAAGTAGTCAATGGAGATTTTGAAAAGGAGACATTTGCAGAGACCTGGAAAAGTTTTTACAAAGTCAAAGGCTTTGAATCGTCATTGATAGACGAAAATTCCAATGGCGGGTCGAGATGTTTATTCGTGGACGGCACAGCGAGACAAAGTAATGGTAAGTTTGTTGAAGTCAACGGAATAAGTGTGTATTACGAAGCCGTTGGCACCGGAGACACCTTGTTGTTGCTACACGGAAATTCTCAGTCGGTAAGTTCCTTCAACAAGCAGATCCCTGAGTTTTCAAAGTACTTCCATGTAATTGCAATGGACTCACGGGGACAGGGAAACTCAACACACAACGAAAGTAAGTTGACGTACGAATTAATGGCCGAAGACGTTAACCAATTTATGGACAAGCTGCAGTTAAAGAACGTAAATGTACTGGGTTGGAGTGATGGGGGGAATATTGGACTTATTCTGGCGATGAAGTATCCTGACAAAGTGAGAAAATTAGCAACCATGGGTGCTAACCTTTTTAATGACAACACATCTGTCGTAAAGAAAGTAAACAGCGACTTAAAAAAGCAGCGGACGTTATACGTTGAGAAGGATGCTGAGGGGAATAAGTTCCAAATTGAGATGATTGACCTTCTTCTGTACGAACCGAAGATTGACCCAGACGAACTTACAGCTATTCGGTGCAAAACGTTAATTATGGCTGGTGCTAAAGACGTTATTAAGGAAGGACACACAAGGCTTATCGCAAGTAGAATTGAGAAGTCTCGAATAGTTATTTTTGACAAGGGGACACACTTTGAGCCGTGGGAGAAACCAGAGCGATTCAACAAGACCGTAATAGACTTTTTTAATGAAAGATAAAAACGCGCTACCCGGTGCAGTGATGGTATGGTAGAGAAAAAGCACGACATAAATGTTCCTGTGTTTCTCAAATCATTTTTTGATCGGTTTAAGGAGCTGGACATCAAGGTTTGGGAAGACTTTGAGAAATTGGGAGAGACGATAACCCTCGCCAAAGACACCATCGTGAAAGAGGCGAACAGTAAGGAAAACTATCTTTCCCTGATCGTTAAGGGTAGCGGAGGCAATTTTATCTGGAGAGACAATAGCTTTGTTTGTATTGACTTTGGTTTCGAAAACGAGTTTCTGGTTGATTACATGAGTTTTACTTTACAAGCGCCTACACCTATCGAGGTAAAGACATTTGAGGAGACCATTATTTTCAGAATTTCATACCGGGTATTTAAAGATCTCTTGGAAACCGGTGTTTTTGGGGAAAAGATTACGAGGATTATTGCCGAATTTGCGTTCATAGAAAAGCAACAACAGCAGGTGGACTTGTTAACAAAGACGGCCAAGACGAGGTATCTGGAGCTCATCGAAACGCGCCCATCGGCCCGGGAAATTCCGTTGAAGTACATTGCCTCGTACTTGGGTGTTACTCCGCAAAGCCTGAGTAGAATACGAGCATCCAAGGTTTAGGAGTTACCCTTTGGTAACTCTTTTCGGGTGCGGGTTTACCACTTTTGCCTGAAAATCGACTGGTATGATGCAACATTCAGTTTCCGCCACGTTCTTACTATCTTCCGTGATCGTACTCGGCTTTTCACTGGGTCGAGCACATGCGCAAAATGACACCGTTTACACGCAGAAGTATTTAACCAGGAGTACTAAGTTTGCATGGACTACTATCGGTGGCGATGTTTTAATGCTTCAGGGCGGAACAGCCACCGCGTTACAAAACGGACAAACCCGGGTCAGTTCATTTGGCAACGCATTTAGTCCTCGCGTTACCATCGGTGGTATACACTTTTGGGGGCATGCTGATTTTTATGTTTCGATCCCGGTTTTCACCTTCCAGCCTGGTGTTAGCGGCTTTAGAGACTTTTTATATCAACATGGAACGGAAACAGGCCTGAGAGTCTATCCCCTGAGGGTGGCGGAAGGCAAAGTGCGGCCATTTGTGGGAATCAGTATGCGGCCCATTATTTACCGGCATCAATCGGAAAACATTCAGTACACAAACGATGCCCCAAGATTTGAGAAAATAGTGGTTCCCTTCCAGGCAGGAGTAACCTACACGACTTCCCAATACCTGTTCTCACTGTCGATGTATTATACGGATTTCAATTCGTTTGACTATCACCTTACGCCTGGTCTAACGGGTGTTAACGAGATAAACCCACTGTCGTTAAATCTTAGTATGCTATACCATTTTGACAGTGACCGAAAGTCCAGAGATCCGGAGGGAGTAAGAAAAATAAACAGGCAATATGAATTGCTCAGGAAAGAAAAAAAACTTAGTAATTGGTATTGGGGAGTGGGTCTTTCGTCCGCTTTTCAAATGAGCAAATCTGAATTTATTGAGAATAACCATGCTTATCTTAGTAATGACTTGTTTGGTGGACTCATGCCTGATATTACATTTGGCAGATTTTTTAATCGACCCGATATGAATGTCGGTGTTTCATACAGATCACTTCGCTCGACCTTGAAAGGATTTGATACGGAGATCAACTTGCAAAGACGCTCCTATATGATTGAGACATATAAAAATTTGTTTAACTGGCACGGGTTTTTACCCTTCGCTGGCATCACAGCCTCCATAGAGGATCTAACGGCTAATGTTAACGGCATGCGGCATCGTGACATGAGACCCTCTGCGGGGCTCATATTTGGGTGGGACATCAGAGTCACAAAGACCGGCTCGAGTACCCTACGAACCAATTTTAGATGGAATCCAAACCTGCACTTAAAAGTAGATAACGAGCGGATGATGTTTGATCATCTTGAATTCAACTTTATTCAATATGTGCACTACATTGGCCGAAATAAGCTGTACAAGAAACACCAACTGAACTAACGTGAGGACAGGCGGCCATAACCGCGACCGGGTGCAAGGAGGCATGCATCGCCAGCGCAAACAAAAAACCCGACCTGTACGGCCGGGTTTTTTGCTGTTTGTGAAATCTTGACTTCTACTGCACTCTGAATGCAGCCGACACCGACTGAACACTGATGTTTACGTTGCCGACCGTACCTGATACAAACGGAATTGTAAATGGCCCGCTGGCCGTTACCGCGTAAGCCGTGGGCGTTCCCGCAATCGTCACGCTTGCGTTACTGGAATAAATAGCGAGTATCCCTCCCGCACCATTGAGGTAATGAACGATCAACCGTCCGGTAACCGTGCCCGTGGGTACGTTTTCATTCACCAGCGGCAGCCCGATAAACATACGCACGGTGGCTGCGCCAAACACTGAAGTCGGGGCATCGGCCAGCAGCAGCATCTCTTGGTTGTTGATGGTCGTGGGCGAGTTGCTGAAGAACACGGTCTTGGTGTTGCCAAAGCTGATGGCCTGCGCATCGATGGTAGCCCCGAGGGTACTCAGCTCGGTTTGGGTCGCATTCATCTGCAGTTCGTTGCTAACGATAGCATGCCCGGTGACGAGCATTCGGAACCGAAAAGCCGTAGTGCCGGTGTTAAGCAAGGTGACAAACACCGTGGTGGAGCCGGTGCTGATGAGCTCGTTGGCCTGGCTGGAGGCAAGCAGCACCTCGGTGATCACCCCCGTGGTGGTGTTAACGCGCTGCAGCCTGAAGGTGGTGCCTGCGTTGATGGTGCCCGTGCGCGACACACGCAGCGTGTAGACGGTGGCAAACAACGGCCCAAAACCCGAATAGAGTTTGGTGAACGTAGGCGTGCCGGGAGCCAACGTTAGCGTGGGCAGGGGGCCAATGGCGAAACTGGCCGAGCTCTCGCCCGTGGTTTGGGGATTGGTGGTAACTGCGCGAATCCGGTATCCCGCACCTGCGGGAACAGTCGGGATAGTACCGTTGAAGGGTTGAACCCCGGTAGTGCCAAGGGTGGTAGGCAGGGAGGTTAGCACCACCGGGTTGGCGAAGCTGCCGGTGGCATCGCTCAGTTGGATGGTGGTGGTGTTGGGAGACACCCAGGGACCGTTGGAGTAGGGCAGTTGTAACGCCACGCCACCGCCCACTACAAGGTTGCCGGTGATGGTGGGCACGCCCAACGTTTGCACTTTGATTTCAAAGGCGGCCGAAGGAGTGCCCGTGACCACCGGGCAACTGGATACCCACCGCAGTTTGTAGCCCGCTCCGGCCGTTGCAGTAATGGGCAACACCGCTTGCTGGGTGGCGTTCAAGGTGGTTCCATTGTTGGTGCCCAGCGAAACAGGTGAGATGAACTCGCCCGCGGCATTGCTGAGCTGAAGGGTGAAGCTGTTGCACCCGGCAAACGTGCCCGTGAGCGTGTTGCTGAGGGTAATCGTACCCCCTCGGTTGAGCGCTCCGGTGACATTGGTAATGGCGATGGTAGGCGCGGCAATCGACAAGTTACTGCCATTGTCGGGGCTGAGGGTGGCCGGGGCGCTGGCGGCCACGCGGATGCGATAGCCGCTGCCGTTGGCCACGCTGGCCGGAAGGCTTGCTTCGATGGTACCCGCAGTTGTTCCATTTAGTGTACCGATGGGTGTGGGCGAAGCAAAGCTTCCGCTGCCATCGCTCAACTGGGCCGTGAAAACATTGCCGGTTTGGAATGTGCCCGTGGCGGTGAAGGTCACATCCACTTCGCCTTCCGGCTGAAACAGACCGGTGATGGAAGGTACTCCCAACGTGGGAGCCGGTTCGGGAGCATCATCACTGCCTCCGCAGGAAACAAAAAGTGTGAACGACATGCCGAGCAGCAGCATGGAGAAGAAGTATTTCATAGCGATCAGGTTGTTTGTAACAAAAGTACTCGCACCATCAGCGGTGTAACCGCCCTACTTTGCAGACAACGCGGTTTACTTTCCAAGTGACGTTGCGCAGAGCAGTTGATCAGCGCGCCCCGAAATAGTTTACAGGCATAAAAAAACCCGACCTCGCGGGTCGGGTTTTCGCTGTTGGCGAAAGACTGCGGTTCTACTGCATCCTGAAAACAGCCGATATGTTTTGCACTGAAATAGTTGTATTGCCAGCCGTGCCCGATGTGCGGGTGAGCGTAAAAGGCCCTGCGCCCGTCACCGTATAGCCGGTGGGCGTACCGCTCACGCTCAACGTAACGCTGCTGTTGTTGTACACGGCAATCGTACCGGTACTGGTGAGCAACTGAACCACCACGCGTGCAGTCTGTGAACCGATCACTACGTTTTCTCCGGTAAGATTCAAAATGACATCCATCCGCAAGGCAGCGGCACCAAATAAAGTGGTGGCATTGTTGCCACCAATGCCTACCATCTGGTTGTTGACATACACGGCCGAAGGGCTGCCGGCAACAAAATTGTTCGTGCCAAAATTGTTTGCATTGCCTTCAATGGTGGCAGCTACTGACGTGATGCCTGTTTGGAATACCGGCATCTGCAATTCATTGCTCGTCACGTTGCCGTGGTTTATCGTGACGATGCGCAGCCTGCGGTTTCCGGTGCCCCAGTTGGTCGACTGTAATTGCACAAACGTAAATCCATTGTTCTGAAGCTCCGTCAGGTTGGTGGTTGTAAATCCGCCAAACAGAAGCTCCGAGTTGCCAAAGGTGCTGTTATTGAATGACGTTTGGCAAGAGAACCCGGCATTGGGATTGAACGTGCCCGTACGGGTTACTTTTACCGTGTAGAAATAGGCAATGAATGTGCCGGAGTAAATCTTGGTGAAGGCAGGTACTCCCGGTTCAATGGTCAGGGTGGGAAGTGCCCCAATGCTCAACGGTCCAGATGTTTGACTAATCACCTGCGGGTTGTTGGTCACAAATCGGATACGATAGCCGGTGCCCGCGGGAAGGTCGGTGGGCAATAGGATGTTACTGTACACGGCATTTCCGCCAGTGCCCAGCGTAGTGGGCAATGTCAGGATCGTTCGTGGGCTGGCGAAACTGCCCGAGGCGTTGCTGAGCTGCACCGTGGCCATGTTATCCGGGTTCCATGGCCCGTTTGCCAAACCAACTTGAACGGTGATTGAACCCCCGGCCGTCAAGTTGCCCGTGACTACAGGAGAACCCAGCGAGGGGATGTTGATGGTGAATGCGTTGGACGGGCTGCCCATGACCACGGGGCAACTTGATACCCACCGCAGCCGGAAACCAGTGCCTTCGCCCACGTTTGCCGGCAAAGACGCTTGCACCGTGGCCCCCAAAGAGGTGCCAGGGCTGGTGGCCAACAACGAAACCGGTGAGGTGAACTCACCTGCAGAATTGCTGAGTTGGAGCGTAAAGATGTTGCAAGCTGCAAACGTACCGGTTAGGGTGGTGTTGATGGATATCCCGCGACCCGGGACATAGCCCGTGGAGGCGGACTGCACGGACGTGATGGCGATGGTAGGCTTTGCGATCGAGAGGTTGGAACCATTGTCGGGGCTGAGGGTGGCCGGGGCGCTCGCGGCCACGCGGATGCGATAGCCGCTGCCGTTGGCTACGCTGGCGGGCAAGGTGGCTTCGATGGTGCCCGCGGTGGTACCGTTGAGCGTGCCGATGGACGTGGGGGAAGCAAAGCTTCCGCTGCCATCGCTCAACTGGGCCGTGAAAATATTACCGGTTTGGAACGTGCCCGTGGCGGTAAAGGTCACATCTACTTCGCCTTCCGGCTGAAAGAGACCGGTGATGGAGGGTGCGTTTATCGTGGGGGCGGGCTCGGGGGCATCGTCACTGCCTCCACAGGAAACAAAAAGCGTGAACGACATGCCGAGCAGCAGCATGGAGAAGAAGTATTTCATAGCGATCAGGTTGTTTGTAACAAAAGTACTCGCCCCATTAGTGGTGTAACCGCCTACTTTGTGGGTGACGCGATTTACTTTGCGAAGGACGAACCGGTAAAAACGAAGATGGATAGCGGCTTGCTGCTCGTAAGCTGCGCTAGGCCATGGGCAGGCGAATCGAAACCCGCGTTCCTTGCTGGTTCGCGTTTGTTGTCCGTTTGTCTTCGATGGAAAAGAAATAGCCAGGCTGCTGTTGGTTCAGCAAATCGAACCGTTCGCGGATCAATGACATGCCCTTGGAGACTTTGTCGGGGTTGGGTTTGGGCCGTGCGCGTGCAGCCTCCAGGCCAATGCCATCGTCATCAATTTCCAGCAGCAGCACGTTGTGCTCGCGGTGCACCAACACGGTTACTTTGCCGCCTTTTTCGTGCGGCAGGATCCCGTGCCAGATGGCGTTTTCGACAAAGGGCTGCAACACGAGCGAGGGTACGGTAATTTGCGCAGCCGCGATGTCGGGGGACACGCGGATCTCATACTCCAGTTTCCCGTCAAATCGCAGTTGCTCAAAGGCGAGATACAATTCGATGTTTTGAAGTTCTTTTTCCAGCGTGATCATGCTTTTCTCCAGCAGTTCGATGTTCACGCGCATGAGGCGGGCAAACTTGGCCAAGTAGCCCAATGTTTTTCGTTGGTCGTTGCGCGTCACGAAGACTTGGATCGAGTTAACGGCATTGTTTAAAAAATGGGGGTTGAGCATGTTGCGAAGTACTTTTTGTTCCAACTCGATCCTTCGTTGCTGCCCCAGCAGCTTGCGCTGCTTACGCGCGGCCACGGCCCGCATCGACACCACCGTTAAGCCAACCCCTGCCAACACGGCCGCCAGCGCCACCGACCATACAAAAAAAGGCTTTCGAAAAAAAGGAACCTCAATGGCGTACGGCAAAGCCAACACGGTCGATTCGCGTGCGTTGATGTCATCGCGCAATTTTATTTCGATGCGGCCCGTGCCCGGGGGCAATTCGAAAAAACGCAACTCGCGTGTTTTGCCGGCATTCACCCATGCTTGCTCGTGGATGCGGTAGTAGAGATTCCAATGGGCGGTATTTTGTAAGTAGGAGCTTGCCAGCGACAATGTGATGGCTTGCGTGTGCGCGGGCAGTTTTTGCAGGGCACTGATGTCTTTGGCGCGTTGGCCATCAACGGTCTGATCCGTCACCACCAAGACAGGTTCTGCGGGCGTGCGGTCGGCCAAGAATTGCCCCACATGCAAAAGGCTTATGCCAGTGGGCGAAAGCATATATAGCAAGTCGCGGTCGGGGTCATAGGCATGGCTCAGCAGCTCGCTCGGGATGCCCTCCTTTTCCGTGAAGAGTTCCAGGCGCTGGCCATCGTAGTAGACTTCACCTTGTGAGGTGGCGATCCAGATATGGTTGCGCAGATCGGAAGTGATGGCGTGCACGCGCACATTCGGGTACTTTTCCGTAACGGTGTGCGCAGCACTTAGTTGAAAGAGACCATTGTGCGTGCCCACCCAAATGACGTGCCGTGCGGAGTCAAAAAACAGTGCCGTGATGTCCTGGCCCTTAAAGAAGGAGGTGGTGGGTATTGCTTCGGGTGTCCGCGGCACCGGAAACAGACCATCGCTGGTGCCCGCCCACACCGTGTTGGCATCATCGCGCGTCAGCGCCCGCACAATTTTATTGTTGAAAAAACGCCAAGGTGTATAGGCGGTCAATGCGGGATTGATGTGATATAGTCCCGTTCGCGCCCCCGACCACAGCGAGCCGTCTGCATTGCTCAGCAAGGTGGTCGGTGGAAAGCCAAACGAGAGACTGTCGGCCCGGTTTCCGCGCATGCGCACCAACCCGTGCAGGGTGGCCAGGTTGATTTGGCCGCTGGCCGTTTCGGTGATGGCAACAATACCGGGTTGCACCACAGCCGGCACGCGCGCTTGGCCCGCTAGCCGCACACGGGCGGAATCCACCAACAGCATCGGTTTGTTCAGGCTGGTGACCACGGCACAACCATCGGTACGGCTAAACGAAATAGCGGGCGACAGCAGTCCGCTGATGGGGAAATGCCGGGCGTGCATCGTGGGCAAATGCCACAGGCCTTGTCCATGCGTGCCCAGCCAAATGCCACCTTCGGTGTCCTGGTACAGGTCGTTGATGACCACGCCTTCGAGAATCTTCTCCTGACGTGTGAGGTCCTGGCTGAACCGCCAAAGAACACCCGTGTTTTCGGCTGCCAGAAAACTTCCATCGCGGCAAGCGAGCAGGTTGCGCGAGCCGTATCTAAAATGGCCATCTAAAATATTGGTGGCTTTGCGCGTGATCAGGTCTACCACAAAAAGGCTGTTTGCGCTGACCAGCATTTTTTGCCCAGGCAGTTCGACAAACCACTGCACATACACATTAGGCGGGTTGCCCCAGTCAATGTCAACTTCGCGCAGTTGTTGGCGCACGCTGTCGTATACAAACAAGCCATAGGAACAGGCCGTCAGCCCCAAACTCGATACTCTGATGGTGTTTACGTTTTTGGCGGTGGCATATGTAGTACCACTGAGCCGCTGGGTGCCGCGCGCGGTGGTGCGAAAAAGCGCCAACTTCCGGTCGATGATCCAGAGGGTGTTGTCATGATGGAGTACGCTGATGGGATAGGCGACTTCTGGAGCGATGCTGGCCACGGAGTCAATCTGCGCACCCTTCAAAAACTGAATGCCGCCACCAAACGTGGATATCAGCATGCTGGTATCGTTTTCCGTCAACCCAAAAATGTAGCTGGCCCGCAATCCATCGCGTGCTGTAAAGTTTTTGAAATGTTGGCCATCAAACCGCGTCAGGCCATTGTCGGTGGAAAGCCACAACAGCCCTTTCTTGTCTTGGTAAACGCGGTACACGATCGAGTTGCCAAGTCCTTCGCGCGTGGCGTATTGCACCATCGGAAACGACTGGGCCTGGGCCCACAGCGCACTGCACAAAAAACCGATCCAAACGAGCGCGCGGGGAGTCACAGCAGCCATTGCTTTACCCGGGCCTTGTACGTGCGGCTCACGGGGGCTTGGTGATTGCCCGACAGGGTGACGCGCGCCTCGTTGCCATCGGGCTTAAAGGATCTCACGTGATCGGTATTGATGGCAAACGACCGATGGACGCGCTGCAGTTTTGGATAGCTGAACGCCTCGAGCAAGTGTGCCATATTTTTGGCCACAAGCAGAGGACTGCCCGATACCAATTGAATCAAGCAGTAGCTTCCCTGTGCCTGTACCAATACGATCTCGCGCAGCTTGATCAGGTGTTGTTCGCCCTGATGGTAGATGCTGACCGTGCGCTCCGGGCCGCGCATGGCCACGGCCTTGAGGAGCTTTTGTTCGGTTTCCACCAGCTCGTCTACATCAATGGGTTTTAACAGATAGTCAAACGCACCGGCTTTTAAGGCTTTGATACCGTATTGATCATACCCGGTGGTCATTACGGTGAGGAAGTTGCGGTTGGGCAGCACCTTGAACAAATCAAAACCATTTTGGGTTGGCATTTCGATGTCAAGAAAAACCACTTCGGGTTTGTGTTTGGCAATGCACGCTTGCCCTTGCGCCACCGATTCGGCTTCGGCTACCACCTCTACAAACGGGCAATAGGTGCTCAACAGTGATTTGATCAACTCACGGTCGGGGCGTTCATCATCAATTACAAGGGCCTTGAGGCGCATGAGCACGTGTTGGTGTGCAAAAGTAGACAGAACTCGTGAATGTAGGGCCGCGCCTTTCCCCTGTTAACAAAAAAGGCCAGCCCGCGGGCCAGCCTTTTTTTTGCTTGCGCTTCACAGCCTGCGTTATGCAATCCCGTCCGCCAGCAATATTACCTTGTCGTTCAGCACTTCCACGACACCACCGGTAATTACCAAGTGAGCGCTGGCCTCTTTGCTTTTGTATTCCACTGCCCCGTGTTTGAGCAAGCTCACCAACGGTGCGTGGTGGTTCAGGATTTGAAAGCTGCCATCCGTGCCCGGGAACGTAGCCGATAACACTTCGCCCTCAAAAACCTTTTTCTCCGGGGTAATAATCTCTAAATGCATAAAAGTCAATTTGAAGATGGACTGATTTGAGGATTTGAAGATGAATCGATTTGGAGATGGGTTGATTTGAGAATTTGAAGATTCAAGGATGCATCTTCAAATTCTCAAATCAACCCATTAATACATTATTTCGCTTCCGCCATCATTTTTTCACCCTTGGCAATGGCTTGGTCGATGTTACCCACCAGGTTGAAGGCCCCCTCGGGCAGGTGATCGAGTTCGCCATCCATGATCATGTTAAAGCCTTTGATGGTGTCTTTGATGTCCACCAATTCGCCTTTCAAACCGGTGAAGGCTTCCGCCACGTGGAACGGCTGCGACAAGAAGCGCTGCACGCGTCTGGCGCGGTGCACCACCTGTTTGTCTTCATCGCTCAGTTCATCCATTCCCAAAATGGCGATGATGTCTTGCAGTTCTTTGTAGCGCTGCAAAATGTTTTTCACGCGTTGGGCGGTGTTGTAGTGTTCTTCGCCCACAATGTCAGCACGCAAAATACGCGAGGTGGAGTCCAGTGGATCCACGGCCGGGTAGATACCCAATTCGGCAATCTTACGGCTCAATACCGTGGTGGCATCCAAGTGGGCAAATGTGGTGGCCGGTGCCGGGTCGGTCAAGTCATCGGCCGGTACATATACGGCCTGCACCGAAGTAATGGAACCGTTTTTCGTGGACGTGATGCGCTCCTGCATGGCACCCATTTCCGTGGCCAGCGTAGGTTGGTACCCCACGGCTGAAGGCATGCGACCCAACAGAGCCGATACTTCTGAACCAGCCTGGGTGAAGCGGAAGATGTTATCGATGAAGAAGAGGATGTCGCGGCCTTTGCCGGTGCCATCGCCATCGCGGAAGTACTCGGCTACGGTCAATCCGGACAATGCCACGCGGGCACGGGCACCGGGCGGTTCGTTCATCTGACCAAACACAAAGGTGGCCTTCGAGTCTTTCAGCTTTTCGCTGTCGACTTTCGACAGGTCCCAGCCGCCTTCATGGAGGGAATGCAAAAATTCTTCGCCATAGTTAACGATGCCCGCCTCGATCATCTCACGCAGCAGGTCGTTTCCTTCGCGCGTACGCTCACCCACGCCCGCAAATACGGAGAGGCCGGAGTACGCTTTGGCGATGTTGTTGATCAGTTCCTGGATCAATACGGTTTTTCCTACCCCTGCACCGCCAAACAATCCGATTTTACCACCCTTGGCATAGGGTTCGATCAAATCAATCACTTTGATGCCCGTGTACAGCACCTCGGTGGAGGTAGATAAGTTTTCATATGCGGGGGCCGCGCGGTGAATGGGCAATGACTTGCCGCCTTTCGGCTGTGCGATGCCGTCAATGGCCTCGCCCACCACATTGAAGAGGCGTCCTTTGATGTCATCGCCTATGGGCATGGCGATGGGTGTTCCGGTGTCGGTTACCTTCATGCCGCGCACGAGCCCCTCGGTGGCGTCCATGGCAATGGTGCGCACGCGGTCTTCGCCCAAATGCTGCTGGCACTCCAACACCACACGGGTGCCATCGGCCTTGGTTACTTCCAGCGAGTCGAGGATGTTGGGCAATTTGGATCCGGGTTCGTCAAAGGCAACGTCTACAACGGGACCGATTACCTGCGTTATTTTGCCATAGTTAGCCATGCAGTATGTTGATTTTAAGGTGGTTACAGTTGAGTGAGGAATTGGGGAAATGCCCCTGAAAAATCCGACCGCAAAAGTAGGCTTTTATCGCCTCTTTGCAAGGGTGCCATTTGGAAAATAACCGCCCTGCCGGCCGCGTGTCAACAGGCTGGGTGTGAAGGCGCTACGCGCTCATCAATTCAATGCGGAAGGTGGTGCCCTTGTTTTCTTCGGAGGCCTTCACAAAGATTCTGCCCCGGTGGTACATTTCCACAATGCGCTTGGCCAGGGTAAGGCCGAGGCCCCACCCTCTTTTTTTGGTGGTAAACCCCGGCCTGAAAACGCTGGTGATGTTTGCTTTGGGAATGCCCTTGCCCGTATCCGAAATATCAATAAACACTTTGTTATCGCTGCCGCGCAGGATTTTTATGGCGATGGTGCCCGTGCTGCCCATGGCGTCCACCGCATTTTTGCACAGGTTTTCAATCACCCACTCCAACAGGGGCGCGTGCACTTTGGCCGAAATGCTCTCGGACAAGGCATACACTTCGAACACCACTTTGGACGAGACGCGCGGTTGCAGATAGCCGACCACGTTGTTTACCAACTGCAGCACATTTTCATTTTTGAGTGTAGGCGTAGAGCCGATGCTGGAGAAGCGCTCGGTGACCACCCGCAGTTTTTTGATGTCTTTGTCCAGTTCGTCTACGATGCCTTTGTTTTTGATGTCGGGGTCATCGCGCAGCACCTCGATCCACGCCATGAGCGAAGAAAGGGGCGTGCCCAACTGATGGGCTGTTTCTTTCGTCAGACCTACCCACACGCGGTTTTGTTCGGCCGTGCGCGAGTAGTTGAAGGCGAGGTATGAGATAAAAGCGAAGATGGCCACCACAAAAATCTGGATGTAGGGAAACACCGTCAGTTGCGAGAGCAGATACGAATTGTGGTAATAGACTTTCTGGGTGCCAAATACTTCGCCCGTGGAGTCATCGCGCAGCAAAATATCAATGGGCGGGTAGGCCAGCTTCATTTCGCGCAGTTCCTCTTCCAGCACATTTTTTTGCCGTGCCTCGCTCCAGTTTTTGTCCAGGTCGATGTTGTTGTGGTAGATGATGTTGCCATCGGTGCCCACCAGGATGGTCGGCACGGAATTATTTTTGTTGATGATCTCTTCGGTGATGAACAGAAAGTTATTGTCCAGGTCGTTGGCCGTGTATTCCAATGCCTTGGCATACAGGCGTACCTGGTTGCGCTCGCGTTCTTTCAATTGATCGACCAGCCGGTTGGTGTAATAGATGGAGCCCACGCTGATGATGATGGACACGCCCAGGATGATCCATTTCAGGTTGGCGTTGTCCTGGTAAAACTCCATGGACGGCAGCAATTTTGACTTGGCCATGAGCGAAAGGTACGGGTAAACATAGTTGTCAAAAAATCAGGTCCTAAAAAATGAAATCTAAAGGTTCAAAGCCGATGAGTAACCAAAATAGATGTAAAACAATGGAGGCTGCCATTCAATGGCAGCCTCCAGAGTTCTCATTTGCGGAATGGCAGGTCTCTACATAGTCGAAAAATCTTGCCACGGATATTACCAACTACTGAATATAGGGGAGGTCTAAAACCCGAAACACGCCCTCTAACCGGAGCTGAAAATTACAAGAGACAAAATCTCTATATCTTTTAATTTACCCCTCGTCAGCTAATGATGCTGCGATATGGCATGCGGTCATTCTCGCTGCATAAGTCAGGGCAGAAGTACCTGCACAAAGTTGATAGGTAACAAATTTTATTGGTGACCATTGAGCTGACGCAACACAAGCTATTAAATTTGCACCATAATTGATTTGAGCAGCCTCCAAGCAACCCGCTAAGTCATACTGATCCCGAGAAGAATACTCTGCTTTTTCACTAGGATTTGTGTTAATTCGCATACCAAGTTGTTGTAAAATACCGACAACGTCATCTTGATTTTCAGGAAGACGTTCAACACCAAGATGTTTATATTTCTCATGAAATCCATTAATCGACTGCACGAAAATCTCCCTGCTCGAAAACCCAAGTATTCTCGATATCTGCTGAGTCTTAAATTCGCTTTCCGGAAGTGTTTGAAGGGCCTCTAACTCTAAAAGATACTGTTCAGAATTTCCATTTTTGATCTCTAAATTAACCTTTTCTTGAATTACCTGAAGGAATTCATGTAAATCAAGCGGCTCAATGGTAACTTCCTGATCGGAGCATGAAGAAAGGAACACAAAACACAAAAAAAAGGCTGTTAAGTTTTTCATAAAAATTGGATTTGGTTTAACACTAACACTCGAAAGGAACTCCAATCCATTTTTTTAAAAAATTCAAACTGACCGTTTTTCTTACTCACGTGATAAAGCCCAAAGAAACAGCTTTTTCCACGTCACTTTCGCCCCGGAACTCATTATTCCGATTCTATAAATTCGACCGGCAGTCCAGACCGAGGCAACAAAGGACAACACTAGCAGAAGCATGGATAACATCAATTGCCATGTGGGTACACCAAACGCAATTCTGCCGACCATGGCCACTGGAGAAGTAAACGGAATTATCGATAGCCAAAGGCTAATATCCCCATTTGGGTCTCGCAAAACAAAAAGGAATAAACCAAGATAGCCGATCAGTAGGGGCATTGTCACGGGAAATTGAAATTGTTGTGATTCTTGGATTGAGTCCACAGCGGAACCGACAGCTGCAAACAACGCTCCATACAATAGGTAGCCACCGATGAAATAGAAGATAAAAATCAAAGTAATTTTGCCCAAGGGGATTTCACCTACGTTATTCAAAAACTCCTGCGCTTTGCCGGATCCTTCTTTTTCGATTACTTCTTTTACTTCTTCATTGGCATTTTGAGCCATCTGTTCCACTATTTGCTTTTGGGGCATTTTGAGCCCGAAGTAAGAGAGCATGGCCGTGCTCAATGTGGTGATCAGCACAATCCAGATTAAAAACTGGAGTAAGCCCACTGACGCAATGCCGATGATTTTACCCAGCATCAATTGAAACGGCTTTACTGAAGAGACAATGACCTCCACAATCTTGGATGTTTTCTCATCAATTACCCCCTGCATGATCTGAAGACCATACATCAAAACGAACATGTAAATCAATACGCCCAATACAGTGCCAAGTCCATAGAATACATAGCTGTTGCTCGATTTTTCTTCACCCGTGTCGGTCAGGTTGATCGTTTTTACGTCCACGCTGGTGGAGCGAATATCTTTCAACGCTTCTTTCTCTACGTTGTATTTCTCCATCTTGAAATCCTTCACCTGGTCGGAGATTAAGCCTTGGATGCTTCCGATGCGTTCCATGCTTTGGTTCTCTTTTGTGTAGATGGTGATGCCTTTGGGATTCTCGATGTCGCTGTTTGGGATGTATAACAACGCGAAGTCTCCGGTCTTTTGATACCGCTTTTTGGCACTGTCCAGCGGAGGGGCTTCTTTTACCATGGTGAAACGTTGCGAGCTTTCGAAGTTGAAGCGCCCCGTTTCGTCCAGCACGTACACAATCTTCGGTTTGGCACTCTGTTCTTCTTTGTACACGATGTACCCAAACACACCAATGATGGCGGGGAAAATCAGCGGCACCAAAATGGTGGCAATCAAAAATGATTTTTTCTGAACGCGGATCAGAAATTCACGCTGTATGATCAACCAGGTCTTGTTCATAAGTCAAATGTCGGGGTTAGGCTTCTTGTAAATGTTTGCGCAGGGCTTCGTCTCCTTCGCCTTTCACCAGGCTGATGAAGATTTCGGCCATGGTGGGCAGCTTTTGCTCAAATCGGTATACTTCCGTGCGGCTCACCAGTTCGCTCAGCAGTTGGTTGGGCGAGCCGATGCCATTGGCCGAAATCAACGTCTCAAAGTAATTGTCGCCCAATGCTTTTTGTCCGGTGGGTTGGAAGGCCGTGCCGCTCAGGTTTAGCGTGCCTTTGTGCTCCACCACAAACGTGTTGGAGCGGTAGCTGTCTTTGACTTCCTTTTTGGAACCCTCCAATACTTTTTTCGATTTGTTGATCATGGCGATGTGATCGCACAACGACTCCACCGTTTCCATGCGGTGTGTGGAAAAGATAATCGTGCTGCCGTTTTCTTTCAGCTCCAGTATTTTTTCGGTAATGAGTTGGGCATTGACTGGGTCAAAACCCGAGAACGGTTCATCCAGAATGATCAGGCGTGGCTCGTGCAGCACGGTGCTGATGAACTGCACCTTCTGCGCCATGCCCTTGGAAAGGTCTTCAACCTTTTTATTCCACCAATCGCTGATCTCAAATTTTTGCAGCCACTTTTTGCTGCGGTCCAGCGCGTCTTTGCGGCTTAACCCTTTCAACTGAGCCAGGTAGAGCAATTGCTCGCCCACGTTCATTTTCTTGTACAGGCCGCGTTCTTCCGGCAGATAGCCAATCAGGCCCACGTGTTTTTCTTGCAGGGGCTCGCCAAAGATTTTGATCTCGCCACTGTCGCGGTTGATGATTTGGTTAACGATGCGGATAAACGTGGTTTTACCGGCCCCATTGGGCCCGAGCAATCCATAAATGGTTTTTTCGGGGATGGTAATATCCACATGGTCCAGGGCGGTGTGGGCGGTGTACCGTTTGGTCACGCCCCGAGCAATGAGTGCCTCCACAGATAGATGGGTTTGTTTTGTGAGTTGGTCGCAAAAGTAAAGATAGAATTACAAACACAACCACTCGTAAAACGAAACTGGGTGAAAATGGTTATTTGCCCTTCGCTGCCAAGGCCGATGGGCACCGCACACCGGCCATCGTTGTACCGCTATGCCTATAGGGAAAGTTAGAGAAGCCGTGTGTGAGTGAAAAAGGCCGTCAGTTCCGCTCTTTAAATACAATCTTTCCCATGCTCACGTCCAGATCGAACGTGAGTACCTCCGCGGCATCTTTTGAATAGGAGGCGTTGGCGTATGTGTTGGCCCCGATCTTTTTGAGGCTGCGTCCCAAATGGATGCTGCACAACCACGAGTCGTTGATCTTCACCAAGACGGGCACTTCTTCGGAGGGCAGTTGGATAACCAAATTGCCAGCGCCCACGC
>ERZ1066137.753-NODE-753-length-20468-cov-18.103757_pt1 | contig 20468 bp, 14 predicted proteins | sample MGYA00382784_ERZ1066137 | MGnify/ENA primary metagenome ERZ1066137 (study PRJEB33369, sample SAMEA5778367) | biofilm metagenome | biome: Industrial cooling water; feature: Water cooling tower basin; material: Biofilm | place: United Arab Emirates | collected... | reverse complement strand
GGGGCTCGCCTCGACGCGCGAACGCGGGGCTCGCTTCGACGCGCGAACGCGGGGCCTCGAAAGTCTTGGAGGGGCGGACCCGGCCCGGCGCCATGGGTCCCTCGCGGGCGTCGGGTTCCCCCCCATGGCCGTGCTCGGCCCCTTCATGGCTTCGAAGACATGTCTTTCCGGACACAGGACAAACCTTGTGCGTACGACAGGGGCCTGCGCGCGCGCCATGGGTCCCCCCCGCCTGCGTCCCAGGCGCCGGGCTGGGTCCGCCCCACCGAGGCCCGGGTGGGCCCCGCTCCCCTCCGCCCGTCGACCATCCCTCCATCCCATCGACGAGCCCCGCTCCCCTTCGCACGTCGGCCGTACCTCCACCCCATCGATGAGCCCCGCTCCTCCCCGCCCGTCGGCCGCCTCTCCATCCCCTCGACGATCTCCGCGACGAGCCCCGCTCCTCTCCGCCCGTCGACCATCCCTCCATCCCATCGACGAGCCCCGCTCCTCTCCGCACCTCGGCCGCCTCTCCGTCTCACCGACGATCTCCGCGACGAGCCCCGCTCCTCTCCGCACGTCGGCCGCCTCTCCGTCTCATCGCCGAGCTCCGCGACGAGCACCGCTTCTCTCCGCACGTCGGCCGCCGCTCCGTCTCATCGCCGAGCTCCGCGACGAGCACCGCTTCTCTCCGCACGTCGGCCGCCGCTCCGTCTCATCGCCGAGCTCCGCGCCGGGCCGGGGCATCAATCGGTCGCTCGGCGGCGCGAAGTTCTCTGCGAACCGAAACGCGGGGCCACCAGGACCTCCGGAGCGCGTCCCCGGGGCGGCGAATTGGGGCGCAGGCGGGGAGGGATCCGTTTCAGCGCGCGCAGGCGGCCTTTCCAGGCAATCGGGACATGTCTATTAAACCATGTCCCTCGCGCACCTGCAGCCGTGTGCACGCGAGCCGCCGAGCACGTGAAACGGAGGGGCACCCGCCGTCTGCGGGCGACCCGATTCGCCGCCCCGGGGACGCGCCCACCCAGCCCTTCAGGCCCCGCCTCCCCGCGCTCACCCAGCCCTTCAGGCCCCGCCTCCCCGCGCCCACCCAGCCCTTCAGGCCCCGCCTCCCCGCGCCCGGCCCTTTCAGGCCCCGCCTCCCCGCGCCCAGCCCTTCAGGCCCCGCCTCCCCGCATCGGAGCCTCCGCTGATCGAGCCGTCAGTGCCCGCCGCCGCCCTCGCGCGGAACGAACGCCGTGTCGGCCATCTCCCCCTGCTCGAAGCCGAAGAAGATCTTCATCTGCTTCTCGAGGAAGTCGCGGCCCTCCTTCGACTGTAGATCCAGCCGATACGTGTTGATGTAGCGCGGCGACTCGCGGATCCACATCTGCCAGGCCTGCAGGCTGATGTTGTCGTAGAGCAGCTGGCCGAACTCGTTGGGGAACGGCTTGAACGGCAGGGCCGGCAGGTCCTTGCCGAGCTTCTTGCAGTGGACGATCCTCGGGGTGTTCACGGGGCCTCCGATCGGGAAAGGGCCTTCTGGACGGTGTCGAGCGCGTCGGCGATCTTGATCCGCTCCTGGCGACGGTCGTCGCGGTAGCGGATCGTCACGGTCTCGTCCTGCAGCGTCTGGGTGTCGATCGTCAGGCAGAACGGCGTCCCGATCTCGTCGTGCCGCGCGTACCGCTTGCCGATCGTGTGCTGCTCGTCGTACTTCGCGTTGACGCCGGCGCGGAAGAACGCGTCGACCACCTTGCGGCCGATCTCCGGCATCCCGTCCTTCTTGACCAGCGGCAGCACCGCGGCCTTGACCGGGGCCAGGCGCGGGTGCAGGCGCAGCACCGTGCGCTCGCCCTTGCCCTCGGCGTCGGTCGGCTCCTCGGCGTACGCGTCGCACAGCACCGCGAGCACCCCGCGGGTCGCCCCGGCCGCCGGCTCGACGACGTGCGGCACGTAGTGCCAGCCCTTCTTCCCGGTCGCCGGGTCGGTCGCCTCGGGGTCGAAGTACGTCAGCTTCTTGCCCGACGCCGCCGCGTGGGCCTTGAGGTCGTAGTCGGTGCGGCTGGCGATCCCCTCGAGCTCGTCCCAGCCCCACGGGAACTTGTACTCGACGTCGTAGCAGCCGTCGGAGTAGTGCGCGAGCTCGTCGGGTCCGTGCTGGCGGAACCGCAGGTTGTCGGCCGTGATCCCGATCGACCGCCACCAGCCGATCCGCTGCTGCATCCAGTAGTCGAGGTACTTCGGGCCCTCGCCGGGCGGCACGAAGTACTCGCACTCCATCTGCTCGAACTCGCAGGAGCGGAAGATGAAGTGCTCGGCGGTCACCTCGTTGCGGAAGCTCTTGCCCATCTGGGCGATGCCGAACGGGATCTTGCCCGAGATGCTCTGCTGGACGTTGAGGAACTGGACGAACATCGCCTGCGCCGTCTCCGGCCGCAGGTACACCGACGAGCCGGCGAGCGCCGCCTCGACGCGGGCGCGCAGCGCCTTGTCGGCTTCCCCTTCGGACAGGCCCTTGCGCACGACCTCGACGATGTCGCCGATCGGGTCGACCGGCCCGAGCGTCGTCCGGAACATCAGGTTGAAGCTGCGCTCGTCGCTGAGGAACGGCGACCCGCAGTTCGGGCACACGTAGCCGGCCTTGCCCGCCTTCGCGCCCGTCAGCACGCTGCCGTCGCGGCCGAGCTTGATGCCCTGCTCCGCCAGCTTCTCCTGCAGCGCCTTGGCCCGGCCCTTGTCGGCGAGCGTGATCGGGGCGTCCTCGCCCTCGGCCTTGCGCGGCGCCTTGTCGGCGCGGAAGCGTTCGCCGCACGCCTTGCAGTCGACCAGCGGGTCGCTGAAGTTCGCCAGGTGCCCGCTCGCCTTCCACACGTCGGGGTGCATGATGATCGAGGCGTCGATGCCGACGACGTCCTCGCGGCTGTGGACCATGAAGCGCCACCACTCGGCCATCAGGTTGCGCTTGAGCTCGGCGCCCATCGGGCCGTAGTCGTAGGCGGAGCGCAGGCCGCCGTAGATCTCGGAGCTCTGGAACACGAAGCCCCTGCGCTTGCACAGGGACACGATCTTCTCCATGAGATCGGGCTTGTTGCTGTCGTCCATGTGGCCGCGAGGTGTAGCACAGGCGCGCGGCGCGGCGCTACGCCCCGGCCGCCGCGGGTCGCGGGGCCTCCTCGCCGGCGGCGGCCTGCCTGGCGACCAGCCGGGCGTAGACGCCGCCCTGGGCGATCAGCTCGTGGTGCCGCCCGGACTCGACGATCCGCCCGTCCTTGAGCACGACGATCCGGTCGGCGTCGCGGATCGTGCTCAGCCGGTGGGCGATCACGAGGGTCGTCCGCCCCTTCTGCAGCGCCTCGAGCGCGGCCTGCACGAGGTGCTCGCTCTCCGAGTCGAGCGCCGAGGTCGCCTCGTCGAGGATCAGCACCTTCGGGTCGCGGAGGATCGCCCGCGCGATCGACACCCGCTGGCGCTGCCCGCCGGACAGCTTGACCCCGCGCTCGCCGACGATCGTGTCGTAGCCCTCCGGGAACTCGCGGATGAACCCGTCCGCGTTGGCCGCCCGCGCCGCGGCCACGATCTCGGCGTCCGTCGCGTCGAGCCGGCCGTAGCGGATGTTCTCGCGGATCGAGCCGCTGAACAGCACCGGGTCCTGCGACACGATCGCCATCGCCCCGCGCAGGTCGGCGAGCCGCAGCGAGCGCAGGTCGTGGCCGTCGAGCAGCACCCGCCCGCCGGTCGGGTCCCAGAACCGCAGCACGAGCCGCCCGAGCGTCGTCTTGCCCGACCCGCTCGGCCCGACGAGCGCGCACACCTCGCCTGGCCGAACGTGCAGGTCGATGTGCTCGACGACCGCGACCTCGCGGTCCTTGTACTTGAAGCTGACGTCCTCGAAGCGGATCTCGCCGCGCGGCGCCGGCATCGCCGCCGGCTGCGGCGGGTCGGCGATCTCGGGCGTCGTGTCGAGGATCTCGAAGATCCGCGCCGTCGCCCCGAACGTCGACTGCAGCCCGCCGAGCAGCTCCGCGAGCGACGCGACCGAGCCGGCGACCATGATCGTATAGAAGAGGAAGCTCGTCAGGTCGGCCGCCGAGATCTCGCCCTCGATCACCATGCTGCCGCCGAACCAGAACAGCCCGGCGAACGCCGCGAACGCGAGGAAGCTGACCACCGCCGCGAACCAGCTGCGCGCCAGCGCCCGCCGGATGAACAGCACGAAGGTCGCGTCCATCGACCCGCGGTAGCGCCCGACCTCGAAGCCCTCGCGGGTGAACGCCTGCACCGTCTCGATCGCGCCGAGCGCCTCCTGCAGCGTCCCGCTCGCCCGGGCCAGCTCGTCCTGGGCCTTGCGGCTGAGCTCGCGGATGATCCGGCTCCAATAGTTCGCCGCGATCATCAGCGCCGGCACGACCGCGAGCATCGTCGCCGTCAGCTTCCAGCTCATCCAGAACAGCACGGCCACGCCGCCGACCAGCGTGAGGAGATTGCGCAGGAAGATGCTGAGGTCCTGGCCGACGGTGCTCTGCAGCCGCGTGACGTCGTCCGCCAGCCGCGACAGGAGCTCGCCCGTGCGCGTCTGGTGGAAGTAGCTCTGCGGCATCGTCGACAGGTGGCGGAACAGCTCGATCCGCAGGTCGGCGACCACGCGCTCGCCCAGCCACGTCATCAGGTAGTGGCGGAAGAACACGAACACCGACGACGCGAGGATCACCGCCATCAGGATCCCGGCGTTGTCCGAGAGCTCCTGGTAGGCGGCGAGCTTGTCGCTCGCGGCCGCGTTGGTGAACGCCGCCTCGGCGAGCTTGCCAGCGTAGTACGGCGGCATCAGCCCGAGCGCGGCGCCGACGACCAGGCACCCGAGCGCGGCGCCGAGCCGCCCCGCGTACGGGCGCGTGTACGAGAACACGCGCCGCAGGCGCTCGATCGGCTTGATCCGTTGTTCGGGCGCCGGCTCGTCCTTCGTGGGCGCGGGGACGAGCTGGATCGCGGGGCGCGGCGGCTGGGCCATCAGGCGGGCCAGCCTACCCCATGCCGGCTCACATCGCCATCTTCAGCGTGCCCTTCAGGCCGGTGAGCTTGATCGTGATGCCGGTCATCGTCATCTGCTCGAGCACCGTCGAGCCACCGTCGTCGAACATGATCTGCATGTTCTGGCCGGCGTTCGAGACGGTGACCATGCCGGCCGGGAAATTGCCGGGGACGTTCTCAAGCGGCGCCTCCCCGGGCATCGCCAGGTCGGGGTTGCTCGACTCGGTGATGTTGATCGTGCCGTTGACGTTGATCGAGTGCTGCGCGTCCATCATGCCGCTCAGGGTGCCCGCGTCGTGGTCCTGGACGGTGAACGGGAAGCCGACGACGAACGGCATGTCGCCCATGGTCACCAGCTTGCTGATGTCGAGCTTGACGTTGACGACGAACAGGTTGCACTCGAGGTTCTTCGCGTCGGCGAAGCTGACGCTCGAGACGAACACCTTGCCCTGGCCGGCGTCGTCGAGCTCGACCTGGACGTCGCCGCCGATCGCGATCAGCGCGACCGGGAACTCGCACGAGACCGGGCCCATGCCCGCGCTCGCCGTCGTGTCGAGCTTGTTGAACTCCGGCGGCGTGCCGTCGATCACCTGGAAGCGCAGCGGCTCGTCGCACACGTTGCCGACCGCGTTGCCGTCGTAGTCGAGCTGGTTCGGGTTCTGGTCGCACGGGCAGTTGTCGGCCATGTTGGCGACCCCGTCCCCGTCCTCGTCGTTGGCGTCGGGCGCGACCTGGCAGGCCCCCGATCCGGTCGTCGAGCCCGGGTCGGTCGTCGGCGGCGAGGTCGTCGGCTCCTCGGTCGTCGACGTCGTCGGCGTCCCGGTCGTGCCGGTCGTCGGGTCCTCGCCGGTCGTCGGCGTCCCGGTCGTCGGCGTGCCGGTCGTCGCCGCCTCGGTCGCCGAGGTGTCGCCGCGGTCGTCGCCACAGGCGGCCGCGAGCAGGAGAACGGAAGAAAGCGAAGAGAAGAGCAGACGGGAGTGCATCTTCACCCTTCTATCACAAGCCCCGGCGCCGCGCGAAATCTCCCTCGCCGCGCGGAGGCATCGACCCCCGGCCGCCGGCTCGCCTGCCTGGGCCCACGCCAGGCGCCCGATCGGTGCAGAGCGCCCAGCCCCGGGTCAGTTGCCCTCGACCTCCAGGAGCACGAAGTCGTGGGGCGGACCGCCGTTCTGGGGCGAATAGCGGACGACGAGGCTGCGGACCGGCGTCGACGCCTGCGCGAGCGCCGGCCCGAGGGCGGTGTCGCCGAGCGCCGCGGCGAGGCCTTCCAGCGCGTCCGGAACGAGGGCCGCGCCGTCGCTCGCGAGGTTGTAGCTCTGCGCGCCCGCCAAGGAGAACCCGGGGTCGCCGCAGCCCTGCCCGACCGCCAGCGCCGCGGGGTCGGTCCACGCCGTCGGCACCGCGATCGGGCCCGGCTCGCCCTCGCCGGTCAGCGCGTCGAGCACGACCCGCCCGGTGTGGTTGCTGGCGATCGCCACCCCGTCGGCGCCCGCGGGGTTGTCGACGTGGACGACGTAGACCGGCCCGAGGTCGGAGTCCTCCGCGTAGATCAGGCCGTCCATGCAGCACTGCGTCGCCGCCGACACCTCCTTGCCCGTCGTCCACGTCGTCCCGCTCGCGCCGCACACCACCGCGATCCCGAGCGGCGCCGCCGACTCGTCGAGGTGGACCAGCACCTCGCACGGCTCGCCGCTCGTGATCGCCGCCGCCAGACCGGCGACCGCGTCCGCGCAGACGTCGCCGCCGGAGCTGCTGCCTCCGCTGCTGCCGCCCTCGGTGCCCGTCGCGCTCGTCACCGTCTGGATCCCCGAGCCCATCGTCGACTCGCCCGTCGACGTGCCCGTCGTCGTCGTCGTCGAGGTCGGCTCGGTCGCGGACGCGGACGTCTCGTCGCCCGGGTCCGACGGAGGGCACCCGAGCATCGCCGCCAGCACCGCGGCGCAGCTCGCTCGCTGCCAGGCTGATGTCTTCACGGCAGCGACGATAGGGGGCGACGCGCGGCGCCGCAAGCCGCGGCGCGACCAGGACCTCTCCTGCGCGCGATCGCGCGGACACCCGGCGTACACCGACCCACTGGCCACGGGTGTCGTGTCACAGCAACTCGAGTAGCCACGCGCCGTCGCCCCGCGCCCCCGGACAAACATCAACGATCCGAGGCACTTGTGCGACTGGCCCTCGTGGCACGTGATTCGCTTGGAGCGCCGGACAAAAGGAGCCACGTCATGACTACCCTCGCCCTCATCGCGCTCATCGGTCTCATCGTCCCCGCGGTCGCCGCTGCGGCCACCGAGGTCGGCGACCGGATCCAGAGCAACCGGCTCCACCGCGAGGTCCTGCGGACCTTCGCCGGCGCCCGCGACGAGTGATCGCCGCGGCCGCGCCAGCCGGCCCCGGACCCCCTTCTCTCTGTGGATGATCGCTAGTACTGCGCCAGGAAGTAGCGCAGCAGGTCCACGGTGGTGACGAGGCCGACGAGGTCGCCGGCCTCGTCGACGACCGGCAGCGCATGGAAGCCGCCGGTCGCCAGCACCTCGGTCGCCTCGCGCACCGTCGCGCCCGGCGCGATCGTCCGGATGTCCTCCTGCATCGCGTCGCGGAGCGTCTGCGTGTCGAGCAGCGCGTCGGTCATCCGCGGGTCCTGCTTGTACGGGTCGCCGTAGCTGAACCGCAGCAGGTCGTTCGCGGTGATCATCCCGACGAACTTCGACCCGCGAACCACCGGCGCATGGTGGATCCGGTGCGACTGCAGCAGCGCGCGCACCTCGCTGAGCTTCATGCCCTCGTGCGCGGTGAACAACGCGGTGCTCATGATGTGCGACACGGACTCGTTGCGCTTCATCGACTCTCTCCTCGCGTCGGCACGCTATCCGAGCCCCCCGCGCCGGCGCGCGGCAAACCCTGCGCGCGCGCCCACCCGCGCGCGCAACCCTGGCGCGCCGCTCAGCCGGCCGCGCGCGCCTCGTTGCGGTTGTCGCCGAACATGAGCCGGATCGTCCGGTTGAGCCACCCCATCGCCGGCCCGTGGAGCAGCTGGTCGGCGAACAGGCGCAGCCGCGGCACCTGGACCGCGCGCGCGAACGCCTCGCCGGCGACAAACTTCGGCAGCATGCTGCTCGCCAGCCGCGCCCGGTAGCCGGCGATCGCCAGCCTGGAGAGCCCGCCCGCGGGCGTGAACGCCTGGTCGATCACGCCGGCCGCCGTGATGCCGGTCTCGAGCGCGAAGCCGATCCCCTCGACCGTACCCGGCGAGACCATCCGCGCCGCCTCGCCGACCCAGATCGCGTGGCTCTCGGCGATCGGCCCGACGCGGGTCGTGATCACCGCCGGGTGGCCCATCCACTTCCCGATCTGCTCGGCGTCGCGGAGGCCGTCGCCCCAGTGCTCGTCGAGCAGCTCCTGGAACAGCGCCTTGAGCCGCCCGGTCTCTGGCGAGTGCTCCGGGATCGTCAGGCCGATGTTGATGACATCACCTGTCTCCGGGAACATCCACGCATAGTACCCGGCGAGCTTGCGGTCCCACACCATGTGCGCCGTGCGGCCGCTCCACGGGGTCCCGCGCCACCAGCCCATCAGCGTCCGGATCGTCGTCTTCGGCGCCTCGTCGATCGAGAAGCGCGACGGCGACCCGTCGGCGCACACGACCAGGTCGGCCTCGAGCTCGCCGGCCTCGGTCTTGACCCCGACGACCTTGCCCGCGCCGTCGCGCAAGAGGTCGGTGACCTTCGTCTCCTCGCGGAACTCCGCCCCGAGCTCGCACGCCGCGCGCACGATCCCATTGTCGAGCTCGACCCGCGGCACCACCCACACCTCGATCCCCGACTTCAACCTCACCTCGCCGCCGTCCGGCCCGCGCCCGACCAGCGTGTCGATCACCCCGTGGATGTCCGCGAACCGCCGGCGCACGCTCAGCCGGTCGAGCATCTTCAGCGCGTGCGGCGACAGGCCGCTGCCGCACACCTTGACCCGCGGGTACCTCGACTTGTCGAGGACGAGGATCTGATATCGGCCGGTCTGGGCCAGGGCCAGGGCGCAGGCCCCCCCGGAGGGGCCGCCGCCGACGACGATCACTTTGGGCTTCCGCATGGCAGGCCGATGAAGGTAATCCACGCCGAGGCCGGCGGTGAAGCCGCCGCCGATGCGGCCGCCCCGAAACTGAGCTCGGCGTCACAGCCGCGGCGCCAATGACAATTGCGCCCGTCCGCCGCTCGCGCGGCGCCGCGTCTTGCGCCGGCGCCGCCGATGCCGCACCGCCTGGTGCGGCCGCTCGTCCCCGCGCCGTGAAGACCGCGCGCCTTGGAAGGCCGGCCCCTCGCCGCGGTCTACCGGGCACGATGCAGCGAACCCCCCTCCTCGCCGCCCTCCTCCTGTTCATCCCCGCCTGCGACGCCGCCGTCGTCGCCCAGGCGGAGACCAAGACCGAAGCCGCCGTCGTGGCCGACGCGCGTGCGGAAGCGAGCGCAGACGCGAGCGCCGCCGTCGCGGCCGATGCGAACGTCGCCGCCGGCGCGAGCGTCGAGCTCGGCGCAGACGCCTTCAAGCTCGCCGAGGTCACCGCGCTGATCCAGGCCGGCACGATCGAGACCGCCGAGGAGCTCGAGCTCGCGGTCAACGACCCGGAGGCGAACATCAACCGGCTCGACCTCGACGCCGACGGCACGATCGACCACGTCGAGGTCGTCGAGGTCCGCGGCGACGCGAAGGTCGACTTCCAGCTCAAGGTGATCCCGTCGTCGAGGGCGACCGTGGTCCACGCGATCGACCTCGCTACCGCGACCGTCGTCGCCGACCGGGCCAGCAGCCAGGTCTCGTTCTCGGCCAGCTTCTCCGCCGGCGTCCGCCTCTCCGCCGGCGCGCGCGTCGAGGCCAGCGCGCTCGCGTTCGTCGCCCCGGCCCGCTTCGAGGCCAGCGCCGTGTTCGTCGCCACGCCGCTGCTCGCGTGGGCCTTCGTCGTCGACCGCCCGGTCTACGCCAGCGTCCACGTCGAGCGCGAGTCCGGCAAGTGGATCCCGCCGGGCCACCTCAAGCACGGCCACTGGAAGGCGACCGGCGGCCTGCCGCCTGGCCTCGAGGCCAGCCACGGCGGCAAGGGCAAGATCAAGGTCAAGGGCGACGTCGACGTCGACGTCAAGGCGGGCGGACGCGGCGGCGGCAAGGCCGGCGTGTCCGTCGGCGGCGGCGGCAACAAGCCGGCCGCCAAACCCCAGCCCGCGAAGGGCGGCGCGCCCAAGCCCCAGGCCAAGCCGCAGGCCAAGCCCAACCCGCCCAAGCAGACCGCCGCGAAGGGCGGCGGCAAGGCCGGCGGCGGTGGCGGTGGCGGTGGCGGTGGCAAGGGCGGCGGCGGCAAGGGCAAGAAGTAGCCGCGCTCACCCCTGCGTATCGAGCCCGGCCGTCGCCGGTGGGCTCGCCTGGAGCGCCGGCCCGCTGCCGGCGAGCACCTCCGACACCCAGCGCCCGAGCTCGATCGGCCCGACCGGCGGCAGGTGGAGCCGCGCCGCCTGCAGCTCGCGGGCGACCGCCGCGAGGTCGGCGTAGCGGCCACCTGGCTCTCGGGCCAGGCAGCGGCGCAGCACCGTCGGCAGCGGCGGCGGCAGCGACAGCAGCTCCGGGTCGTCGGGCAGCTCCGCGCGGCGGATGTTGTCCATCGTCGGCAGCGGCCCCGGCCCGTCGAACGGGCGCGCCCCGAGCAGCAATTCATACAGCGCGATCCCGAGGGCGAACTGGTCCGAGGCCGGCGTCACCGCCTCGCCGGCGACCTGCTCGGGCGACATGTACGCGAACTTGCCCTTGAGCATCCGCCCCCACGTGATGTCGCGCAGCGCGGTCGCCTTGGCGATCCCGAAGTCGGCGAGCTTGACGTCGCCTGTCCGCGAGACCAGCACGTTGCCGGGGCTGACGTCGCGGTGGACGAGCCCGAGCGGCCGCCCGAGCTCGTCGCGCAGCGCGTGCACGTACGCGAGCGCGAGCGCGACCTGCTCGGCGAGCCACAGCGCGAGCGGCAGCGGCAGCGCGCGGCGCCCGAGCAGCGCCGCCAGGTCGGCCCCGTCGACGAAGTCCATCACCACGTAGTAGGCGCCCGCGTGCAGCCCGAGGTCGTGCACGTGGACCAGCCCCGGGTGGGAGAAGCGCGCCCCGATCTTCGCCTCCGCGATCAGCAGCCGCTCGATCTCCGCCCGCCCGTGGTGTTCCGACCGCAGCACCTTGACCGCGACCTGCTTCTCGAACCCGCTCGCCCCGTAGCGGACCGCCAGGAACACCTCGGCCATGCCGCCGCGGCCGATCCGCCGCACGACGCGGTAGGGGCCGAGGGTCGCCGGGATCGCGTCGCTCACGGCCGACGAGCCTAGCAGCCCGCGCCGGCCGCGGGCACCCGCGGCCCCTCCCGGGCCCTCGGCACCCGCCCGCACCGGCGAACCTCGCCGCGCACCGTCGGTCGCTCTCACCCCGCCGACGGCCCGCGGGGCCTCGCCGGCCCCTCTGCGCCCCCGCGGGCGGACACGCCCGACCCGCGGGACCGCGGTCGATCCCGGCCGCGCCGGCCGCTACCCTTGTCCGCGTGGGCGTCAGCTCGACCGTCGCCACCATCGCCGCCCCGCACCCCGACCTCCCGGCCGGCCGGGCCGGCCGCTGCCAGCTCGTCGTCGTCGAGGGCCCGGACATGGGCCGCGCGGCGACGATCGCCGCCGCCCCGCTGCTCGTCGGCACCGACCCCGCGTGCGGCCTGGTGCTGCGCGACCCGCGGGTGTCGCGGAAGCACATGTCTGTCGAGCCAGGTCCTGAAGGCCAGTTCATCGTCACCGACCTCGGCAGCAAGAACGGCACGCTCTACCAGGGCGCCGCGGTCACGCGGCTCGCCGCGCCGGCCGGGGCGGCGCTGCGGGTCGGGCACACCACGCTGCGGATCCAGCCCGAGCCGCAGGCGCTGACGATCGAGCCGAGCCGCAGCCGCCGCTTCGGCGAGCTCGTCGGCGAGAGCCTGGTGATGCGCGAGGTCTTCGCGGTGCTCGAGCTCGCGGCCGCGAGCGACGTCCCGGTCCTGCTCGAGGGCGAGACCGGCACCGGCAAGGAGGTCGCCGCCCGCGCGATCCACTCCGCCAGCGCCCGCAGCCGCGCCCCGTTCGTCGCCCTCGACTGCGGCGCGCTGCCCGAGAACCTCGTCGAGAGCGAGCTGTTCGGCCACGTCAAGGGCGCCTTCACCGGCGCGCTGCAGGCCCGCCGCGGCGCGTTCGCCCGCGCCCACGGCGGCACCCTGTTCCTCGACGAGCTCGACAGCCTCCCGCTCGCCCTCCAGCCCCGCCTGCTGCGCGCGCTCGAGGCCCGCACCGTCCGCCCCGTCGGCGGCGACGAGGAGCTCGCCGTCGACGTCCGGGTCGTCGCCGCCAGCCAGCGCGAGCTCGCCGCCGCCGTCGCCACCGGCAGCTTCCGCCCCGACCTCTACTACCGCCTCGGCGTGCTCCGCGTCGCCCTCCCGCCGCTGCGCGCCCGCCGGGAGGACCTGGCGATCACCGCCCGCGCCCTGCTCGCCGCCCGCGGCCTCGACGCCGGCCCGGTCGACGGCCCCAACCTCGCCCGCCTGACCGCCCACGACTGGCCCGGCAACGTCCGCGAGCTGCGCAACGCGCTCGACCGCGCCCTCGCGCTGTCGCCCGGCGCCCGCCGGTTCGCCGACCTCCGCCTGGATGTCCCCGGGGACAGCTCGTCCGACGCCCCGCTCGCCGTCCGCGCCGACCTCCCGTACGCCGAGGCCAAACAGCTGCTGCTGAGCGCGTTCGAGCGGGCCTACCTGCGCGACCTGTTCTCCCGGACAGACGGCAACATCTCCGCCGCCGCCCGCGCCGCCGGCGTCGACCGCAAGCACCTGCGCGCCCTCCTGCGCAAGCACGGCCTCGTCGCCGGCGACCCCGGCGACGAGTGAGACGTCCGCGTCACGCCTCGCCGTCGGCGCGGTCGTCGACCTCGACGACGATCGCCGTGATGTTGTCGCGCGACCCGGCGAGGAACGCCTCGTGGACCAGCCGCTCGCACACCGCCTCGACCGGCCCGTCGGCGAGCAGCGCGGCGATCCGCTCCGGCGACAGCGCGCCCGACAGCCCGTCGGTGCACAGCAGCAGGCGGTCGCCCGAGCGCAGCTCGACGCGCCGCAGCTCGGGCCGCTCGCCCGGCTGCGGCCCGAGCGCGCGCGTGATCACGTTCGCGTACGCGAACTCCGCCAGCGGCGGCAGCGCGGCCCCGGCCTCCTTGAGCTGCTCGTAGAGCGAGTGGTCGCGCGTCAGGAGCTCGAGGACAGGTCCCGCGGGACCTGTCCGCAAGCGATAGACGCGGCTGTCGCCGAGGTGCGCGACGATCGCCGCCCGCGGCTGCAGCGCGACGAGGGCGATCGTCGCGCCCATGTCGGCGAGCCGGCCCTCGCGCTCGGCGCAGATCCGGCGGTTCGCCAGCCGCACGGCCGCGTCGACCCGGTTCTCCTCGAAGCTGAGCTTCGGGTCCATCGCGTGCGGCCACGTCGCGTCCGGGTCGGCCCCGCTGTGCGTGTAGAACTCCGCCAGCGTCTCGACCGCGAGCCGGCTGGCGACCTCGCCCCCCGCGTACCCGCCCATGCCGTCGGCGACGGCGAACAGGCCGACCGCCGGATCGAGCAGGTACGCGTCCTCGTTGTGCTTGCGACGCCCCACGAACGTGTGGGCGCTGGCGATGAAGCTGCGCATGGTCTCGTCTCCTCGCCCTCCTTGGTCCAAGTTCCGCGCCACGCCCATCCCCGCGGAACGACACGCGCCCCCGGTGACTCGCCACCCCACCCGCGCCCGCCCCGCTCCAGGACCCCCGGGGTGCCGGCGCACCACCCGAAGCTGACGCGACGTCAGGTGATGCAGCGCCGTGGCGACATGGTGCGACCCCGCCCGCCGCGCCCCTCCGTGCAACCCCGCGAATCGCCTCGCTTTCTTTGCGCGGCCGCGCCGGCCCGGCGCGTGCTCTCCTGCCACGCAGGACCCAAAGCCCATGAACGCGACCCATCACAGCATCGTCATCGTCGGCGGCGGGACCGCCGGCATCACCGTCGCCGCGCAGCTGTGCAAGCGCCTGGACAAGCCCGACGTCTGCATCATCGAGCCGTCCGACAAGCACTACTACCAGCCGCTGTGGACGCTCGTCGGCGGCGGCGCCGCGACGCGCGCGGAGACCGAGCGCGACGAGGCCTCGCTGATCCCGCGCAAGGCGACCTGGCTGCGCGACGCCGTCCGCTCGTTCGACCCCGAGAAGAACCAGGTGACGACCCGCGAGGGCCGCACGATCACCTACGACCACCTGATCGTCGCCCCCGGGATCCAGCTCGACTGGCACAAGATCGCCGGCCTGCCCGAGTCCCTCGGCAAGGACGGCGTGTGCAGCAACTACTCCTACGACACCGTCGAGCGCACCTGGGACTTCATCCGCGGGCTGCGCGAGGGCACGGCGATCTTCACCAACCCGAACACCCCGGTCAAGTGCGGCGGCGCCCCGCAGAAGATCATGTGGCTCGCCGAGCACTGGTTCCGCAAGGCCGGCGTGCGCGACAAGATCGACGTCGTGTTCGCCAGCGCCGGCGCGAAGATCTTCGGCGTCCAGAAGTACGCCGACACGCTCGCGCGCCTGGTCGTCGAGCGCGACGTCAAGACCCGCTTCCACCACAACCTCGTCGCCCTGCGCCCGCACACCCGCGAGGCGGTGTTCCAGCGCACCGACCCCGACACGAAGGCGCAGGAGGAGGTCGTGGTCCGCTACGACCTGATCCACGTCACCCCGCCGATGAGCGCGCCCGACTTCATCAAACAGAGCCCGCTCGCCAGCGCCGCCGGCTGGGTCGACGTCGACAAGGCGACCCTGCAGCACGTCCGCTACGCCAACGTCTGGGGCCTCGGCGACGCGAGCAGCCTGCCGACGTCGAAGACCGGCGCGGCGATCCGCAAGCAGGCCCCGGTGCTGGTCGACAACCTGCTCGCCGCGATCGCCGGCGAGAAGGGCAAGGCCGCCTACGACGGCTATACGTCGTGCCCGCTGGTCACCGGCTACGGCCGCCTGGTCCTCGCCGAGTTCGACTACGACGGCAACCCGAAGGAGACCTTCCCGTTCGACCAGTCGAAGGAGCGCTACAGCATGTACCTCCTCAAGAAGTACGCGCTCCCGCAGATGTACTGGCACGGCATGCTCCGCGGCCACGCCTGACCTGTCCCGCGAGACAGCCTTCGAGCGCGGCCCGGCCGCTCCCGGTCACGCACAGACCGTCGCCCGGACGCTCCCGGTCACGCACAGACCTCGCCCGGCCGCTCCCGGCCACGCACAGACCATCGCACGGCCGCTCCCGGTCACGCACAAGCCTCGCACGGCGCGACCGGGCCCCGGATGAGTGCGCGGCGAGGGTCGCGGGGCCGGGGTCGGGGGCGCCGGCCCGGCTCAAACAGTCCTCGCCCTTCGTCACGGCCCGGGTGCTTCGACCCGGCGATCGGCTCGGGCTGCGGAACTCGCCGATCCGGCGCCCCCGACCCCGTCCTCGGGAGCTCTCTTGAGGAGAAAACCAGTCGGCAAGCCGAGATCCGGGGCCCGGTCGCGCCTGAACCCAGGCCATCGCCGCCCGACGAGCTCCAACGCGACAGCCAGCGTGAACCCGAAGCAGAGCGATCACCATCCGACGCGCCCCGACGCGAGCGCTGACGTCGACCGAGTTTAGATCTGACCTCGAGGACATGGCCCCGAGCACTTCCGAGGACCACCCCGCCCGTTCCGAACACCCGCACCGCGCCCCCGGTTCACCGCGACCGCGTCCCGTCTCTCACTGCCCCCCGCGAACCGACACCAAGGAGCCGTCTGGCCCTCCAGGGGACTGCGAGAGCCCACCGCGGTCCGACACCGAGGAGCCGGCTGGCCCTCCACGGGACTGCGGGAGCCCACCGCGGTCCGACACCGAGGAGCCGGCTGGCCCTCCAGGGGACTGCGAGAGCCCGCCGCGGTCCGACACCGAGGAGCCGGCTGGCCCTCCAGGGGACTGCGAGAGCCCGCCGCGGTCCGACACCGAGGAGCCGGCTGGCCCTCCGCGGGACTGCGAGAGCCCGCCGCGGTCCGACACCGAGGAGCCGGCTGGCCCGTGAGAGGGCCGCGAGCCGGGCGCGAGGAACGAGCGACCGTCTCGCGGCACAGCCCGTCGCCTCACCGCGCTCACGAACGGAGCGACGGACCGGCGACGACGCATCTCACGAAGTCGGCGTGCATCGGGCCGGGGATGCGGGTCGTCGCCCATCTGCAGGCAATGGAGGGCGACGAAGTCGACCTCCATGCCGAAGCCTGGGCGACGACCCGCATCCCCGGCCCGCTGTGAGCCGCCTTCGGCAAGTTGCCCCGAGCGTACCGACATCGACGAGCCGGCCCGCTGCGAGCCGCCCTCGGCAAGTTGCCCCCCGCGTTCCGAGCGCTCAGGGCCGCCGCAGCGCGAACACCCGCTCGACGCAAGCCTCGCCGAGCCACACCGTCTCGATCGCCTCGACCTCCGTCATCCCGAGCCGCCGCGCCAGCGCGAGCGAGCGCGCGTTGCGGTCGTCGATCGTCGCCACGATCCGCTCGACCCCGAGGCGCTCGAACGCCAGCTCGATCACCGCCCGGACCGCCTCGTTCGCCAGCCCGCGGCCCTGGTGCGCCGCCGCGAGCGTATACCCGATGTCGGCCGTCGACGGCTCCTCCCCCCGGCGCTTGAGCCCGACATCCCCGATCAGCGCCCCCGCGGGCACGAGCCCGATCGCGAACTGATACCACTTTCCCGGCACCCCCGGCTCGCTCGCCGCCATCTCGGCGACGAAGTCTCGCGCCTCCGCGTCGGAGAACGCCGTCCACCCCTGATAGCGCGCGACCTCCGGATCGCGGCGATACGCAGCGAGGATCGCCGCGTCCTCCGCACGGAACCGCCGGATCACCACCCGCCCGGCCGCCACGAACGTCCCGTCGATCATGTCGCACCTCGCCCCGAGAACCACACGCCGCCCGGCCGCGCCCTCGGATCTGTCTCTTCGTTCATCTCACACCTCACCGCGCCGGTCTCTGCTCTCCTGTCCCCACGTTCAGCTCGCGCCGTGACCCCGCTCCCCACGCCGCCCCGCTGCCCCCTCATACATGTCCCTTCGTTCACGTCGCCCCCCGCGCCTCGTCGAACAGCCCCGCGCTGCGCAGCAGCCACTGCGCCTCGTCGGTCGCCAGCACCTGCAGGGCCGAGCGCTCGTCGAGCTCGCCGAGCAGCCGCGCGTCGCGGCCGATCGCCCGCAGAGCCCCGTCGAGCGCGCCCGACAGCCGCGCCGCGACCCCGAGCGCGTCACGGCGCAGCAGGTACGCCAGCCGCGCGACCGCGGCCCGGTCGCGCCGCCAGAACTTGAGCTCGTCGGCCAGCGCGGCCCGCAGGGCCGGCGTCAGCCGCTCCCCGGTCAGCCCGCGCGCCCGCCACGTGCGGACGATCGTCTGCGCCCCCGGCAGCGCCGGCGCCTCCGTCGGCTCGGCCAGGTGTTGCAACGCCGCCAGCAGCTCGTGCAGCGACGCCCCTTGCGGGTCGAGCACGATCGCCAGCCCGCCGCGGATCAGCGCCGCCGCGAGCGCGAGCCGGAACCGCCGCTCCGCCGCCGGCAGGCGCACCAGCGCCGGATACACGACGAGCCCCGGCTCGCGGTCGTTGCGGATCCCGATCCCGCCGTCGGGCCCGCCGCGCAGCGCGTGGACCGGCAAGCGCAGCCCGAGCGCCGTGCGCAGCCGATCGAGCTCCTCCTCCGCGAGCGCGAGCGCCTGGGCCAGCTCGGGCGCCTCCGGCGGCCCCGGCGGCTCCCCGGGCGCCCGGATCCCGCCCGTCTCCTTGATCATCATCGCGAGCACCTCCGCGATCGCCTCGCGGGCCTCGAGCGCCGACCCACGCGCGAGCACCTCGACCGACGCGACCGGCGCCGCCGGCAACGCCGCGAACAGCCGCCCCTGCGGCACCATGAAGCCCGCGAGCTGCACCAGCGCCAGCCCGCGCTCGACCTCACCTGACCCTTCGGCCAGGCGCCCGAGCGCCAGCACCACCCCCGCGTGCAACGGCCGCCCCGCCGCCCACGCCCCGAGCGCCCGCCGCAGCCGCCCCATCGCCGCCACGAAGCGCTCCTGCTCGACCACGCCGCCCTCGCGCCTCGCCGCCGTCGGGTCCGACCTCTCTTCCCCCGTCGGCCCCACCGCGGCCGCCTCCACCTCGCCCGGCCCCTGCTCGACCACGGCACCCTCCTGCCGCACCCCCACCGGCTCCACCGACCTCTCTTCCCCCGTCGGCCCCACCGCGGCCTTCGCCGCCACCTCGTCGCGCCCCGCCTCCGCGGCCCCGACCAACGCCGCCGCTGCCGCGAGCACCGCGTCGAGCTGCGCGAGCGACCCCTCGCGCGCGATCTCGAGCGCGACACGGGCGAGCGCCGGCCACACCAGCCGCCGCAGCGTCGCCTCCGGGTGCCGCGGACCGATCGCCCGCGCCAGTGCATCCTGCCCGCGCCGCCACGCCTCGGTCAGCGCCGCCAGCACCAGCACGTCGTAGTCGAGCCCGCCCGCCGCGCGCAGCTCCGCGGCCGCCGTCAGCACCTCGTCCCAGCGCCGCTCCGCGAACGCCAGCGGCACCAGCGACGCACGCGCCGCCTCGCACCGCGGCCCCGCCGCGCACGCCTGCAACAGCAGCCGCCGCGCGTCCTGCATCGCCCGCCGCGGGTGCTCCGCGTGGTCGATGCACACCTGCGCCGCCCGGGTCAGCCACGCCGCCTGCGCCTCGCCGTCGCCCGCCGCCCCGGCGAGCCCGGCCGCGCGCTCGCACACCTGCACCAGCTCCGGCCACCGCTCGCGCCGCTCGAGCAGCCCGGCCGCCAGCGCCAGCAACGGGATGTCCCCCGCGCCATGCCCCGCGAGACATGTCCCGAGCGCCCCCTCCTCGTCGCCCGCCGCAAGCTGCAGCTGCGCGAGCTCCCGCGCCAGCGCCCGCGCCCGCGCCTCGGCGCCCCCCCGCAGCCCGTAGCCCTCGGCGGCCCCCCCGGCCCGCGCCTCACCGCCAGCCCCGAGCTCCCGCGCCGGCGCACCCCCTCGCGCTTCACCGCCCGCCCCGAGCTCCCGCGCCGGCGCCCCCCCTCGCGCCTCACCGCCAGCCCCGAGCTCCCGCGCCTGCAGCGCTCCGCCCGCGGCAGCGCCCTCCGCCCGCGCGTCGCCACCCGCTCCGAGCTCCCCGTCCGCCCCCGGCGCTCCGCTCGCGCCTTCACCACCCGCACGCGATTCCCCGCCCGCCCCGAGCTCCTCGCGCACCCGCGCCAGCTCGGCCGCGACCGCCGCGATCCGCTCCGCCGCCCGCTCCTCCGGCCTCCGCGCGAGCGCCTCCCGGACCTCGCCCGCCCACCGGCCTGCCGCCTCGGACATGTCCTGAAGGCCACGGAGCACCGCCTCGGCCGCCTCGCCGCCGGCCGCGAGCAACAGCGCCCGCGCCCGCGCGCCCGCCTCGGCCTGCCCCGCCGGCTCGGCGAGGAACGCCCGCGCGTACTGCTCCGCCGCGACCGCCGGGCGCGGCAGCGGCCCGTCGTACAGCTCCGCCAGCCGCCGGTGGAGCCCCGCGCGCTCCGCCTCGCCCGCCCCCGAAAGCCGCAGCCGCAGCACCCCGGCGAGCGCCTCGTAGCGGCCCTGCTCGCGGTAGCGGATCGCCAGCGCCTCGAGCCCGTCGGCCGGCAGCTCCTCATAACAGCCGAGCGCCTCGAACGCGCGCGCCGCCCCGCCGAGGTCGTCGAGCCGGTCGCGTCGCAGCCGCGCGAGCCGCAGCAACAGCCGCGCGCGCCCCGGGCTGGTCGTCGCCGGCGGCTCCGCGGCCAGCTCGGCGGCGACGCAGCCCGCCGCGTGCTCGGCCGCCGCCGCGAACCGCCCCTGGTCCTCGAGACAGGCGACCAGCGCCTCGTGCAGCGCCTCCGCGTCGGCCCCCGGCTCGGCGAGCGCGAGCCGCAGCGCCTGCTCGGCCGACGCCGGATCGCCGAGCCGCCCGTGGACCTCCGCCAGCTCGCGCAGCGTCGCCGCCCGCTCCGGCCCGGCCTGGCGCACCAGCGCCCGCCCGAGCAGCTCGACCAGCTCCTCCCAGCGCCCGTGCTGCGCGTAGAACCCCGCGCCCGCCGCCCGCGCCGCGCCATCACCTGCCCCTTCGACCCTGTCTCCTGCGACCTGTCCCTCACCGCCTGGCGCTCCGACCAGCCGCTGCAGCAGCCCCGCCGCCTCGGCGTCGAGCCGCCCGCTGCGCAGCACCGCCTCCGCGACCCTCGCCTTGAACGCCTCCGGCGCGCACCACGGCCGCCCGGCCTCGCCCGCGAGTCCCGCGGCGACCGCCGCCTCGATCGCCGCGACCGGCACCTCCGGGTCGACCGCCCGCGCCAGCGCCAGCGCCCGCCACGCCGCGGCGATCGCCGCCGGCGAGCCCGCCCAGGACATGCCCTCGAGGCCAGCCC
>ERZ1066137.748-NODE-748-length-20605-cov-8.719708_pt1 | contig 20605 bp, 15 predicted proteins | sample MGYA00382784_ERZ1066137 | MGnify/ENA primary metagenome ERZ1066137 (study PRJEB33369, sample SAMEA5778367) | biofilm metagenome | biome: Industrial cooling water; feature: Water cooling tower basin; material: Biofilm | place: United Arab Emirates | collected... | reverse complement strand
CCGTCTATTCCCGGCATCAGTACATCTAATAAAATCAGATCGGGTAAGGCATATTCCACCTGCTCGATCGCGCTTTCCCCATCTTCTGCCACCAACACTTCAAAGCCGAAATCGGTTAAATAATCGAGCAACGCTCCCAAATTATTGGGCATATCATCAACGATTAAGATAGTGTTTTGTTCGGGTTTGTTCATATTTACTTTTTTATCTTTAATCAAAGTGTAAAGTAGAACGTTGCCCCCTGATTTACTGCTGCTTCAGCCCAGATTTGCCCGCCGTGGCGCTGGATAATGCGCTGCACCGTTGCTAGACCAATGCCCGTGCCCTCATACTCTTTATCGCTGTGCAGGCGGACGAAAGTACCAAATAGTTTTTCAGCATCAACCATGTCGAAGCCTACACCGTTGTCGCGAATAAAATACAAGCCGTTATCAGTATTATGCAATTGCTTATTGCTATTAGCAACGCCAAATTCTATCCGAGACACAAGATTTTTTCCCGTGTACTTCCAGGCATTGCCCAGCAGATTGTCCAGCATAATCTTCAGCAGACGCCTATCCCCGCGAACAATGATGCCGTCTTCAATGACAAAATCTACGGCTCTTTCTGGGTTGCTTTGCCGCAACGCAGCCGCAATCTGTCGCGCCATGTTACTTAAATTAACAGTTTCAAAGGAAATTTCGCTGCGGGTAACATAAGACAAATGCAGCAAACCATCAATCAATTGATTCATCTGCCCAGATGCCGCCTGTACTTGTTGCAGGTAATTTTTACCAAGCGGGTCTAACTTGTTTTCATATTGGTTGCGTAGAACTTGACTAAATCCCATTAGCCTGCGGACGTAGGCGCGTAAATCGTGGGAAACCGAATAAGAAAAAGCTTCTAGTTCTTTGTTTACTGCTACTAACTCGATGGTGCGACGCTTTAAGTTTTCATTGAGTTGTTTAATTTCTTTCTCGACTTTGATGCGTTCAACAATTTCCTGTTGCAAGCGATCGTTTTGTTGTTGCAGTTGCTGTTGCAAGTTGCGGATGCTCAAGTGCGTCGTCACGCGGGCTAAAACCTCTGCCTGTTGAATCGGTTTGGTGACATAATCTACCCCGCCGACGCTAAACCCTTTGACTTTATCTTCCGCATCGCTGAGCGCCGTCATAAAAATCACCGGGATATCTTTAGTAGTCTGATTGGATTTCAGGCGCGAGCAAGTTTCAAACCCGTCTATTCCCGGCATCAGTACATCTAATAAAATCAGATCGGGTAAGGCATATTTGGCCTGCTCAATTGCGCTTTCCCCATCTTTTGCTACCAACACTTCAAAGCCAGATTCATTTAAACAATCCAGCAGCACTCCTAAATTGTTAGGCATATCATCAACAATTAAAATAATGCCTTGTTCATTTGCGTTCATACTTGCACCCTATCTGACTTGTCAATTAGTTCAATTGCGAATATTTGTTCCCGCTAAATAAGCTTTGAGAACCTCGCGAATTTGTTTAACCTGAAAACCTTTTGCTAACTTTCTCACCTCGGTGACAAACGGCACAAATTTTTCATCCAGTTCTTCAACTAAAGCAACTCGCTCCAGAATAGCTTTGATGTTGCCGCGCATTGCCAAATCTAGCAAAGCCTTGAGTTGCTCGCTAGGCGGAGGCACAATAGCCGTTTGAAATAACTGCTGGTTTTCATGCTTGATCTTTTCTAATTCCTCCTTTTCTTCGTAAATCCATTCCAAACCCAAATGCGTCCGTAAACGTTCCAAAAGTATCTCGTATCCCACAGGTTTGGAGATAAAATCGTTACAGCCTGCTTGGAAACTCTGGCGTTGATTTTTATCAAAAACGCTGGCAGATGTAGCAATTACTACAACACCTTTTAATTCTGTTAACTGCCGGATTTGCCTAGTCGCTTCAAACCCGTCCATTACTGGCATTACTAAGTCCATTAGAATACAATCTGGCTCAAAATTAACAGCCTTTTTTAAACAGTCTTCACCATCGACTGCCTCAATAATTTCAAAGCCCAAAGGCGATAGTAAATTGACCAATACTGCCCGATTTGACCGCTTATCATCCACTACCAAAATTTTACGTTTTTCCCCTTCAAAACCTACAATATTGCGTTGTTCCTTCTGGGTAACGTCAGTCCATTGTTCAAGTTCTGGTAAATCTAAATCAAACCAGAAAACGCTACCTTGACCCAAGGTACTTTTAACTTTAATTTCGCCGCCCATTAGTTCGACTATTTTCTGGCTAATTGCCAATCCCAAACCCGTCCCCTCAGTCTTGCCGCGTCGCTCTCCTACTTGCTCAAAAGGCAAAAAGATTTTGGTCAAATGTTCCGGTGTCATGCCTATACCCGTATCTTCTATTTGGAAGCGGATTTTGGTAATAGGTAATGCGTTATATTCTTCTGGATTATCTATCGCTTTTACTTTGAAAGTGACGCCACCAGAGTCGGTAAACTTGACCGCATTGCCTAGTAAATTAATTAAAACTTGCCTTAATCTTTTCTCATCAGCATTAACCCCAGTAGGTAGGGGATAAAATGGTTCGTAAATAAAGGCAATAGCTTTTTGTTCGGCTCGAATGCGAATGATATCGCACAAGCTTTTAAGAAAGCTGGGAAAATGAAAATCGTTCGGTTGTATTTCCATTTTCTGAGCTTCGATTTTAGAAAGGTCTAAAATATCGTTGATTAGCGTCAGCAGGTGTTCGCCGCACTGTTGAATAATGTTGAGTCCTTCTTGTTGTTGCTCGATATCTGGCTTTTCACCAGATAATTTTCTAGTATTGCGTTTGAGGATTTGCGCGTAACCCAAAATTCCATTCAAAGGCGTTCTGAGTTCGTGGCTCATATTAGACAGAAACTCACTTTTCGCTTTGTTTGCTACATCGGCTTTTTCTTTAGCTTGTTGCAGTTGCAAGTTGCTTTCTTGTAATTCCTGGGTTCTTTGTTCTACTTTTAGTTCCAGCGTATGCGAATAGTCTTCTAACTGCTCTTTGGCAAGTGTGAGGCTTTCTAAAAGCAAGGCATTTTCTAGAGAAATGGCAATTTGAGAAGAAAGGATGTTTAGGATTTCCAGGTGGGTGGCAGTAAATGCACCAGCGGTTAGATTGTTTTCTAAATAAAGTAGCCCGATTAATTTACCTTTATTGATGATAGGAGTACATAAAATAGACTTAGGTTGCTGACTGGTAATATAAGGGTCTGTAGTAAACATTCCTGCTGTTGTGGCATCATTTAAAACTACATTCTCTTTTGTTCGGACGACATAATTGATTGCCGATAACGGCAACATATTGCTATTTTCCACTGGCGTTGATTGCCGCACAATGACCTCATCTTTATCCGCTGAACCCGCTGCTTCTATCAACAAATTTCCATTTTTTTCTAAAATCAGTATTCCAGTTTGAGCGCCTGCGTTTTCGATGGCAATCTTAATTAATTTATTCAACAATTTCTCTAGTTCGATTTCACCCGAGAGAGCTTGATAGGCTTTAATAAACGTCGTCAAGTCTAAAACTTCCGAAGTGCCAACACTTGTGGTAGTTGTGGTAGTTCCCTTAGTAGTGCTACTTGCTCTGGCATAATTTTGGACAGCTAGCTGGGGATATCTAGACTCCAAATCTGCTATTTTCGTTTTTGCTCCCCAGGAAGTATATCCATAGTGAGCTTCTATTAAATAAGTTTGAGCAATCTTCTGTCTGCCAACAGAAAAATAAAATTCTGCTGCTAATTCATTCGCAAGTGCTTCTTCCTGAATGTATTCCTGTTCTTTAGCTCCTTGAATGGCGCGATCGTAGTACTCCATTGCTGTTAAAGTTTGTCCTAAAATGCGCGCTTTCTCAGCTTCTACCAAGTCATATTTGTGCTGAAAGTTTTGGGGTGCGTGGAATGCCCAGCGCTGCAATGTTTCTTGATTAGCTGCAACTTGGTTCAAACATTGTGCTTGTTCAGGCTCGCAGAGGTTGGGATACTGAGCGAGGATTGCTAGAGAATAGTAAAAGTTTTGGACGGCAAGATTCAATAAGCCAGTCACACCATTGCTATAATCCTGAGCCATATTGGCGTTAATCACAGCGTTGGTATAATCTTTGTATAAATAATGAATAATTAATTTGGCAGAATATAAAGAATGAAGTGCGAAACGATGGTTAAGTTCAACTAACGATTGTAAGCTGTCTGTCTCATCAAAAACTTTTCCTTTTAACGCATATTTATCGGGTGAATTTCCTATTAAGTTTAATGCCATTTGATGCCAAACTCTGGCAGGATTAAGCGTAATTTCATGCCGCAGTCTTGCCATCATATCAAGATAGGGTATTTGCTTTTGGGCGACAGATTCTAGATGCTCTCCCGTAAAGAATATGTTGCTACAATAAACTGTAGCGTTCCAACAAACATAATCTGTTACTCCTGTTTCTAAGCCTATTTTTACTCCCTCTAATAAAGGTTCTATTGTTTCTCTTAAAGGCTCCTTCCAGTGTCGCATGTGAGCGTTAAATACTTCGTATATTACGCTCTTAAGTTGTTTAGCATTATATTTGTTTAATAACTTTAAAGCGAAGTTACCCAGCTGATATCCTTTCTCGGTATCTCCCAGGGATGTACATAGGAGAACGCCATAAACACCATAGCCAAAAGCGGATGTGGGGCAGTTTCCATATTTGATTGATAAATCAACCATAGTAAACATAATATGTGGAAATATTTCAGGCTTGCCAGAATAAGCAGCGGTGGCTGTATTGATTAATATCCGCATGGCTGCCAATTTGTATGGATCGGTCATTTCTGGCAAGTCGATTAAATCCTCCACTGTGAATTCAAGCGGTGTTTTTCGCCAAGATATACCTAGCATTTCCAATACTTTTAGGGATATATCTACGGCTTCCTTCATTTGGAGTTGACAAGCATAAAAAACGATTTTTAATTCATAGACTTTGATGGTATCTAAAATTTCTCTAGCTTTGGTTACGACAATTTCTGATAGCTGGTTGGCTGCCTCAAAGTTAGCATTTAAGTATTGGGCTTCTACGGCTTCTACATGAAGGTTTAGAGTCAGATCGTAGTGAGTTTCCCAGCTTTCTTCTACAAGTAGTTCTAAACCAGTTGATAAATACCTAATAGCAGCTTCATAAGCGGTGGAAGCCTTGGCTTTCTGTCCAGCTATAAGATTGAGTTGAGCTAATCGATCTCTTTCTGACTGAGTTGTAATTAACTCAGCACCGATGTTCAGTTGGTTGACAATTTCAAAAATATTCTCTTCTATTTCTTCTGGTTTGCTACTTTTTAACAACAGCCTGCCGATTTGTAAGTGGACTTGTTTTTTCTGGTCATCTGGAATAATTTCATAAGCGGCTTGTTGCACGCGATCGTGTAAAAATTTATAGGTAATTGGTAATTGGTAATTGGTAATTGGCGAAGTGCGATCGCTCGCTAATAATCTGTTCCATTTTTCTAATTCTTCTGGTGAAAATGCTAGAGGAATTTTATAATAATCATTTAATGGTATAATTAAACCTGAATCAAGTGCTTTCCAAAGGTCTGATGCTGTTTCAGGAAGAGATTTTTGATTAACAATTGACAGTATGTTTAAATCAAATCTGTTGCCAATACAAGCGGCTAACTTTAAAACATTTTGCGTTTCCCGATCGAGTTTTTTAATTTTACCGCTCATTAATTCGATAACATTATCGGTTATTTCCATTTCTTTAAGTTGCTTGATATCCCACTGCCAAACGCGCGATCGCAAATTAAATGACAACAGATTTTCTTGGTAAAGCGATTTGATTAACTGCTTTAAAAAGAAGGGATTGCCGCCTGTTTTATCGAGCAAAAGTTTTGCCAATTCAACAACTTGTTCTCTGGGAAAAACCGAATTCTCATGCAAAGTATCTGCAACTAATTCCTTGACACTATCTAGACTCAAAGGCTTAAGATTGACGGTATTTATTACCTGGTTTGTGAGTTGGTCATTCTGTTCTACAATACAGTTAATTTCATTCAAAGCCAGCATTAACGGATGAGTTGCACTGACTTCGTTATCTCGATACGCCCCGATGAGTAACAAGTATTGATTATCAGGATCTGTCATTAACAACTGGATTAATTTCAACGATGCCGCATCTGCCCACTGTAAGTCATCCAAAAAGACAACTAAAGGGTGTTCTTTTTTGGTAAATACATGAATGAACTGTTTAAAAACTAAATTAAATCGATTTTGTGATTCGGTTGACCCTAAAATAGGTACGTCTGGCTGTTTACCAATAATCAGTTCTAATTCTGGAATTACATCAATAATTACTTGTCCATTTTTCCCTAATGCTGCTAAAAGTTTAGCTTTCCAATTTTCCAGCTTTTCCCCACTTTCTGTTAATAGCTGTCGCATCAATTCTTGGAAAGCTTGAATGACTGAACTATAAGGAATATTTCGCTTAAACTGGTCAAACTTACCAGAAATAAAATATCCGTGCAATCCCACAATAGGTTTGTGAATTTCATCTACCAATGCCGATTTACCAATGCCTGAATAGCCAGCAACTAGCATCATTTCGGTCGTCCCTTTGCTGACACGAGCGAATGTATCTAGCAGCACCGATACTTCTGTTTTTCGACCGTATAGTTTTTGGGTTATCTGAAATTTTTCTGATATTTCTTGCGTACCTAGCGGAAAGTGTTCAATATTACCTGTAGCTAACCAATGATTCAGACAAGTTTTCAAATCTGCTTTGATTCCCCAAGCACTTTGATATCTGTCCTCCGCTGTTTTGGCTAACAATTTCATGACAATCTCAGAAAGGACTGGCGGGATTTGTGCATTGATAAAATGGGGTGGAGTTGGTATTTTAGCAATATGGCAGTGTACCAGCTCCATTGGATCTGTGGCGGTAAAAGGCAGGATTCCCGTCAGCATTTCATAAAAAGTGACTCCCAAAGAATAAAAGTCCGTGCGGTAATCGATATGTCGATTCATCCGTCCGGTTTGTTCGGGAGAAATATAAGCTAGGGTTCCTTCTAATAAGTTGGGATTGCTAATTCTTTCGGTTTCTTTAGATAGGCGCGTGGCAATGCCAAAATCGATAATTTTTATTTGGTTTGTTTCTGAATTGATGACGATATTGTCCGGCTTAATATCTTTATGAATAATATTTTTTTGATGCAGTTGAGCGACGGCATCTGCTAGCTGAATTGCTAGGTGTAAGAAGCGGGGTAATTCTATTTTTTTACCAGATGCGATCGCTCGCTCCAGCGATATGCCACCAAAGTCTTCTAAAATCAGTGCAATACCGTTATTATAAGTTGCCAAACCTAGTGCTTTTACTACACCTGGTATACCCAGATTTTTGACAATTTCATACTCTTGTTTGATTTGGGCAATATCTTTTAAGCTGGGATAATCTGTTCTTAAACTTTTGATAATCACCGCTTGTCGATCGATTTCCCTCAATGCGCGATATACGACTGTCTTTGACCGAGCGTAAATCTGTTCTAGGATTTTGTAACCTGCGATAGCAATCATGGTTTGACGATCTGCTTTGAGAGGAAAAAATGCAACCCAAAATTAGCCACCGTACCTTCAAAGGTGGAGTAGCAGCTATCCAAGCGATATCGAGAGCCTTGGAGTTAAAAGTATTAATTATATTAATTATTATGTAACTAATTTTTGATGTTGAAAAGACAAATTTTGTGCGGCGCTCCGATCTTGCCTTAGAGTATACTTTTACCACAATTTCAAATAGAGCGGTGTATACGGCTACACTTATTTTGTAAATTTTTCTTACTACCAGAATTGGCCTAAAAAGAAGATTTTTAGGCTCTTGTTTCGCTTTTTTGACTAGAAAATAAACCGCATATCGCTATACGGCGACGTGACCGATTTCTTCTGGGGTGAGATGGGAATGCAACACCTCACCATCGCGAAACCAGACGATGCGTTTAGTTTGACGCGCCACATCGGGTTCGTGTGTCACCATTACAACTGTGATACCGCTAGCGTTGAGTTCGGTAAAAATATCCATGACTTCTTGGGTGGTTTTAGAGTCTAATGCACCCGTTGGTTCGTCTGCTAAAAGTACCACAGGACGGTTAACAATGGCGCGCGCGATCGCTACCCTTTGTTGTTGTCCTCCAGAAAGTTGATTCGGTTTATTGTTGAGTCTGTTTGCCAATCCTACCTTAGTCAGGGCTTCTACCGCGCGATCGCGTCTTTCTTGAGTCGGAATTCCTGCATACACCATCGGTAACATCACGTTTTCCACTGCCGATAACTGTTGCAATAAATGGAATTGTTGGAACACAAATCCCAATTTTTTATTGCGGATTTTGGCTAATTCCGCATCTGCTAAAGAAGACACATCCACCCGATCTAAATAATAGTGTCCCGATGAAGGACGGTCGAGACAACCGATAATATTCATCGCGGTAGATTTACCCGATCCAGAAGCACCCATGATCGAGCAATATTCGCCTTCTTCGATAATCAAATTAATATCTCGCAGCGCCTGTACTTGAGTTTCGCCGCTACCGTAGATTTTATAGATATTTTCGAGGCGAATTATCACGGGTTTGGCAACCGCTGTCGCCGTCGAGTATTCAGTTTTAAGCGAGCTATCTGAAAATTGATTTTTCATAACCCTCAATCTAAAATCTGCAATCTAAAATCTGAAATTCTTCTATGCGCTTCTTAACGCGACAATTGGATCGAGTTTAGCAGCGCGTCTAGCAGGAACTACGCCGAAGAATAAACCAATTCCGCCAGAAACACCAGTCGCAACCAGAATTGCTGCGGGTGAAATTCCTGCTTTTAAGGGAGAGACTACACTCACCAATGTGACGCCGCCAACGCCGATTAATGTACCGATTGCACCACCGACGGCGGATAGAATAATGGCTTCGATCATGAATTGAATTAGGATATCTTGTTCGGTAGCACCGATGGCTTTACGCAGTCCAATTTCGTGGGTGCGTTCGGTGACGGAAACGAGCATAATATTCATGACGCCGATGCCGCCGACTAATAGAGAAATGCCTGCGATCGCTGCCAGCATTAAAGTCAATCCATTAGTAATCGTACCCACAATTGTCAGCACGTCGCGCTGAGTTCTAATTGTAAAATCATCTTGGTTGGTAATTTTGTGCCGCAGTCGCAACAAATTGCCAATTTGAAATTGTGCCGCACCGATGCTATTAGTATCTTTAGCGGAAACGGCAATAAAATCTACCAAAAGACCATAGGGAGAAGTTCTACCTCGCAGGCGGTTCGCCATTGTGGTGAGGGGAATATACACGGCGTCGTCTTGGTTGCTTCCCAAAAATGAGCCTTTGGGTTGCATCACCCCAATCACTGTAAAGCTGAGATTTCTTACCCGAATGCGTTCGCCAATCGGATCGCTACCGGCAAACATTTTATTAACAACATCCGAACCTAAAACTGCGACTTGGTTATTGCTTTTAATATCTTGCTCGCTAAAAAATCTTCCTTTGGCGATATCAAAGCTGCGTACTGTGAGGAATTCTGGCGTGACGCCAAATATTTGGGTACTGGTATTTTTGTTGCGGTAAACTACTGACTGTTGGCTTTGAATTTGCGGTGCGACTTCGCTTACTGAGGGAACTTGACGCGCGATCGCTTGTGCATCTTCTAATACCAACGTTCTAGGTAAGTCGCGGTTACGTTGGGCATTTTGATTACCTGGAAGGATAAACAAAACGTTAGGTCCTAGCGATTCAAATTGCTCTGATGCCAACCGCTGCGCCCCTTGTCCAATCCCCACCATTGCAATCACCGAAGCGTTGCCGATGATAATTCCTAACATTGTCAGGCTACTACGCAGCTTATTTGCTGTGAGGGTAGTCGCCGCCATTTTTACGCTTTCTACAATATCCATTGGTGATTGGTAATTGGTAATTGGTAATTGGTAATTGGTAATTGGTAATTGGTAATTGGTAATTGCTGATTGGTGATTTTTCTTTCCTATTACCCATTACCTATTACCCCTTACCCATTACCCATTACCCATTAGCCATTAGCTATTTTCATCTGGTTTTGGCCTTCTATCTTTGGGCATGTCGATGAATACTCTCTCGCCTTGATTAACTCCCTGTAAAATCTGGGTTTGATCGCCAATTGTTGGCCCAATGGTTACGGGACGAAATTCGGGTTTGTTATCCTTCCCCGGTACCATCACGCCCTGCTTGCCTCTTTGAGTCACAATTGATACCGTAGGGACGACTAGGGCATTGGGTAATTCTTGCCCTAAAAAGGTTAAATCGATATTCATTCCCGATCTGAGGGTTTCTTGTCCCGTATCAAGGGATGCTCGTACTTGGAAAGCAGTGACATTTTGCTCTAGTACTGCTTCGGGGGCGATTAAGCGGACGCTACCTTTAAAGGTTTGGTCGGGGTAGGCATCGGCGATAATTTCAACTGGTTGGTTGAGTTTAATTTGTCCGATATTGACTTCGGGGACTCTGGCGAGGACTTCTAAACCCCTTGCGATCGCCACAATAGAAGTAGAAGTTGCAGAAGCGGAACTAGAACCTGAAGTTGTCGGCGTGACGAAAGCACCGACGTTGGCGTATTTCTGCGTGACGATGCCAGCGAAAGGGGCGCGAATAATCGTATCTTCGATTTGCACTTGAATTGCTTGCAAGCGTCCCCTCGCTTCTGCTACCGTTGCTTCGGCTTGGGCAATATCTTCTCTGCGGCTACCGTTTTGCAGCTGATCTAAAGCTTGCTGCGCTTCTCTTACCGCTGCTTGTCTCTGGGCAATTATTTCTGGACGAGTGCCAGCCAGCAACAAATTTACCGCTTGCTGTGCTTCTCTTACGGCTGCTTCTCGTTGGGCAATTTCCTCGCGCCTCGCGCCGGAAAGCAACAAGTTTACAGCTTGCTGGGCTTCTCTTACCGCCGCTTCTCGCTGGGCAATTTCCTCGCGCCTCGCGCCGGAAAGCAACAAGTTTACAGCTTGCTGCGCTTCTCTTACGGCTGCTTCTCGCTGGGCAATTTCCCCTGGCGAGGTGCCATTCTGGACTTGTGCCAAACGGCGATTTGCTTCTTCTAAATTAGCTTGTGCAGTTCGGTATTCTGAGATTACCTCTTGCAAGCGATCGCGCGAAATCGCTCCTTGCTGCGCCAAAGATTGATTCGCTTTCAAACGTTCGCTTGCTAAGTCTACTCGTGCTTGCGCTGCTTGGATTTGAGAGCGAGCTTGGGCAATTTGTTCGGGATTGGCAGTTCTCGCCGCCGTTAACTGGGCTTGAGCTTGGGCTAGACGCGCTCTCGCTTGCGCGATTTCTTCCGGACGACTCCCCGCTTGCGCTTCGGCTAACTGCGCTTGGGCTGCGGCTAAACGCGCTCTCGCTTGCGCGATTTCTTCTGGACGACTCCCCGCACGCGCCTGGGCTAGCTGCGCTTGGGCTGCGGCTAAACGACTGCGCGCTTGAGCTATTTCTTCTGGTCGGCTTCCCGCTTGCGCGTCGGCTAACTGGGCTTGGGCTGCGGCTAAACGACTGCGCGCTTGAGCTATTTCTTCTGGACGGCTCCCAGCTCGCACTTTAGCTAACTGAGCTTCGGCTTGCTCTACACTGGCTCTGGCTTGAAGTAACTGCGCTTGCAGTTGGGTACTATCCATCCGGGCAATAATTTGTCCCGCTTGTACCTTATCTCCTTGTTCTACCAGCAACTCCCGCAAAATCCCAGAAGTTTTAGGACTGATGTTGACGCTTTGAATCGGCACAATCGTACCGCTGGCAGTAATCCGGACGGTGAGGTTTTTCGCTTCCACGGGCACGGTTAAATTCGCCACATCGGTCTGCGGCGTTGCTCGATTCAGCGCCACATAAGTGCCACCAGAAACAGCCAACAGACCTGCGGCGGCTAACCCGACTATCCAAGGTGTCCGCTGGTCAACTTTTTTACCAATCAAAGGGAGTTGCATGGGCTTGGTTTTCCGAGCAGGGAGTAAGGAATAAGTTAATTGCCGAGATGCCCTAAGCGTCCGTTTACCAGTTTTGTGCTTATATAATCCAGACTTCTTGGAGCCAATCGGGATGAAAACTGTGACGTTATTTGCTTCATCTTTCTTAATCTTAACGATTTTGTTACAATTTCCGCTCCCATTCTCATAGTAGGGTTAGGGGCAGAAATCCGACCTCGCCCGATCGGCTAAAGCTGGGAGACAAGGAGGACAAGGAGGACAAGGAGGACAAGGAGGACAAGGAGGACAAGGGAGACAAGGAGGACAAGGAAGTAGAAGTAATTACTTCCTCAGCTACCTCAGCTACCTCAGCTCCCTCAGCTCCCTCAGCTCCCTCAGCTCCCCCATCTCCCTCAGCTCCTCAGCTCAAGAAAGCTCCCTCAGCTCAAGAAAGCTTCTCTGCTCCTCGGGCTGGTGAATCAACTATGATTTAAGCTGGAAACACCTTCTTGTCTTAATGGCTATATGCCCAATCGCAATTCTTGGCTTTCTGTTATCCTGCTGTTTGGTCTGTTCAATATGACCAAGCCTGCATCCGCGCAGGCATTAATACCCCACACGCTGCAGCTTAACTCGACTCAGCTAGAACAACAGGGTTTGAGTTTGGCACAGGAAGCAGCACAGTTAGCGCAATTTCAACAATACGAATTAGCTTTGCCCCGCGCGCGGTTGGCAACCCAGCTCGCACCGAAGAACTTTCAAGCTTGGTTTTTGTTGGGAGGCTTGTATTTACAATCCGATGAGATAGATAAAGGAATTGCCGCGTTGCAGCAGGCAAGGAGATTGAATGCCAATGAATCGACGATTTTATTTGCTTTAGGATCGGCTTACTTTCAAAAGCAGCAATACGAACAAGCGATCGCAGAAATCCAAGCCGGGTTGAAAATTAAACCCAATGTACCGGAAGCGTTATTTGATTTGGGCAACGCCTACTATAAGCTAAGGAAGTTTCCCGAAGCGATCGCCTCTTATGAAAAAGCGATCGCGGCGGAAGCAAAATTTTGGCCTGCACTCACCAATATCGGCTTGATTAAATACGAACAAGGCGATATAGATGGGGCAATAGGTATGTGGCGCAAGTCGGTGGAAATTGATAAAGAAGCCGCAGAACCTCAACTAGCGCTCGCAGTGGCGCTGTATGCTAAAGGCGATCGCGAACAAGGCATCGCCTTGGGCGAAGCGGCGCTGCGCTCCGACGATCGTTACGCCAATGTAGACTTTTTAAAGGAAAATCTTTGGGGCGATCGCTTGATTCAAGATGCCCAAAAACTGCTTGCTACCCCCAGAATTCAAGCGACAATAGCTCAAGCGCAAGAACAGCGATCGCAACAACAGCAACGCCCTCCCCGGTAAATTTAGCACAGGGACTTCAGGGACAGAGGAAATGGGGACAGGACTGACGCACGCCCAAGTCAGAAACCGGGTTTCTTCATAGATCTGCTGGTTTCTAAACCAACGATTTTTCATAGAAACCCGGTTGCTTTGCGTAAGTCCTGTTGCTGTATTCTGGATTAAATAATTACTGAATTTACTAAGAAAATCCGCAAAAAAATTATAAATAATAAGCGATCGCACCGAGCGGTGATTTCTGGCTCGCTACAGGGGTGAGGCTCTCGGTGGATAGTGCCTCCGATCCTGCCGTTCACTCTACAGATAGAGTGGGGGACTTGACGGCAATTCCCGTTAACTCATAGCCAGCGCCACCGCTTTCGATATCAAATCTACGGTCATTGCACCGTGGGAGAGATAATTCCCGGCGTTGCCTAGCCACGGCAAAGGTAACCTGCACTCTTGCACGACAGCACCTAAAATGGTAATTTATCCGATGCCAAAAACCCAGTAGCAAAATTTGGCTACCGATCCTGGCAGAAAGGTTTTTTTCTCAAGAACGCGCTCGGTATTTGCCCCAAACAGCTAAATATAGTACATAAGTACTTAATAACAAAGGCAAGCTGGCTTGGGGCAACAAGCGAGCCTTCTTGCCACTACCTGGTTAAGGGGGGTTAGGGGGGATCAAGCTAGTTAATCTTTGGGCAGTAGTGCCATAATCTGATCCACAAACAGTTGATGATCGACCACGGGTTTAGAGATGTATCCATCTGCACCGCTTTGCTTGAGAAAGTTTTCGCGATCGCCCTCCATCGCGTGAGCCGTGACCAGGATAATAGGGAGGTTGGCAGTCTGGGGATTAGCTTTGAGCATCTGAGTGATCTTAATGCCGTCAACTGCCTGACCTTGGTATACACTGCGAGCCAGGGAAACATCCATCAAAATCAAGTCGGCTTTCCCGGACTGAGCAATTTGTATCACCTCTTCCACGTCCTCGGTTCCCTGAACCGCTAAGCCTCCCCGCTTGGTAAGAATCTTGGAGAAAACGCGATAATTTATCGGATCGTCTTCCACAATCAAAACTGTCTTCATGGCTTTTCCTTTTTACTTGATTCAGAGTAAGACACCCTTGCTTCTGCCGTTTGATACTACTGTGAAAAGAGTCATTTGTCCTTTATCAGTGGTCAGTAGATGCGCCGTTACAGCAATCTGTTGTTCCAGGGCGACCGATTCATGACCGATAACCCACGACTGATGACCGATTTTGTTATTTTTTTGTATTCATAAGGAATTTAGACTCATGGCTAAACAACTAAACCTTCTCTCGGGACAAGTGATTGCTACTGCCCTGCACACCGAGATGCAACGGTCATATCTTGAATATGCCATGAGTGTCATCGTCGGGAGAGCATTACCGGATGTCCGCGATGGGTTGAAACCCGTCCATCGTCGCATTTTATACGCGATGCACGAGTTGGGATTAACGCCGGATCGCCCCTATCGCAAGTGCGCTCGCGTCGTAGGGGACGTGCTGGGGAAATATCACCCCCACGGCGATCAGGCGGTATATGACGCCCTGGTACGGATGGTACAAGACTTTTCCTGTCGCTACCCCCTTCTAGGGGGACATGGTAATTTTGGTTCGGTGGATGATGACCCACCGGCGGCGATGCGCTACACGGAAACGCGCCTTGCTGCAATCGGTCACGAGGCGATGCTATCGGAAATTGGCGAGGCTACGGTTGATTTTATCAGCAACTTCGATAATTCTCAGCAAGAGCCAAGCGTATTACCTGCCCAGTTGCCGTTTTTGTTACTCAACGGATGCGCGGGAATTGCGGTGGGAATGGCAACAAACGTACCGCCGCACAATTTGGGAGAATTGATCGATGGTTTAATTGCGTTGATCGATAACCCGGAATTACCGTTTGAGAAGCTGCTAGAACTGATTCCGGGACCAGATTTCCCCACCGGAGGCGAAATTGTGGGAATTGAAGGCATCCGGGAAGCTTACTCGACGGGTAAAGGTAGCATTACGGTGCGGGGTGTGGTCAAAATTGAGGAAATTCAGGGAAGTCGGGGACGCCACCGCAGACAGGCTATTATCGTGACTGAGTTGCCTTTTCAGGTGAATAAGGCTGGCTGGATCGAAAAGGTAGCAGAATTAGTTAACCAGGGGCGAGTTGAGGGCATTGCCGATTTGCGGGATGAGAGCGATCGCGACGGGATGCGCGTCGTCATCGAACTCAAACGCGATGTCAATCCCCAAGATGTCCTGGAACAGCTTTACAAGCAAACTGCACTTTCAAGTAATTTCGGCACGATTATGCTGGCGTTGGTAGATGGACAGCCGCGTCAGTTAAGTTTGCAGCAGGTATTGCAAGAATTTCTCACTTTCCGCGAGCAAACCCTGACTCGTCAATATACCCACGAGTTAGAACAAACACAGAGACGCCGCCACCTAGTAGAAGCTTTGCTAACGGCGCTGTCTCAGTTAGATGCGGTGATTGATATTCTCAGAAATGCGCCCGATGGCAGTACGGCTAAATTAACGCTGCAAAGTAGATTTAATTTTAGCGATCGCCAATGCGACGCCATCTTATCCATGCCGTTGCGACGACTGACGGGGTTAGAAAGACAGCAGTTGCAGACAGAGTTTGACCAATTATCTGCCAAAATTGAGGAGTTGCAGCGGTTGTTAGGCGATCGCCACGAACTGCTCAAAGCCTTAAAAAAAGACTTGCGCGCCCTCAAACGCAAATACAACGATGCGCGTCGAACTCGCATTCAAAAAGCTGCCAAAGTAGAGGAGCAGAAGAGCAGAGGAGCAGAGGACTCCAAGGGCAAGGGAGCGAAAAATACCACATCCCAATTACCCATTACCAATGACTCATTACCAGAAGAAGAAGTCGTTTTAGAATTTACCCACAAAGGGTATGTGCGGAGACTCTCGAAGAATGGAAAATCTAATTCCCTCAAAGCGGGCGATGATTTTGCCGTTAAAACTCAGGCATCTAATACGGGTGCAGAGTTAGTAGTCATAACCGACAGCGGTAAAGCTTATCCAGTTAAAGTCAAGGATATTCCTACAACTTCTGGACAAAGTCGAGGAACTCCGTTACCTTTGTTGCTCCCCAATGGAGCGCAAGCGGCTAACGAAACAATTGCGACTTACTTTTTGTTGCCCAAAAAACTAGACAATGCCGATTTAGTAATTCTGACTTGTCAGGGGCGGATTAAGCGACTACCCGCAACGGAAATTGCCAGTTTGAGCGCGCGGGGCATGACTTTAATCAAGCTAAAAGATAACGATAAAGTCAGCTATGCTAGCCTGACTAACCAGCGTCAAGAAGTTATTTTGGCAACCTCTGGCGGGCGCGTGTTGCGGTTTCAAATTAACGAGCAACAATTGCCGATAATGGGTAGAACTGCCCAAGGGATACAGGCGGTGAGGTTGCGATCGCAAGAAAAATTGGTCGGCGCTTTAACTCTGGCTCCCAATGAAAATATCTTGCTCGTGTCTGCATTAGGTTATGCCAAACGGATGCCAGTTACTGCGCTGCGACTGGTAAATATCGGCGAAATTGGCAGTCAAATGATGCAATTTATCGGCAGAATCGATAATTTAGTGGCGATGGTAGCGGCAAAAGAGTCAGGTGAGGTAACTTTAGTGACAGAACGGCGAACTGTGCGCGCCGGAGTGAAGTCGGTACAGTTTTATGGCAAAGATGGGATGGGCGATCGCATTGTCCAACTTAACCCCGATGAGAAAATTGTCAATGTGGTAATGGGTAATGGCTAATTGGTAATTGGTAATTGGTAATTGCTTTTACCTATTATCTGGGATTGGTAGGGGCGGGTTTATACAAGTCCGTTGGTGGCAAAGATTATTGGTAAAACCCGCCCCTACGCCCATGAAAATATACAATAATTTAACAAAATTCCGAAATGGTTCAAACAGGTCTTATATCATGTCCGGTTGCATCGGTATTGCATCCGGGCGGGGCGGGTTTAACGACATATTTCGTGGTTCCGCAGGCTGACTGGTAAAACCCGCCCCTACAACGTTAAACCTCGACGCTGCAAGCCTTCCAGTAAGTTATGCGCTTCAACTAATTCACGGTTTTCTGGTTTGCGTAACCACTCAGCTAAAGCTTCAACTACGACATCGCTCAACGTCCAGTCTTTACCTGCGTTCTTCAAAGGCGCGATCGCACGAATCAGAAAATCGATATCTTGGGGTACTTGCGCCCTAAATTGCCATTCCCACAGGTGAACTATGGCAGAAGAATTTGTCTCCCCAGATAGCGGTAATCAAGTGCAGTTCAGCCGAGAGCGGATTAAGCATCTGCTAGTTGGCTCTCCTAGAGTAGTCAAGCGAACAATTCAAACGTTGCATGTCCAAGGATACGCTGAGGCTAACTTTTAGAGTAAACCCTTAGCTGCTGGTAATTTGGGTGAACCTGGTGAAGTGGTGAGTATTCTTATAAGGTATACGGTGCTACAACAATGAGGCCGGTATTAACGGTTGTGTTCAGATAGTGATGGGGTGGGAAAACCACCCTTTCAGGACTGACGCTTTGCTCAGTTTTTAGTTTTATTAAGTACTTTCTGGGATTTTGTGATTCTTTGTAACCTATTTAATCACTTAAGTAATAAGTTTAAATGCTGGAGCCGATACCATTTTCATCACGATTTACACCCACCTAATACCAATTCAGTGCTTGACAAACTCACTTTTCTCGCTTAAATTACATAACAAGGCGATTAAACCATACTTAAGTAGGAAACTAGCTGCTTAACTGGAGTGAGATTGTACTTAAGTAACAATAGCGATCGCTTTGATTCTGACTGCGGTTGGAGGTGCGATTGCCCACATCTCGACGATTGCTTTTGATGCGATCGCCACAGATCTTGCACTAACCTCACACCCGCCAGAGAATAAATTCTCTGGCTAATAGCAAAAGTCCTCTCAAGAGGACTAGAAAAAAAGTGTCTTCAGTCCACTTAAGTGGACTTGCGCTAAAAGCCCTTGGAATTGATTCCACGGCGGGGTAACAGCACTCGGCGCAAGATCTGAAGTTGCCTTTGTTTGAAGGGATGCGATCGCATTTCAGAGTATCCAATTTCAGGCAATTTACACAGCATTTGAGGAAACAGTCGTATGACAATCATCCATCAATTATCAATAACAGCATTCGGGACAGCAGTTGTGGTGGGAACTGCAATGTTTGCTTCATCAGTACAAGCGGCTTCGTTAGGCTTGAAGCCAATTGACTTGAGAACGTGGACAGAGGAAGGACTGCGTGGAAATTGGGAGGTTTCTTCCGATGGAACTTCGGTACTTCAGACTCTCCATGGATGGCCGACATTTTTTGTCAGCCCAGACGAGTTTATTAACAAGACCATCACGGGGAAGTTTAAGGTTGAGCCAAAGGGCAATCCCGATAATGACTTTATCGGTTTTGTGTTTGGTTATCAATCACCGATCGCTGTCAATGGCGATCAAGCTAATAACTTCAACTTTCTTCTGTTTGACTGGCGGCAGTCCCCCCAAGAAGGAGCAAAGGAGGGACTTAGCTTAGCTAAAGTCAATGGAAATTTTAATTTTGGTCTGGGGCAGCCTCATCCCAACTTCTGGGTCCACAAAGAAAGCCAGGAGTTTGATTTACTTGACACTGACTATGGCAAAGGCAAAGGTTGGAAGGACAACACTGAATATGATTTCAGTCTGCTGTATCAAACCGATCGAATCAAAATTGATATTGATGGAAAAACCATCTTTGATGTCAGCGGGGAGTTTCAACCGGGACGTTTCGGTTTTTATAACTTTTCTCAGTCGCATGTTCGCTATTCAGGGTTTACCCAGACAGATATTGCTCCTGAACCCCCTAAATCAGTTCCCGAACCTGCTTCTGTGTTTGGTCTATTAGCTTTTGGTGCTTTCGGTATCAGTTCCCTGCTGAAACGCAAACAGCAACAGAAAGTTTTGGATTCCAGCGTCAGTTAATTGATGAGGGAGGCGCGATATGCCTCCGGCACGCTGCGCGATCGCACTGCATACAATTGGAGCGCGATCGCAACTTTACCAGATGAAACCCGAATGCGATCGCAAAAAAGATTTAGTCGGGGTGCTTGCGATCGCTCTTTCTCAATCATCATCTCCTAAATCCTCATCCAAGATTGCTTCGATGTCTCGTGCGCCGTGAATGACTCGCAATATTTCCACACCGGAGGTTGTAGGACGGTAGAAAATAAGATATTTTCTAAATCCTTTGATAGCCTGCTGCCGAACATCTACCAAATTGGGATTAGAAAATTGACTTAGTTTTCCTATCCCAGGCTTATTAGCCAGTTGTTTAAAGGTTTGTTCTGCTGCTGTTAAGAAGCGCTCCGAAGCATCCAAGTCATCTTCTGCGATGTAGGTCGCCAGTTCTATTAAATCGCGAATAACTTGCTGTCGTTTGCTAACTTCTCCCATTATCCCTTAATTGATCCTTGACGCTTGCCAATTCTCTCACGCACGGCTTTACGGATCTCTGCCCAATCGTTTTCAGTCATTGGAGTCGCACTCCCAGACTCCATAGCTTCCAATAGTAAGGCTTCTACACGTTCTTTGGCTTTACGCTTTGGGTCTTGACGAAACCACTTGCGAAGGTACTTTATCATAGGTGTTTCTCATGTTTTTCGCTAACTCATTCCATTTTATCACTTGGGATTTAAGATGCGATCGCACTGCATATAATTCAAGTGCGATCGCCAAAAAAATTTAGTCAGGGTGCGTGCGATATGCCTCCGGCACGAATCCGCGCATCCGCAAGCTAAGCTGCCGCGATCGCGCTTCAAAAATCTTTCTTTCAACAGCCTATCCATTTTCAATAAATTACCCAAAAAAGGAGCCAAAATGTTGAAATACATTCTAGTTACTGCTATCGTTTATTACCTGTTTATAGCCCGTTATTTTTTCACCACTTGGCTAGCCATTTTGCATCAAGATACTCAACTGAATTCCGAAGAAAAATTCTTAGCTATAGCAATCTTGCTCCTATTAACAGTTTTATGGCCTGTTGTGATTCCTGTTGCTTACTTAGAACTGCTCTCCAAAAACTCAAAAATATTGCCCCAATGAACTAAAACACAATCAATATTGCCTTCAATGCGGCAGGTCGATCTGAAATATTACATCCAGAAACCTTACGCAAAAAAACCTGATTTATCTTAATTCACATCTTGCACCTACCCGATAAACAGCCTCCAAATAAATTTGGGGCTGAAAGCTTAAGTGAGCTAAAGCTAAC
>ERZ1066137.744-NODE-744-length-20642-cov-8.980425_pt1 | contig 20642 bp, 18 predicted proteins | sample MGYA00382784_ERZ1066137 | MGnify/ENA primary metagenome ERZ1066137 (study PRJEB33369, sample SAMEA5778367) | biofilm metagenome | biome: Industrial cooling water; feature: Water cooling tower basin; material: Biofilm | place: United Arab Emirates | collected... | reverse complement strand
GTTGATCTGAAAAATCTTTGATTCAACTAAAGGTCGCCGCAGAAACCCGGTTTCTCAGCGCGGTTGATCTGAAAAATCTTTGATTCAACTAAAGGTCGCCGCAGAAACCCGGTTTCTTAGATGGGATTTGGTAATAAAGGCTAATAATAAAAGGTTTCGGGAATTAAAAACCTTCGTTATGCCTTGGGGTTGTTATAAAATTTACTTGTTTAGTCTCCTGCAATACTTTTGACTATGGCTGCGATACAGACATTAGTTTATCGCCTGATTCTAGCAATTTCAACCCTACCGAGCGCCCAAGATTGGTTATTTTCAGCAACTATCTTACTGAGCTTGACAATAATTGCCTTACCGATAGGATTTTATCTGGGGTTTCTCGAAGTTGATATTTTAAAAGTCTCGCGGTTAAGAATTGCCACTATCATAGGATGGAGTTTCTTTTTTCCTGCTGTATCAGAGGAGGTATTTTTCCGAGTTTTACTTCTTCCTCATCCCTCGAAAAATGCTTCAATATCTGCTCAGTGGATTTGGGGATGTATCAGTTTGATAGTTTTTATCGTTTATCATCCGCTGAATGCCGTAACTTTTTTCCCCGCTGGATGCCCGACTTTTTTTCATCCGGTTTTTTTATTATTGGCAGCACTTCTAGGTATTATCTGTACGATCTCTTACCTGTATAGCGGTTCTCTTTGGCTTCCTGTCGCAATTCACTGGTTGGTGGTTGCGGTTTGGTTGGTTTTATTAGGGGGATATGCCAAACTCAACTCTGAGTATATTAAAAATTGAAGTCTTGACTGGGAACACTACTATGTCTGACCTACCGCCGCTCAGTACTGATACCTGTTGGGCGATTCTCAACGATACGATTGATGATGCTACCGTTAACCAACTCGTTTGGCATTGCTTGGGTTACCGCTACGACGAAGTTAATGGTAAGTGGGATACTACCAGCGTCGTCGATGATTGGGGTCAGGAGTATCCAGAACCGCCTGATTTTATCGATAGCCGTCCTGCTACGGTCAAACTAACTCGTTCGATTCCTGCGGAAAACAAGCAGCTTTTGAAAGAAGAACTGGGATTTAAAGGTTACAAAATTGGTGAATTTGGCCCGCGTCAGACGCGGCGCGCCACAGCGGCTAATTGGCTGTTGAGTTATATGAAAATTAATCGAGGATTGCAGATTTGAGATTTAAGATTGCAGATTTAAACAAATCTAAAATCTGCAATCTTAAATCTAAAATTACCCATTAGCTGACTTTTGGAGTATTCTGGGCTGGGCTTTTTTTATGAAAGCGAATCCCCAGAAAAATGTCATAAATAAAATTCCAAAAGTCTTTTCCTTGCAGCAGTCCCAGGGATTGATGGCAGCCTTTGGCGTCTAGAAGGGGCTGAGTAGCGCGATAAGCTGTCTGGTAGCGATACCAGGGAATAGAAGGCCATAAATGATGGATTAGATGGTAATTTTGGCCTAAAATCATGATGTTGAGGATGGGGCTGGGGTAGACGCGGGCATTTTTCCAGCGATCGCGCTCCACAAACGGACGATGGGGCAAATAATCAAAAAATAACCCCAACGCCAGCCCCACCACCAAAGCCGGTGAAAACCAAAAATTGAGAATATAGCCCAAAAATCCCTGCTGGCAAGAGTAATAAACAATCGCCACCACTACCATCCGGCTGAGCAACCACTCTAACAGCTCGTACTTGCGCCACAAACGCCGTTTGAAGAAATACACCTCGTGATAAAAAAACCGGGCTGCAATCAGCCATAAAGGGCCACCCGTGGACACAAAATGATCCGGGTCGTTGTCTGGGTCATTGACGTGGGCGTGGTGCTGCAAGTGAACCCGCGTAAACACTGGAAACGCAAAACCCAACATCAAGGCGCTGCCATGTCCCAAAATTGCATTCATCGCCCGGTTTTTGTGAGCAGCATTGTGGGAGGCATCGTGAATCACCGTCCCTGAAAGGTGCAACGCCAATACCGTCGTCAAAAAGCAGCACCAATCAGGCCAGTTCCATAGCCAGTAACCGCAGGTCGAAACCACGACCAGAGCGACGGCAGTCAAAAACATTAGTAGCGTTAAATTAAAAATCTCTGCTGGCGGCCCTAATAACTCTTTAGGAACTGTCAGCACCTGCTGTGCCTCCGACATCAGTATCTGTACTCCCGATCGCTTCAATCGCGTAGTATACGATACTGACACTGTCACAATAAAGTTTTGTTTAGTTAGGGTGACGGGTCATGGGTGATAGGCGATCGATCGTAGATCGTGAGTAATGGGGCATTGGGCGCTATTCCAGGGGGACGGATTTACTTAAATTGTCCGTACCCGTTGTATGGTTATGGAACCCGCCCCTATAGCGCGATCGCCACCCCTAAAACCCCTAAAGCCCCCTAGCCCCTCTTCGCTCAAATCACTTATGCCACTGCCAAATTCCCAACGTCGAACCAAAATAGTCGCTACCATTGGCCCTGCTAGCCGCGACCCCGAAGTCCTGCGCGCTATGATCCAAGCTGGTGCTACCACGCTGCGACTCAATTTTTCCCACGGCACTCACGAAGAACACCAGCGCAATCTCCGCCTGATCCGGCAAACTGCTTTTGAACTTAACCAGCCGGTGGCGATTTTGCAAGATTTGCAAGGCCCTAAAATCCGCTTGGGGCAGTTTGAAAACGGATCGATAGTGCTACAGAAAGGCGACCCGTTCATTTTAACCAACCGCCCGCTTAAAGGCACTCAGGAAATTAGTTCTGTTACTTACGATCGCTTGGCGCAAGAAGTCCCCGAAGGCGCTACCATCCTCCTAGACGATGGTCGGGTGGAAATGCAGGTGGAAAAAGTAGATCGCACTACGGAAGAACTCCACTGTCGCGTTGTAGTCGGCGGCACGCTTTCTAACAGCAAAGGTGTGAATTTCCCCGGCGTTTACCTGTCAATTAAAGCTTTGACCGATAAAGACCGGAAAGATTTAACCTTTGGTTTGGATCAAGGTGTAGATTGGGTAGCACTTTCCTTTGTTCGCAATCCCCAAGATGTTTTGGAAATTAAAGAATTAATTTCTAATGCCGGAAAGCAAGTACCAGTAATTGCCAAAATTGAAAAGCACGAAGCGATCGAACAAATGGAAGCGATTTTGCCTTTGTGCGACGGTGTAATGATTGCTAGGGGCGATTTGGGGGTAGAACTCCCCGCTGAAGACGTACCTATCTTGCAAAAGCGGTTAATTGCCTTAGCTAACCAACTGGGGATTCCGATTATTACTGCCACGCAAATGCTAGATAGTATGGCATACAATCCCCGCGCTACCAGGGCGGAAATTTCCGACGTCGCCAACGCGATTTTAGATGGCACCGATGCGGTGATGCTGTCTAACGAAACCGCGGTGGGGAAATATCCGATTGAAGCCGTGGCGACGATGGCGCGGATTGCGACGCGGATCGAGGAAGATATGTTAGCAACTAGAAGCGATCGCACGATCCAAACTAGCAAACGCTCGATTCCTAACGCCATCTCTCAAGCCGTCGGTCATATCGCGGAACAGCTAGAAGCCGCAGCAATTATGACCCTGACCAAAACCGGAGCCACAGCCCGAAATGTTTCTAAATTCCGCCCCAAAACACCCGTTCTCGCCATTACGCCCCACGTGGACGTAGCGCGGCAACTGCAACTGGTATGGGGCGTCAAACCTTTGTTAGTCCTGGATTTACCTTCCACTAGCCAAACCTTTCAAGCCGCTATCAACGTCGCGCTAGAAAAAAATCTACTCGCCGAAGGAGATTTAGTCGTGATGAGTGCGGGTACCTTGCAAGGGGTTCCAGGTTCAACCGACTTGATCAAAGTTGAGGTAGTAACCTCAGTACTAGGCAAAGGCACTGGTTTGGGTCAAGGTGCCGTCAGCGGGCGGGCGCGAGTCGCCCACAGCGCAATGGATGTGAGTAACTTTAATCCAGGGGAAATACTGGTAGCTTCTCGTACCAGTGCTGAATTTGTCGATGCAATTCGCAAAGCAGCGGGAGTGATTACCGAAGACGAAAGCCTCACCAGTCATGCCGCCGTCATTGCCATGCGCTTGGGAGTACCTGCAATTGTAGGGGTAAAAAATGCAACTCAGTCCATTCGCGATGGTGCTATTTTAACCTTGGATACCCAGCGAGGTTTGATTTACTCCGGGACGGTAACCAGCAATTACGCCGATACAGCTGTGACCATTTGAGCAAGAAGACGCGGAGAATTGCCTGCAAACATTCCCCGCGTCCTCGCCTGCTTTTGCCAAGGCACAACAGCGACTTTTGCTCGCGATCGCAAAGGCGTAATTAACTTACTTAATTGGTGAAACCTTTGATTGTTAGCGCTTCTGCTCACCTCTAGCCCCTACCACCAATTTTTCAGCAACCTATACCCTTAGATTGATGACACAGATGAATTCTGGTTATAGAGCAATAAAAATTGCGCCAATATATTTTGTAGCTATAAAATTTAGGAGCGCCATAGAAAATCATATTTGTTGTACTATAGCTAGGCTATCCGCGTAGTTTTATTGAAACACCGAGAAATAAACTAGATAAACTTGATATAAAAAGCTACCCTCACCAGAACGGCTGTCAATTATAAAATGCAGAAATATCGCGCAGACTTGGGATATGGCATTGGCATTATAGCCATTACGCTAGTGCTGGTGCTGATTTGGCCTGGATTATGGCAAAATCTGTTAGTAGCCAACGGTTTTATTCCCCACGGGCATTGTTACTTGTGGAAACCAGAATTGGTGTGGCTGCATGTAAGTTCCGATATGCTGATCGGCTTATCTTATGTGGCAATTTCAGCTACGCTGGCATATTTAGTTTATAAAGCCCGCCGCGATATCCCTTTTGATTGGGTGCTGCTGGCTTTTGGTTCGTTCATCGTTGCCTGCGGCGCTACCCATTTTATGGAAGTGTGGACGTTATGGACGCCCATCTATTGGTTATCTGGAGAAATTAAATTAATCACCGCCGTAGCCTCGCTTACCACAGCGTTAATATTACCGCCCCTCGTACCTCAAGTGCTGAGTCTGCTTTTAACTGCAAAGGTTTCAGATCAGAGAAAATTAAAACTGGAGAGTGCCAACGCCGAACTAGAAACGCTATATGCAAAGCTGAAAGAAATTGACGAACTGAAAACCCAATTTTTTGCCAACGTCAGCCACGAGTTACGGACACCATTAGCGTTAATTTTGGGGCCAACTCAAAAGTTACTGGAAAGCGATGCACTCAACGCCCAACAGCGTCACGACTTGGAAGTAGTAGACAGCAATGCCCGGATTTTACTCAAACAAGTCAACGATCTGTTGGACATTTCCAAGTTGGAGGCGAATAAAATGACTATGCGTTATGCCGAGGTAGATTTAGCGCAACTGGTACGTTTGAATGCTGCTAACTTCAACGCCCTGGCACAAGAGCAAAAAATCGCCTTTGCGGTGGAAACGCCCCAATCTTTTCAGGCTCAGGTTGATCCGGAAAAGATACAGCGCGTACTATTAAACTTGCTTTCTAACGCCTTTAAGTTTACTCCCCCTGGCGGTCGCGTTCGCTGCGTGGTGTCAGCAGTAACGAAAGCAGAGGAGAACGATGCCAGCGCCATGCCTCACTCGGTATCTATCACCGTCGAAGACAGCGGTATGGGCGTTGCTCCTGAACTGCGGCAAGTGATATTTGAGCGTTTCCGTCAAGGAGAAGATTCTTCTACTCGTCGCTTTAGCGGCACCGGGTTAGGATTGGCAATTGTGAAAGACTTTGTAGAGTTGCACGGGGGTACAATCGCCGTTGGGGAAGCACCAGAAGGTGGGGCAAGCTTTAAGGTTGAATTGCCTATCCTGGCACCAAAAGATGTTAGCGTTTCTACTCAGAAGGCTGAGTCCGTTGGCAATGTTGAGGAAATTGTCTTCCCAATGTTAGAGCAACTGCGTCAGAATCAGCTGTCAGTTGGGAGGGAAATAATTGATAGCAAAGAAGATACAGATGATAACCGTCCCCTCGTCCTAGTGGTCGAGGATAACCCGCAAATGAATCTGTTTATCGTCGAGGCATTAAGCAATGAGTATCGCGTTGCTACTGCGTTTAACGGTCAAGAAGGTTTGGATTTAGCAGTGCAACTTTTACCTGACTTAATTCTCAGCGATATGATGATGCCCCGCATGAGTGGCGATAAACTATTGCGAGAAATCAGAAACAAACACGAACTAGATGGGATTCCGTTTGTGGTGCTGACGGCAAAAGCTGACGATGCTTTGCGCGTGCAATTGTTGCAAGCGGGGGCGCAAGATTACTTGATGAAGCCATTTTCCCTGGAAGAGTTGCGATCGCGCGTCGGTAACCTGATTTCTATGAAACGCACCCGCGACTTTCTCCAGCAAGAATTAGATAGCCAAACTCAAGATTTAGCCGCATTGGCATCCGAACTTGCCCGTAACAAGCGCGAAATGCAAGCTTTAGCATGGGAAGCGCAACAAGCAAACCAAATGAAAGACGAATTCCTAGCGGTTCTTTCCCACGAATTGCGGACGCCGATAAATGCCATCCTGGGATGGGCGCAATTGTTGCGGACTCGCCAGCTAGACGATGCAATCAGAGCAAAAGCACTCGAAACCATCGAACGCAACGCCAGGATGCAAACCCAGATGATTGAAGATTTGCTCGATGTTTCCCGCATCATCCGCGGCAAGTTGCAGCTAAAACTTGATACGGTAAACCTCACAACCGTTATCGAAGCAGCCCTAGATGCAGTGCGACCCGCAGCCGTGGCAAAAGCGATAGAATTAGAGCCTAGCCTCGATTCTAATGTGGGAGCGATCGCGGGGGATAGCGATCGCATACAGCAAATCGTTTGGAATTTACTTTCCAACGCGATCAAATTTACCCCCGAAGGAGGACAAGTTTCGATCAAACTGGAAAAATTGCCGATAGAAAATCTGCCATCTCAAATGCCAAATCTCAAATCGGCAATGTTCTATGCCCAAATCCAAGTCAGCGATAATGGCATTGGCATTAACCCTAACTTTTTGCCCTATGTTTTCGACCGCTTTCGTCAAGCAGATAGCAGCTACACCCGCACTCACGGCGGACTAGGATTGGGTTTAGCAATTGTGCGACACTTGGTAGAACTCCACGGCGGTACTGTTTCCGTTTGCAGTCCTGGTGAAGGACAAGGAGCAACCTTTACCGTCAAACTACCCATCGTTAATGCCAGCACAATACAAGTTAACAAGCGGGCAATTGGTAATAGATAATGGGTAATTGGTAATTGTGAATAGTTACCAATTAGCTATTAGCCATTAGCACTGAGCTAACCAAAATTAATTCTTATCGGTCTAATATGGTTCAAGTGAAAATGCCCTTGGCTGGGGGCGAAAACAGCCAAAATTTATCCAATCAAAGCAGGGCGAATGCTCCCCTATTAGGGGCAAGTTTGGCAGAATTAACCGCTTGGGTAGAAGCTTCGGGACAACCTGCATATCGGGGGCGTCAGCTGTATCAATGGATATATGAAAAAGGCGCGCGCTCTCTGGCTGATATTACCGTTTTTCCCAAACAATGGCGGGAGAAAGTAGCAGATATTGCTATCGGACGTTCTACCATTCACCATCGCTCTGTCGCGCCCGATGGCACAATTAAATATTTGCTCAAATTAGCAGACAATCAAATTGTTGAAGCCGTCGGCATCCCGACAGCAGATCGCCTGACTGTTTGCGTTTCTTCCCAAGTCGGATGTCCGATGGCTTGCGACTTCTGCGCTACCGGGAAAGGCGGCTTCATTCGCAACTTGGCAAAACATGAAATTATCGACCAAGTTTTGACCGTTCAAGAAGACTTTAATCGCCGCGTTAGCCATATAGTTTTTATGGGAATGGGCGAACCTTTGTTGAATGCAGATAACGTAGTAGCAGCGATTAAATCTCTTAACCAAGATGTTGGTATTGGACAGCGCTCTATCACTCTTTCAACTGTCGGAATTCCCCATCGAATTCGGCGTTTAGCTGAGCATCAATTGCAGGTAACTCTCGCCGTTAGCTTGCACGCTTCTAACCAAGCGCTGCGACAAAAATTAATTCCTAGTGCTGAAGGTTATACGCTGGAAAATTTACTAGCAGAATGTCGGGAATATGTCAAGTTAACCAAACGGCGAATCACGTTTGAATACATTCTGCTAGCGGGGTTAAATGACTTACCAGAACATGCAGAAGAGTTAGCAAAACATCTGCGCGGTTTCCAAAGTCACGTTAATTTGATTCCCTACAATCCGATTCAAGAAGTCGATTATCAGCGACCAAGTCCCAAACGGATTCAAGCTTTTGTTTCTGCCTTGAAACAACGAGGAATTGCTGTCAGCGTTCGCTATTCGCGGGGATTGGAAGCTGATGCTGCTTGCGGACAATTGCGAGCAAATCAAGGCGTTAGGGGTTAGGGATTAGGTGGTCGAATTTTGAGGTTTTTTATTATGGGCAATTCCACGGACATGATATAAGTGCTAATAGCTAATCGCTAATGGCTACTTTCTGGCAATTAGCAATTAGCTATTAGCAATTTACGAGCCTCCTAATACCCACCTACTTGCTATTGGCATTCGCCATCCGGTACCGAAGGCGCGATCGGTAATTTTTAATCCTGGGGGTGCTTGGCGGCGTTTAAATTCGGCGCGGGCTACTAATTTTACTACTTTATCTACTACGGCTGCATCGTGTCCGGCGGCTACTATTTGGGCGGGAGATTGATGTTGTTGAATGAAGCGTTGCAAAATATCGTCGAGGATGTCGTAAGGTGGCAATGAATCTTGATCTGTTTGTCCGGGTTTTAGTTCGGCGCTGGGTGCTTTGGTGATGATATTTTGAGGGATTATTTCGCTTTCGGCTTGGCTATTTAACCACTGACAAAGCGAGTATACTCTGGTTTTGGGTACGTCGGCGATCGCTGCCAATCCCCCGTTCATATCTCCGTATAATGTACAGTACCCCACTGCCATTTCTGACTTGTTCCCGGTGGAGATTAATAGGTGTCCAAATTTGTTAGCGATCGCCATTAATAAATTACCCCGAATCCGCGATTGTATGTTCTCTTCTGCAATCCCAAAAGATGTACCGGCGAATAAGGGTTCTAAGGTTTTGTCGTAATCTTGCATTAAATCCCCAATCGGTAAACTCTGGGTTTGAATCCCCAAATTTTCGGCTAATTTTAAGGCATCTTTTACCGAATGAGCGCTGCTATATGGGGAAGGCATGAGGACGCCCAAAACATTTTCTTTACCGATGGCAGCGGATGCGATCGCAGCTACCAAAGCTGAATCTATCCCCCCACTCAATCCCAATACAATTTTACCAAAACCACACTTTCTGACATAATCTCCCACCCCTAATAAAAGTGCGTTCCAGATCTCTTCATCATCGCATTCAGGTAACGGCGCAATCAATTTTGGCTTCTGACTCCCCCCCTTGTGAAGGGGGGGTAGGGGGGGATCGGATGTTGGATTATCAGATAATTGAGCCACCAAATCCTGCTTTTTCGGTTCAAATTCCACTATGACTAAATCTGTTTTAAATCCACCGGCGCGACATACAACTTCACCCTGGCTGTTAAATGCAACGCTATTGCCATCAAAGATTAAATCGTCGTTACCGCCAATTTGATTGGCATAGATTATCGGTTTTTGATAGCGGATTGCCGCATGTTGCAGCATCGCTTCGCGTAATTTTTGCTTGCCGACTGTGTAGGGAGAAGCGGATATATTCAAAATCAGATCTACACCTAGCTTAGCTAAATCGGCAATCGGATTAATCGCATAGCTGCGTTTGCCCCAAAATTCTTCATCGTTCCATAAATCTTCGCAGATGGTAACTCCGATCAGGATTTGGGAGTTTGAATTTTTAAGATTTAAGGCAAATAAATTAGGCTTTAACCCTGGTTCAAAATAGCGATGTTCGTCAAAAACATCGTAGGTTGGTAACAGTCGCTTGTGAAATATTTGCTGGATTTTACCCTGTTCTAACCAGGCGATGCTGTTGAATAATGCTTTACCGCCGTCTACATGCGATCGCTCGTTTTCTTCGACAGTTCCCACTAATACGGCTAAATCCGGCGGTAAATCTCTTGCTAAATCGTCTAAAGTTGTCGCCATTAAGCGCACAAAGCTGGGATTTAACAACAAATCCCGTGGCGGATAACCACATAACGAAAGCTCCGGTGTCAGTAACAAACGCACTCCCAAATCGGATGCTTGTTTAGCCGCATTTAGAATTTGTTGGGCGTTACCTGGGAGGTTGCCTATCGTGGGGTTTAGTTGTGCGATCGCTATTTTCATATTATTCTTGTAATTCTGCCGATAACTAAGATTTCCAATGTTTCAATTCTTCATCGATGAAATAATTTACCAAGTCTCGATAAAGTTTTTCGATTGCATCTGCCTTCAACCCTTCTGCTTCTGCCCAATCACGTCGTTGCTGTAACATTGACTTAAATCTTTCTGGTGCTTTGACACTATTTTCATCTGTTTTGAACTTGGTAGCAGCTTTTACATATTCAAATCTCTTACCGATTAATTTTATAATCTCTCGATCTATTCTATCTATTTCTACCCGAATCTCTTGGATATTAGAGCAATCATCTGGTTCTTTCATATTAATTTTAAATAAACACTAAAGGTTTATCTTTAAAAGGTGCAAATGCTTCGGCATCAAACCGATATAAACTTGCCGGACGCCCCGCCCCTCGCGATACTTTTAAACCAGTGTCGGATAAAAATCCTAACTTTAATAAGCGGGCGCGAAAATTAGAATAATCGGAAAAATGATCGCCTAAAACCGTGGTGTAAAGTTGATAAAGATCGTTTAATGTAAACAGTTCCGGCAACACATCAAAAGCAATTGGACTGTATTCTAATTTGTTACGCAGGCGGTGATAACCATACTCTAGAATTTTGTTATGGTCAAATCCTAATTTTGGCACTTGTTTGATCGGATACCAAGCAATGCCGCTAACGCCATCGGCGATTAATTCTGCTTCGGCAAATCGCACGAGGGCAAAATAACTAACTGATAGATAGCGCACGCCAAAACTATCTGGTTCTTCCCGCGGATCGCGACCTGGCCCGCCGAAGGTGTATAACTGTTCTAAGTAAAGGTTATTCACCCGAATTTTCTCAGACAAAATGCGGTAAGCGGCATCTTCTAAAGATTCTCCATTACGCACTAGAGTACCCGGTAAACACCACTGACCTAAAAACGGTTCGTCTAGTCGCATGACCAATAAAACCAACAGTCGATTTTGGACGATATCGACTGAGAAAATGACGTTATCGACTCCGACTTTAAAGTCGGCTAAGGTTTGTTGTTTGATTGGATCTGCTATCTTTTTGGCGCTGCGTCCTGACATTCGTATAATTGGGTTTGATGGATGTAATTTTTAACGGTGGTAGTTAAGCTGGTTGGATCTTGACGTTCGCGATATGCTGTGGAAGACACATCGGGCGGGTTAAAATCGGCGATCGCAATCTTACCCCCCAAACGCCTCAAAGCCTCTAAACTGGTGTCCTCCATAACATATCCTGGTCTAGGAACCACCAGCAAATCGACTTGTCGCAACAATTCTTCAACTCGATACCAACGGGGTAACTGGTTGACTAAGTCTGCACCTATTATTAAGGTTAGCTCTGCATTAGGCCAAGCAGCATGAGCTTTGGTCACGGTTTCTAAGGTTCTGGGGCTGCTGAGTTCTCCATGTAGGCTGATATTATGTCGCGGCGGATTTATTTCTGAAATTAATAATCTCAGCATTGTATGCCGATGTTCCAGCGGTGTTTGGTGGGATTTAAATGGGTTATCCGATGCCCAAACTGCTACCCAATCAAACTGTTGGGATAACCAGTTGATAATTGCCTGATGTCCGGATGTTGGGGGATCGGCACTGGTGCCAAATAAAGCGATTTTGGTCATTGCTAATTGCTAATTGCTAATTGCTAATTGGTCATTGGTAATGGTGACATTTTTTCTATTACCCATTACCTATTACCCATTACCCATTACCTTTTTTGGGTTTTTTCGGTTAGTTCTGCTAGGGATGGGGAAATTTCTATGGGTGGCGGGATGGGATTATCTAGATGGCGCATTTCTACGGGGAGGCTGGCGACGTTGGTGGCGGTGCGTTGTTTGATTTCGGCTAAGGTTTCGGAGGGTTTTACTCGCTGTCCTTGTTGGAAAACTAGCTGTAATAGGGGCTGTGCATCGGTGGGGGTTTCTGAGATTAATCCTATGCGATCGCTCGTCATTCCACTCCCTTCAAACGCTCGAAAAATTTGCTTGCGTCCGGGATATGTCGCTTTACTACTCGACTGTTTCATCGTGGGAATGCTGTCAATTTCTACCAGTTTGTAGACGCCATTCACGGGCGCACCCGTTACCAGTTTTGTGCCCAATCCATATCCATCTATGCAAGCACCGGCAGCTTTTAATCTGGCTATTTCCCATTCATCTAAGTCACCGCTGGCAAATATGGGCACCCCTGGTAAAAGATTCCGCACCCGTTGCGATAAAGTTACCAAATCTCCTGAATCGAGTCGCACTCCCGCTAGTTGCATTTCCCCTGACTGCACTTTTTGTGACAATTTCTCTGCCGCTGCCACAGTATCGTAAGTATCTATCAACAAGGGCGCGCCGGGAAAATAGCGGTGAAAGGCGGTAAATGCTTCGGCTTCGCTGCCTTCTAATGCTGATAGCGCCATCACTAACGAATGCGCCATCGTCCCGCTAGGTTTTGTACCAAGTTTTAATGCTGCCAATACGTTAGAAGTTGCATCTAATCCCGCCGCTAACGCCGCGCGCGCTGCCCACAGCGCCCCTTGAGGACTAAAAGCGCGTCGCGTGCCAAATTCTAACAGAGTTACTCCTGGCCCCGCGACATCTCGCATCCGCGCTGCCCGCGTGGCGATTAATGTTTGATAATTGATCGCATTCAGCAGGTAAGTTTCTACTAACTGCGCTTGCCATAAAGGTGCTTCCACCCGCAGCAAGGGTTCGTTGGCAAAAATTGCCGTTCCTTCCGCAACTGCCCAAACATCCCCAGTAAACCGCGCCTCTGCTAGCAGCGACCAAAATGCTTCTGGGGCATGGGCAAATATTCCCGTTGCCTTTAATGCTTCTATCTGCGTCGGATTAAAATGCAATTTCTCTAAATATTCCAAGGCTTGTTCCAAGCCCATAGCAATTAAATAACCGAACTTTTCTGGTAACCGGCGCACAAATAACTCAAAACTCGCGGGTCGTTTATCCAACCCTTCGCCGACGTAGCAAGCTGCCATTGTCAACTGATAAAGGTCGGTCAACAAGCTGTAATCTTCCCCATTCAGGGTAAGTTCGCGGTCTATCGCGCTTTCGGGTTGCTTGGCAGCTGCTTCTTGCAAGCGGTTCTGGTCAGGGGCAATTTTCATAGCCCAGCTTTCCTTGGGATTTAGGTTGCTTCAATTATAGTATAATTTACCATAATAGTGTAAAAGTGTTTTTTAGAAACTTGGGTTTCTGAGGCGGCAAACTTTACACAAACTGGCATATTGCATTTAAACTCAACAAATTCACTCAAATTTAACAAAGGATTGCAAATATCTTTAAATAAGTGTTGCAAAGTTACCCGCTTCAGAGCAAATTAACGATAATGAAGCTACAGAGCGGACTGAGACTTAACTCAAAAGCAGGAGAGTGGTTATGGATATCAGTAAAGCGATTGAAAACATCTCCGAATATTTTTCTGGGGCATTAGCTCGGATTTTTGGCCCGACTGACGATAAGTATCCTAATACTGGCGTGCAACCTTTTGAAGGCGATCCTTATAAAGAAAGCGATCGCTCTGATTGGTAGCAAAAACGGTAATGGCTAATGGCTAATGGCTAATGGCTAATGGCTAATGGCTAATGGCTAATGGCTAATAGAAAAACCGCCTTATGCCTCATAACCAATTACCAATTACCAATTACCAATTACCAATTTATACATGAAAATCAGTGGAGGATGCCATTTTTCTCCACTGATTTTTGGTATGATTAGCTTGGGTTTAATTTAGGTTGGCTAGCAAATTGCAGTTGAAGTAAGATTAGCTTGTCCGTCACCTCTGGCTGTTCTGGTAGATGCTTTCACACCTCTTAGGTGACGGTAAAGTAGGGGAAACGACAAAAACCCCACACCATAAAAATCAACTCAGTTTGTTAGCCACTTTTTTTCACAGGGTTATTGATGACCACTCGCCGCCCTGACGCCGTTCTCCTTCGGGCAGCGATTCGCAGGACAAACAGCATAACACCTGCTATGGTGGTGCATCTTGAGGTGAGTTTTTAGGTGAGATAGATGCATCCTCTGGTTGCACTTTTATATGTTGCCAGACCTTCAGGAAAAAGGTATAAGTTTTTAACGGAAATTCAAATTTTTTAAGATTGCGAAACATTATTGAGGGGAATGCATATCCCAGCGCCACTCTGCCAACAGCAACAGGTTAACAGCCATGACAAATCCGGTGAGGAGAAACTGCCACGCACCAAAATAGGATAGCAGAAAGATGCTGAGCAGGTGAATCAGCCCTACTAAAACAATCGCACGCGATCGCACTCCCAAGCCAGTCAACAAATACCCTAACCCACTCAACCCCAACCACAGGGGACAAAGGCGAATCAAAATTTCTCCCCAACCCAAAACAATACCGCAGTCGGTCACAACTAACCCAACCAGCATCAAAATTACCCAGCTATACAGCACCCATCTTACCCGTTCTACTTTGACCCAAAACTCAGTCCAAGCTACCATTACTGCCGTACCGATTAGCGTCATCACTGACCACAAAACTGCTTGCAATTTCCAACTAAAAGGAAAAAACTGAGCCGTGAGAAAAATGGTAGCTAAAATTACACTCCAGAGAATGCAAGCTTGATCGACGCGAGTATAAAACGATGAAAAAAGCTTCACATTTCCAATTTGCAAATTAACTCGCCAAAGTCCTTCGATCTCGTGAACGTCTAAACAGGGTGGTTTGCGCCGCAAAGGCGGCACAGTAGAATCAAAAAAAGCCATATATAGGTTGCCTGAAATGCATAATTTTGCTTAATTTTGGCGCGGCAACACCTTTCCCCAACTCTGTCGCCGGAAATATTCGCAGGATGATGCTCAAAAATTAAGTGTTTTAACTTATTAGACAACCCGGTTTCTAAGATAGGATGGCGAAGGAGGGAAATTAATTTTTCCTTTCCCCCTTAAAGGGGGAGGATCGCCACCCATTTTTTCTGGTAAGTTTTTATATTTTTGGTTTTGGATAAAATTAATAATTAATTATAGAAAAATAAATATTCAAACATTGTAATTTTTTGGGTGATGTTGGCATCGGCCTAAAGTTAAAAAAAATTAAAGTAAGGGGATGAGATCTGCCTTTAGAATTAACAAAATTTTATATTCGCTTCTCCCTCCGGAGGGAGGAGGGGAGAAATTAGATAACGCAAGTTGCTAGTTACAAATATTGTCGGTTTGATCCCCCCTAACCCCCCTTACAAAGGGGGGAACCGGATTCTTAGTCCCCCTTCTTAAGGGGGATTTAGGGGGATCTAAAATGCTTGACCTCATAACTAGCAACTTGAGTTAGATATTAATTTGGCGCAGGCGGTGCTGTTCTTGGTTGTATTGCTTTTGTTCTGGGGTGAGAAAATCGTAATCGATGGGCGATCGCATATCCCACTGCAACTCGGCTAAAAGTAACAAGCTGCATCCCATGACAGCGCCGGTGGTGAGAAACTGCCAGCTACCGACATAAGGTAAGAGGGCGATCCCCAGCAGGTGAACCAACCCGGTGAAGATAAAAGTACGCGATCGCATCCCGATCCCAGTACCCAAATAACCCAAAGCACTCAACCCCAACCATAAAGGACAGAGGCGAATCAGTACCTCTCCCCATCCCAGAAAAATGCTCAAGTCGGTGAGGATAGCACCACCCACCATCAAGATCGCCCATTGATAAAGAACCCAAACCAAGCGCTCTACCCTTACCCAAAAGTGCGTCAGCCCTACCATCCCCACCGTACCCACCAAAGTCAGCGCCGACCAAAAAATTGCTTGCACGCTCCAACTAAAGGGGAGAAACTGAGCAGTAATAAAAATTGTCGCGGTAATCAAACCCCAGACGAGGAATACCTGATCTATCCGCGTATAAAACCCTGAAAATAAAGTTTTTCCTTGAATTTTCCAACAAATATGCAAAAGCCCTTGACGATCCTGAAAGTCAAGGGCTTCTTGTTTGCAACGGAGGAGCGGTTCGGTTGCCTTTAAAAATGTCATTCGATATATACCTAGAGAGAGAGAACTTGAAGTAATTTCAGCTTTATTTAAGATTAGCTTCAAGTATCTTAACATAACAGCCATTAGGGGCTAGGGGAAGAAGGGAACCCAGTTTTTTGAGGTAATACCTGCGCCAACTTTCCGAAACGCCCACACCCTTTAGGGTGCCGGATTTTGGCGAAGGTATTTTGAGGAAAACCGGGTTTTTGGCAGCTTTATGGCGAAAAATGGTCAATCTTGGAAAACCATAATGCTGCCGGAATAGCAAGCTACCCAAACTTGGCGGGTTTGCGGATCGTAAGTGATACCGATGGGATTGCTTGCCACATTTACTTTTTGTAAGACTTTCAGATCGGAAGTGCGAACTTTGCTGACTGTATTGTCGTTATAGTTGACGACATAAAGCAATTGACCATCGTTGGATAAAACCATGCTGCGGGGGGCATTTCCGGTTAAAACTTTATCGATTACCTCGCCTGTTGGTAAAGAAATTTTGGCAATTCTGCCTTCACCGTTTAAAGAAGCGTAGAGATATTTACCGGCTGGATCTAAGTTTAAATGGCGAGGCGATCGCCCGATATTTCGCAACCATTTTACCGAATAGTTTTCGAGGTTAACCCGCGCGATATTAGCCGAACCCATCACAGCAACGTAGGCATATTTTGAATTAGCATCAACGACGATGCCGCGCGGATAGCGACCGAGTTTAATTCGTTCTATTTCTTGATTTTTCTGAGTATCTACTATGCTTAAATCCCAACTGCACCAGTTAGAAACAAGAATCAGGCGGCGATCGGGTGTAGCGGCGACAAATTTGGGAACCGCGCCGACTTTGATAACATTTTCAATTTGAAAAGTTTTGGTATTGATGCGGTAGAGAAAACTGCGATCGCTTGCTTGGGAGGCACTACAGCGATCGCTTCCAGGATTGTTGAAACCGCGCCCGTACATTTGATAATTAGAAACCCAGGCATACTTGCCATCGTGGGAAAAACTGGTTTCGACGGGTGCGCCCCTAAAAGTGCCTTTAAATTGAGCATAACCGTATTTAGATAAATTAACTCGATCCGGGATAGTTTTAACTAATTTATGCTGTCGGTTGTAGACAGTAATCGTGTGGCGATACATCATGTTTTGGGCAAAAAACAAACCCTGCCCGGAATGAACGACGGATTTGGGCGAAATATTGCCAGCAATGATTGCTTTTAACCGCATCCGATTTCTGCGGGGACGGGTTCTCGCTTGAGGAGATTTTTGCACCTTTTTGGGACTAACTTTGGGTTTTGGTTTCTGGGCGACAATGGCAATTTGCGATTGGGCGCGAGTGGGTTTTTTAGCTTCTGTGGCGATAGGAGAAGGACGGTAAAAACCGATAGCTGCACCTAATGCAGCAGCAAGAGTTGCCAGAATAAAAGTTAACCAGGGTAGGGAGATTTTGGTTTTAAGCTGTTTGAAAGGATGGATTTCTACACCATCGCCCTTTTGTTCCTCTGCCTCTTTGCTTCTCTGCTCTATGATTTGACTCCAAGCGAGTTGCGAGTGGCGTTGCTGTCCGATAACGCGGATAAATTGAATCGATGGGATGTCTAAACGGCGCATCCCTTCAGAAATGACGTAGATGCAAAGATCTTGAGGCGGAAGTTGGTCGGATATGAGGGTAACTTGGAGACATTTACCCTCTAAACACGTGGTAGCGGTGATGTTTTTTTTGGATAATGCTTGGTTAAGTAGGGATGCGATCGCTTCTGGATTTCCCCGTTGCGCTAGGGATAAAAGATTTTGCTCTATCACTGTTTCCTCACACCAATTGAAGTACTAGGGTGAAATGATTTACTTGAGCCAAGAATTAAAATTCTTGCTCAAAGCTTAAACCCGTTGAAACGGGTTGAAACTCTGGCGTTGGCGTTTCAACTCAATTAAGTGATTAGCCCGTAGGCAATAGGCTAATTGCAGCAGGACTTACGCAAAGAAACCGGGTTTCTATGAGAAATCGTCGCTTTGAAACTCAAGATCAACGCAGAAACCCGGTTTCTAGGATCGTCGTGCGTAAGTCCTGTGCAGGATATTTTATCGCCATTTTCAGTCAGAGCAATGGCAGGTAGGGACAAAATTCTTAACCCGTTTTAACGGGTTTAAGCTTTGAGCAAGAATTTTAATTCTTGGCTCAAATCAGCCATTCTACCCTACAGAAGCTGCATCAAGAAAAAGCCTACTGCCGCGCTACCCAGAGGCACGGTAAGATTATCAACACCTAACTTAGAAAAAGCTTCCAAAGCCGTCGCCACCACAGCAACCGCCGCCGAAACTACCCAAATTTGCCAAATATTGCCCTGTACTGCCAGTAAAATGATGCTGCTGACGACATAGCTAACCAAAGCCATTGTTAGCGAACCTTCCCAACTTTTTTGCATTCCCCAGATGTGATAGCGATGTTTGCCATATTGCTGTCCCACCAAAGCAGCGAGTCCATCGCCCCAAGTCATGACTAAAATACCGATAGCGGCGTACTGGGGAAGTTGCAAAGGCCAAAACCAGGCTACCAGGATGCCGATGCTGGCGGCATAGAAAAAAGTGCCCAAACTTTTGCGTCCGACGCTGTTGATCCCTGGGAGGATGGGGAATTTGTATGATAAAAGAGCGATCGCGCTGGCGACAATTGAAGCTGCAATCCCGATCCAAGCGGGCATTTCCAGCCACCAGGCAAACAGTATCACATGCCCAGTGCCGATGTGAACGACTTTTCGCACCTTTTCTGGTTCGGCTGCTTTCCAACGGTGCAAAGATTCAGCTACAAGTATAATTGCCCCCAGCCAGACGCCGACGAGGGCAATATCTAGCCAGAGGTCTGGGGTTAATTCAAATAGGGGTAGAGAGTTAAGCAAAGACTTGAGGAAAATTTAAACAAGGGCTTCTGTTTATTAATTTATTAGATTTGGTGACAGTAATGAAAACTTTGTTGATTTGGCTAATTCGAGGCTACCGGAAGGTGATTTCGCCGCTGTATCCGCCTACCTGCCGATTTCATCCCACTTGTTCCCAGTATGCGATTGAAGCGGTGGATAGATTTGGGCCGATACGCGGCAGTTGGTTGGCAATTCGCCGCATCTTGCGCTGTCACCCCTTCCATCCCGGTGGTTACGACCCAGTACCGCCTCTAGAGGGAAAGGACAATCATCTTTAAATTTATCAATATCAACTCAACTACCTCTAAATTCTTCAACCCGTTTTAACGGGTTTTAGCTTTAAGCTTGAACTTTAGTTCAATGCTTGTATTAGCGATGAAACCCTATCAGCAGATACCGATTTTAGAGTGCGGCGAACCGTTGGTGCCGATTCCCTTGGAGTTATTCGCGGTAGAATCTCCCCATCCTTATGCTAAAGTGGGCGCGCCTTATGGAGAGCGATCGCCTTACTATCTCCGCGAATCTGTTGTCAAGAGTCTGGTTGCAGCGCAAAACCATTTACAGCAAAGATATCCCGATTGGCGCATCCAGATTTTTGATGCTTATCGCCCGGTGGAAGTGCAGCAATTTATGGTGGATTATACCTTTAGTGAAACCGCGCGATCGCAACAACTCAATCCGGATAACTTAACCGAACAACAACGCTCTGAGATATTAGAGCAAGTCTATCAAATTTGGGCAGTTCCCAGTTTTGATTTGGCAACGCCGCCGCCGCATAGTACTGGTGCTGCGGTGGATGTAACGCTGGTGGATGAGAGGGGAAATGCGGTGGATATGGGTTCGCCAATTGATGAGATGTCGGCGCGATCGCTTCCCGATTATTATGCCAATAGTACCAATCAACCATATCATACCAATCGGCAACTTTTAAAAGATATCATGCTCGCGGCTAATTTTAAACGCCATCCGCACGAATGGTGGCATTTTTCTCAAGGGGATCAATTGTGGGCGCATTTGATGAATCAAGCGCATCCAACTAATCCAATTGAAGCACGTTACGGGCGCGTTGTTTAGATCGTAGATTGGGTTTCATTCCGCAACCGAACCAGCCTTGAAATAAATTTCAAGCTGAAAGCTAAAACCTGTTAAAACAGGTTAAATTCTTTAGATTCTAACCTTTTTCTTAGGCACGTTGTTGGGCTAAAGCCCTACCAAATGGGGCTTTAGCCCAACAACGTACCTGATTCAATTGAATAAAATCAACCTTGATTTGGTATCGCAACCCGTTTTAACGGGTTTTAGCTTTCAGCCGGAAATTTATTTCCGGGCTAAAACCTGTTAAAACAGGTTAAATTCTCTAGATTCTAACCTTTTTCTTAGGCACGTTGTTGGGCTAAAGCCCTACCAAATGGG
>ERZ1066137.738-NODE-738-length-20814-cov-17.178669_pt1 | contig 20814 bp, 19 predicted proteins | sample MGYA00382784_ERZ1066137 | MGnify/ENA primary metagenome ERZ1066137 (study PRJEB33369, sample SAMEA5778367) | biofilm metagenome | biome: Industrial cooling water; feature: Water cooling tower basin; material: Biofilm | place: United Arab Emirates | collected... | reverse complement strand
GTGACTTTCTTATGACCTTCCAGCACGAGGTAGTCAGCAACGAGTTGAGGCAGAGTCCGCTCGTTCAGGCTGGAAAGAAAAGTCACCAAATTCTCGTGCGGACCCGTCGGCATGTAATCCCCCCATGCGATGCGCGAACACTTCGCCTCGCAGAATGTCACATCAGAAACCGGGTTTCGGCTCGCCGGGCTCCTCGGATGAGGACTGCGGACGAAACGCCCCGCGCTCCAACTCGGCGCGGATCTCGTCAAACGTCAGGCCGGCGTCGAGCCGACCGCGCACCCAGGCCGCCTGTTCCGGCGCGTGACGCGGCCACCGGGTTTGCTTTCCCCGCTTGCCTCGGAACACGATCTCAGGCTTCGGGAGCAGTCCGAGTGCGACCCAGCGACTGATCGTGCTGGCGTGGACCTGTGCGGCCTTTGCGACCGTTTCGGTAGGGACGGAATCGCTCACGGGGCGGCCTGAATCTATCTCGGCGCCGCGCCCTTGCGCACGAGATGAACATGCGTCTTTAATGCAAGATGCACAGGAGATGCACGAGATGATCAGGCCCGCGCCTTTGTATCCGACATTCACCTACCCCTCCGCCTGCCACCCGACTTCGCCCCGCGCGAACACGAACGCGAACGGCGCGTGCGTGCTCGACACTGGCACCCGCGACCTGTCCGCCAACCTCGCCGAGCTCATCCGGTTCGTGGTGTCCCGGTCGGATGCCGCCGAGACCGCGGCGGCCGCGCTCGGTGTCACCGCCGCGCAGCTCGGCGCCCTCGCGCGCCGGCACAAGGTCGCGCTTCCCTGGTGCCCGTCGAAGAAGGGGGGGCGCTGACATGTTCCGCCGTTTCGTCGGCTGGTGGCGGAGCCGCCAGGAACAGGCACAGCTCGAGCACATCGGCCTGGGCCGCCGGCTCGAGCAGGTGGTCTCGGTGCTCGCTAACAACGGCATACCCGCGCGGTCCATCGCCGGGGTGTTCCTCCGCCTGGACGTGGCCGAGAAGGTCGCGTCACGCCTCGAGGACCTGCGGAAGATCGAAGACCGGGGGTATCTGTGACGGCCGAGCGCCGCCAGGCCCTCGTCTCCGAGTCACTCCTCACGGGAGAGGTCTCGGGGCAGTGGGCGCTGGTCCACCTCGTCCTGCTCGACGGCGCGACCGTGGAACTCAAGGTCCCCGGGGTCGCCGGCGTGAGCTGGGGCGCTTACGCCCCCACGCCCGGCGAGCCGCCGTCGATCGCCGTCACCCGCGGCGCACAGACGCGGCGTGCGAACCTCGCCGGCGTGCTCGCGGGCACCTGAACACGCGACGTCGCATGCGGCAACGCGAGCCCGCCCGTACCGGCGAGCTCGCGTTGTCGATCCTTTCTAGGCCCGGACAGCCCAAGCTGCTGTCGGGTGCTGATCTCGTCCCGGAACGGATACTAGAATGGGATGATTGCATCCTCCGAAACGACGTCATTATGCTGAACTATTTGCTTCAGCAGAGCGTGCACATCAAAAGATTCGTCGGAATCGACATTGATGTCATCAACCCCGGAAAAGCGCTCTCGAACTTGAGACAAAAACTCCAGCGCACGACTACTGGCCTCTTGTGCATCGTTTTCTAGTTGCCGACCAATCCCGATTCGCTTAATAATGCCGAGCACGTAAGCGAACCCCTCGGGAACGGGCCTATTGTCAACCACAACTCTCGCAGCTTCAAGAAGTGCGTCAACATCGTCTGTTGAGAATTTGACGGCGAGAAAATTCTTCCAGGGGATTGACGCAGTGTCAAACCATTCTCCATCTTCAGACAACATCGCCATAGACAAACACAGCGCTGCGGCAGTTGAATCAGGGTGGTCTTGGAGATGCAGGGTTACCCAGTCCAGCGCATGCTGCGCATGGCCTCCAGCGACAAGTCCGCGTATCGTGCGTTCTGCATCCGGAACAAGCTGAACTGGGCACCGTCGACTAGCGACAGTTTCCAACAGTGCCGTGAATCGGCGAAAGTTGGTATACCGGCCGTGATGTGCGCTCAATTTTTCTGTAAGGAACAGGATCTCATCCAGTAGTCCCTTGGAGACATACATACGATGCATCCCGCCGGGCATTTTTCCCCTGTCTGAAATGGAGGATGTGAGTTCGCGTAAGAACGTGCCGAGGCGCTTTGTCCGTTGCTCGGGGGTTTGTACCGTTCCTTCAGGATCTATACATATTGTCTGGATTCCGACCCCCCGGTAAAGCTCCTCCAAAACGGGATTCCGCTCAAAGCGGACGATGAACGAAGATGGGCGATCTGACTGTGGCACATCTCGCATCATCTCCATGAGACGAAACCATATAATTCGAATGTTGATATCGCGAAAGCTATAGCCCATGAACAAGACGGAGCGTCCGAGAAGGTCGGATCGGAACTTCAAATCCATTGGAGATTCAAAGTTAAGTCGATTGTAGTAGGATGACTCTGTCAGCACGAGAGTATGATCGTGTCGCAGGTCGCCATGGTACTTCACTATCTGAACGCGTTCACCGCTGGCGGTGGATACATGTTTCGGGAGTGCGACAAGGTAATATGGTTGACTAAGCTGAAGAAACGTCTCTTCGATGGCTTCGTCAAAATTGGTAGTGTAAATCTGTGGTGCATTGATATTGATGAGCTCAATGTGAGCTGTTGATGTGATCGGGGGGACGGCAATGCGCAACTCCTTAGCCATCCCGTGTCGTAGCGGCCCAATGCTGCGATCTGATTTGAGGTAGAGATACTCTGCCGCCATGAGTGGGTCGCCCTGGCACATATCTTTGATCTTGTCATAGCTCAATGCACCGTCAATGTCTGCGGAGATTGCACTGAGAAGGCGGTCCCAGTCGGGTAGCCCCAGACCCATTGAGAAGCCGGCTCCTACGAAAGGAATCACGCGCCTTTGCTTCAGTAGTTCGATGAGGGTCGGAGGGATCTGGAACGTCATTGCCTGGAGACATACACCGCCATTTGTGGTGTTGTCGACAGTCTTGGCAGGGCGAAACCGCTCCTCCGGCCGACTCTGCTCGGAGAAGTGCGCAATATCACACTATGTGCCGTTTTCTTCCCAGGGAGGGCGTGCGGATGGAGCGGCCAGGCTCGAACCACAGGACCACCCGTCCGCGCATCGGATCGCGCTGCACCTTCGGAGGACGCCCCATGGAGGTCATGTGAGCCGGAGTGGCGGTGCGACCAAGGCGAGACCGCGGCATCACGGCCGCTCTCCTCGAGGCTGCAGGGTTCGATCTTGACCTCCGGCCGGTTTTGGAACATATTGGGAACGGCTCGCCCCCGCGCGCGGCTTTCCCAAGAATCTCAGGCACTTACGCATGACCGCGGTACTGCACGCAGTAGTTCCGCGGGGCGTAGTTGTCGACGAGATCGAAGCGGTAGGCGTCGGCTTTGACCCCGGCGGCCTCGAACACGGCGCGGACGACGTCGGGCGTGCGCATCTCCTGGAAGATCCGGCAGTCGTGGCGGAGGTCGAGCCGCCAGACCCGCGGGACGAGCGTCACCTCGAACAGCGCGAGGCCGCGGGTCTCGCCGACGTAGACCGCCTCGCACACGAGGCCGTGGACGTGGCGTGGCTCGTCGACGCCCTCGATGCACAGCGCGGCGGCGCGGCCGACGAGGTCGTCGACCTCGATCATGTGATCGCAGGCGAGCTCGATCCGGAACTCGTAGAGCGTCGAGACGCCCTCGCGGCCGCTGAACCGCAGCACGCGCAGCGAATCGTCGACCCCCTCCGCGGTGAAGGTGAAGACCGGACGGTTGCCGATCAGCGCCAATATCGATGCGAGCTCCACCATCACCGACCTCCGAGGATCCCGGGGCGCCACGCTAGCGAGGGTCGTGGGGTCGATCAACCACGCGGGGACGCGCGGCGAGGCTCGACTTCGTCCGCGTGGCGGCCGGCGGGCCGAGGCGGGGTCACAGGAGGTGACGCGCCTTGACCTCGAGGTAACGGTTGATCAGGTTCGGCGAGAGCTCGTGCGGGAGCACGTCGAGCACGAGGGCGCCGGAGCGCTTGAGGTCGCGGATCAGCCGATCGCGCCAGCTGAGCGCCTCGGCGGCGGCGGCGGCGACGTACGGGGCCGGCTCGCCGGGGAGGAAGCGGCCGTCGGGGACGTGGACGAGCGCCTCGACGCTCGGGTCGCGCAGCAGGACGATCAGCGGCAGGTGGCGCGGCAGGAGCCCGCGCGACAGGCGGAGCAGCGCGTGCGCGGCGTTGTGATCGATCACCTGGGTGAAGATCACGACGAGGCTGCGCTTGCGCAGGCGCGGGCCGAGCTGCTTGAACGCCTGCTCGTAGTCGGTCTCGACCAGGGCGGGCTCGATCGCGAAGAGCGCCTGGATCACCCGCTGCGAGGCGCTCTTGCCGCCGCCGGGCGCGAGGTAGGTCAGCACGCGCTCGGCGAAGGTCAACAGGCCGACCTGGTCGCCGCCGCGGCTGGCGACGTAAGTGAGCATCAGGGTCGCGTTGAGCGCGTGATCGAAGAGCGAGAGCGACTCGCTGGTCGCGGTCATCAGGCGGCCCGCGTCGAGCATGAAGACGATGCTCTGGTCGCGCTCGAGCTGGTACTGGCGCGAGATCAGCTTGTGGCGCCGCGCGGTCGCCTTCCAGTCGATGCTGCGGTACTCGTCGTCGCGCTGGTACTCGCGCAGGGCCTCGAATTCGGACTCGCCGCCGCGGCGCCGGACCGACCGCGCGGCCGCGTCCTGGTTCTTGCGCGCGAGCAGCTCGTAGTCGCGGACCGACTGGACGTCGGGGTAGATCCGGACCGGCTGGCGCGCGGCGAGGCGGAGCTGGCGGATCCACAGGCCGAGCGGCGAGGCGTAGCGGACGGTGTGGTCGCCGAGCGCGAAGGTGCCGCGGCGGCTCGGGATCAGGCGGTAGGTCGCGGCCGCGCGCTGGCCCGGCAATAGCTCGAGCGCGAGCGGGAGGTCGGGCGAGCTCGCGTGATCGAAGAGGTCGTCGGTGACCTCGACGCGCAGGCGCCGGCGCGCGCGCGAGCGCAGCTCGAGCACGACCGGGTTGGCGCGGCCGATCGACAGGACCTCGCGGCCGCTGCGGGACACCTCGACGAGCGGGCGCGCGGCGAGGGCGGCGTCGACGACGGCCGCGAGCGCGAGCGCGAGGTCGAGCGCGATCATCGGCCACAGCAGGTCGGGCGCGGCCAGCCCGGCCAGCGCGAGCGCCAGCGGGGCGAGCAGCAGCAGCACGAGGAGGCGCGACGGGATCACGGGGTCATGTCCGTTCGGTCAGCCGGCGGTCTTCGGCACGCGCGCCTCGGCGAGGATGTTCTGCACGCAGTCGTCGGCGGTGACGCCCTCGAACTCGGCGTCGGGGTGGAGGACGAGGCGGTGGCGCAGGACGTAGGGGGCGAGCGACTTGATGTCGTCGGGGATCACGAAGTCGCGGCCCTCGCTGGCGGCGCGGGCCCGGCCGGCGGACAGGAGCGCGATCGAGGCGCGCGGCGAGGCGCCGAGGTAGACCGAGCGGTGCGCGCGGGTGCGGGCGACGATGTCGGTGATGTAGTCGAGGATGTCGTCCTGGACGCGGATCTGCTGCAGCGCGGCCTGCATGGCGACGATCTGCTCGGAGGTGACGATCTGCTCGAGGCCGGCGGCGTCGAGCGCGGCGGCGTCGAACCCGCGGACGACGTTCTGCAGCAGGCGCTTCTCGACGTCGCGGGTCGGGTGGGTGACGTCGATCTTGAGCAGGAAGCGGTCGAGCTGGGCCTCGGGCAGCGGGTAGGTGCCCTGCGACTCGACCGGGTTCTGCGTCGCCATGACGAAGAACGGCTGGGGCAGCGGCCGGGTGGTGCCGTCGGTGCTGACGCTGCGGTCGGCCATCGCCTCGAGCAGCGCCGACTGGGTCTTCGCCGGCGCGCGGTTGATCTCGTCGGCGAGCAGCAACTGCGTGAACACCGGGCCGGGCAGGAACTCGAACTGCTGGGTGCGCTGGTTGAAGACGTTGCCGCCGGTGACGTCGCTCGGCATCAGGTCGGGGGTGAACTGCACGCGCTTGGCCTGGCAGCCGAGCACGCGGGCGAGCGCGCGCACGAGCAGCGTCTTGCCGAGCCCGGGCACGCCCTCGATCAGGACGTGCCCGCGGGCGAGCACGCCGATCAGCACGTTGTCGACGATCTCGTCCTGTCCGAGCAGGACGCGACCGACCTGCTCGCGGATCCGCCTGCACACGTCTGCGAAGTTCTGCGGGTTCACTGTTGGCCTCCTGCCGCGCGGACCAGGCGCGCGAGCTCCTGCATCAATTTGAGGTCGCCCGGCGGGCCGCCGTCGGACTTGTCGTCGCGCAGCGTGCTCGCCTCGACGAGGATCTGGTAGACGCGCGTCTCGTCGTCGCCGGTGCGGGTGGCGATCGCCTGCGCGACGCCGTAGAGCCCCGCGGCGCCGCCGGGGGCGCGGTCGCGCAGGCGCTCGAGGGCCCACGAGGCGTACTGGCGGGCGGCGTGGTGGGCCGCGCGGGCGCGGGCGTACTGCAGGCCGAGCGCCTCGACGTGCTCGGCGAAGCGCCGGCGCGAGCGCCCGGCCGGGTCGCGCGGGCGGCCGAAGCGGACGCCGCGCCAGGCGAAGAACACCAGCGCGAGCAGCAGGAGCTGCAAGATCACCGGCGTCAGCTTGAGCTGCCGGATCGTCTCGGCCGGGTTGTCGGCGCCCCAGTCGAGCAGGCCGTCGACGAGCTCGACGCGGCCCTCGCCGGCGGCGAGCAGCGCGAGCGTCAGCGCGGGGTTGTCGGCGACGGTCAGGCCGGCGTTGGTCAGCAGGCGATCGTCGGCGAGCACGGTGACGAGCCCGCGGCCGCGGGTGCGCTGGGCGGCGTAGACGCTGCCGCCCTCGCGGACGATCAGCGCGTCGTCGTCGAGGTCGTCGCCCGCGAGCGCGCGCCGGTCGGGCGAGACGAACCGCAGCTCGTCGGACGCCGCGAGGCCGGCGAAGCCGGTGACGTCCGGCGCGAAGGACAGCGCGGGGCCGACGTCGGCGGCGACGTAGCGCAGGTCGAGCGACGCCGGCAGCGGGCCGCCGGCGACGATCAGGTGGCCGCCCGCGTAGGTCCACTCGATCAGTCGGTCCCACACCTCCGGCCCCGGGTCGGCGACGTCGTGCATCAACACCAGCGTGCGCGGGCCGTCCTCGGCGTCGACGTCGAGCTCGTCGAGCGGCCGGGCGCGGAAGCGGGCCGCGATCTCGTGCTTCGCGGCGAGGGCGATCACCGCGCCGCTGCCCGACGGCGAGTCGTCCCACGGCGCCGGCTGGCCGATAGGACAGCCGACGAGCAGCGCGAGCAGCAGCGCCGCGCCGCCGCCGCGGGTTGCGATCGCGGCGGCCTTGCCGAAGATCCGCTCGAACAGCGGGGCGGTCGCGGGGGCGCTGCCGAACTGCACCTGCTCGACGTCGCGGACGACGTCGCGGACCTCGACGCGCAGGTCGGGGCGGTCGCGGAGGTCGCGGAGGTAGTCGCCGTTGGTCCGCGAGGCCTCGACGCGGATCAGGCCGTCGCGGTCGAGCCGGTACAGCAGCGCCGCGTGGGCGGCCTTGATCGCGGCCGGGTAGTCGCCGGAGGCGGCGGCGGCGCGGGCGCGCTCGAGCATCGTCGCGACGTCGCGCGCGACCTGGCCGTCGTCGGCCCGGGATGGCCCGGGGGACAGGGCCTCGGAGGCAGGCCTCGCGTCTTCGGGCTCGTCGTCGCGGCGGCGGCCGTAGGAGTTGCGCAGGATCGCGAGGACGATGGCGACGACGCCGGCGATCAGGATCACCCAGAACAGCAGCTCGCCGAGGCCGCCGAGCTCGGGGAGGACCGGCTCCTCGCGGTCGACGCGGCGGCGCGGCTCGAGGCGCTCGGCGTCGCCCTTGCCCTCGCGTTTCCCGGGCTGCTTCGCGTCGCCGCCGGCGTCCTCGCGTTCGCCGCGCGGCCCGCCCTCGCCGGCGCGGCGCGACTGCTGCAGGCGGAGCGGGATGTCGAGGTCGAGCTCGGCGCGCGGGGCCTCGCAGGCCTCGTGCCACCGCGGGCAGCGGTCGTTCGGGCGCGGCGCGACCGGCGGGCAGAACGCGGCCTCGTCCTCGGTGAGGTTGTACGCGGGGTCGTGGCAGAACGCGTAGCGCCGCTCGCCGAGGATCGCGGCGGCGTCGCGGACGGCCTTGCTCGCGTCGACCGGGCCGGCGAGCGCGAGGACGACGGACAGCGCGATCACGCGGCCTCCTGCGCCGGTGCGGCGCGCGAGCCCCCGACCGCGGCGATCGCGGTGAAGCGCAGCTGGATGTCCCAGCCGTCCTGGCGCGTGCGGCCGTCGATGTAGGTGAGGAAGCGGGCGGTCGCGGCGTAGGGGACGGAGGCGAACAGGCCGAGCAGCGCGAACGCCGAGCCGCCGTCGTCCGACAGGCTGCCGAGCGGCTCGCCGAGCTGCAGCACGAAGTCGACGAGGCCGTCGCCGAGCAGCGCGTCGGCGGCGAACACCGCGAACAGCTGGGCGACCGCGGTGCTGAGGCGCAGGCCGAGCGCGACGCCGAACTTGCGCAGGATCAGCACGCGCGCGCGGCCGAGGCTCGCCAGCGGCGACTGGCCCTCGAGCAGGACCGCCTCGGGGACGAAGGTGTAGACGATCCAGCCGAGCAGCCCGAACACGACCGCGAGGCTGCCGACGACGAGGACCAGGCCGACGAGCAGCAGCGCGGAGCCGTAGGCGAAGCTGCGGCGGAGCAGGTGGCCGAGGACCGCGCGGACGCCCGGCTTCGCCTCGAACAACAGGCGCGAGGCGGCGACCGTGAACGCGCCCTCGGCGAGGCCCGCGAGCAGGATCGCAGCCGACCACACGAGCCACCAATCTCCGGCGGTCCAGTACCACACCGCGCCGGTCAGCGCGAGGCAGGGCACGAGCACGATCGCCGCGAGCTTGAGGTAGAGGCCGGCGCCCAGGCCGACGCAGAAGCGCGCGGCGAGGTCGAGGATCTCCGACTGCGTGCGCGGGCGCAGCGCGACGCGGGCGCGCTCGAGGTTCACGGCGCGGCCCTCCGGCGCCCGGCGAGCGCGAAGTAGAGGACGAGCAGCACGGTGAAGATCGCGGCGGCGGACCACTTGACCGGCGCGGGGATCGACGAGGGCGACCAGAACGCCTCGAGGCCGGCGGCGATCACCAGCATGATGCCGGCGCCGAGCACGAGGACCGCGAGATCCCTGGCCTGGGCGCGCAGCGAGCCGAGGCGCGTGCGGCCGGCGGTGTCGATCAGCGCGTAGCCCATCTGCAGGCCCGCGCCGCCGGCGACGGCGATCGCGGTCAGCTCGAAGGTGCCGTGGGTGCAGACGAAGGTCAAGATGTTGCGCCCGTGCCCGCTGGCGATCACGTGGCCGATCACGGTGCCGAGCACGATGCCGTTGTACAGCAGGAAGAACGCGCTGCCGAGGCCGAGCAGCGCGCCGGTGGCGAAGCAGCGGAAGGCGATGCCGACGTTGTTGAACACGTAGAAGCCGGCCATCGCGCTGTCGGTGCCCTCGTCGCGGCCCTCGAGGCCGTGCGAGTACATCTCGGCCATCCGGTCGAGCATGTCGTGCGACAGGATGTGGGCGGCGAAGCTCGGCTGGGTCAGCGTCAGCGCGCCGCAGACGAGCAGCGGGCCGAAGAACAGCGCCGAGCCGAGGGCGAAGAAGCGGAGGTTTTTGCGCAGGGTCCGCGGGAAGTCGCGGGCGACGAGGTCCCACGCGGCGCCGAGGCGGTGCGGCGGGGCGGCGTAGAGGAGGTTGTGCGCGCGCGCGGCGAGGCCGTCGAGGTAGCCGAGCAGCTCGCTCGTGTAGCCGGCGCCCTGGGCGTGGACGAGGTCGGCGCAGGTGACCCGGTAGAGCGCGCCGAAGCGGGCGATCTCGTCCGGCGCGAGGCGGTGCAGCGGCTTGTCGCGGGCGAGCAGCTCGGCGAGCGCGTCCCAGTCGGCGCGGCGGCGGGCGACGAACTCGTCCTGGGTGCGTGGGCTCGCGCGATCGGACATGGCTTGAAGGACAGGTTAGCGGCGAGGCCGGCGGACCCGCCGGCCGCCGGACGACGGGCCCGCGGCGGCGACCGGAGGCTGCGGTTGCGGCTGCGGCTGGTCGGGGCGCAGCCTGGTGTGGCCGATCGCGCGCAGGTACAGCAGCGCGAGGAAGCGGGTCGGGTCGGCGTAGCGGTGGCCGCCGAGGCGGCGGGCGTAGACCGGCGCGACGATCTCGGCGAGCTCGCGCTCGCGCGCCGGGTGGAGGGTGCCGAGGCGGCGCAGGAACAGCTCGAGCGCGGCGAGGTCGGCGGCGTCGAGCGGCGGCCGGGCCGGGAGGGCGGCGAACTCCTCGGCGGTCGGCAGCGGCGAGATCTGGATCGCGGCGCCGATCCGCGCCGGGTCCTCGACGATCACGACGGTGCCCGCGACCATGTCGCCGAGCCGGCGGAACCGCGGGTCGAGCGCGAGGACCGTCGCGCCGACAGCGTAGAGGCTCGGCAGGAAGTCGGCGGCGCGGAGCAGGTTGCGCAGCACGGTGTCGAGGAAGTTGGTCGGGTAGCCGCCCTCGCGGACGACCCGCAGCCGCATCGCCCGCTTGCCCGGGGTCCGGCCCGACCAGAGGCTCTCGAACAGCACGTAGTAGCCCCATTCGACGGCGAAGATCACCAGCAGCATCGCGCCGATCGACGCGCCGCCGACGGCGTAGCCGGCGAGCCCGAGCGCGAGGACGCAGACGATCACGATCGCGGCCCGGATCAGCAGGTCGATCACGTACGCCGTCGCGCGCCGGGCGGGGCCGGCGAGCTGGTAGCGGAAGCGGACCTGCTCCGGTGTCTCGACCTCGAGCACCGTGTCGAGCGGGGGCGCCGCGGCGTTCGCCTCGCGGATCATCCGTGGATCGGGGCGACGATGACGCGCGTGCCGGCGATCATGTCGTGGCCGCAGCGCTTCTCCTCGCCGAAGATCATCAGGGCGTTGACGAGGCCGACGATGCTGCCGATGTAGGGGATCATCCCGAGCGCGCCGATGATCCAGCTGCGCAGGATGACGCCGTGGACGAAGCCGCAGGGCGAGCCGTCGAGCCGGACGATCTTGGTGCCGAGGATCTTCTTGCCGATCGACTGGCCCGAGGTGGCGATCAGCGTCCACTGGATCCCGACGTAGATCAGGAACGGGACCGCCATCGTCGTATAGATCTGCAGCAGCGGGTTGCCGCCGCCGACGATCCGCGGCGGGTCGAACAGGAAGAACGTCGGGATGAGCAGCGCGACCAGCACGAGGTTGTCGAGGAACGCCCCGAGGAACCGCGCGCCCCGGCTGGCGAGCACATAGTCCTGCTCGTCGGCGGTCGCGGCGGCCTGGTCGACGCTCGCGGTCGGCGGGGCGTACGGGTTGAGCTGTGGATCCATGCCCGGACCAGGGCACCATGCCCGGCGTCGGCCTGTCAATGCAGGCCCTCTCGGGCCCGCGGCGACGCAGCCTAACGATGTTCGTCGCGCGGGGCCGCGCGGCGGGTCGGCGAGCGATCCGCGCGGCGCGGGCGACCGTGCGCCCGCGGGGCCGGCGCGGCCGCAGACGCGACGTGACGGAGGGCGGAGGACGGCTGATCGCGCCGCGACGATCCGCGGCGAGTCGTCGAGCATGTCCCCGGGGACAGGTCGACACGGCGCCGGCGATCGACGAGCGGCTGCTCGAAGGGCCCGTGCCGGGTCGGCGATCGGCCCGGCACGGGGATGCGCGGTTTTGTGACACGAACGTCGCCAACAATTCGCACGGGCGTGGGATCGGCGCTGCGTTCGCGCACTAGCGTTCCGGCGCGCCGGCGTCGTCCGGCGATTCGAAGGAGTCCCAGCATGCCCCGCGCGTACGTTCGCCATATCGCAGTCTCTGGTCTTTGGTTCAGCCTGCTCGCCGCCTGCGGCGACGACACCGCCGCGGCCGGCAAGGACGGCGTCGACGGGCAGAACGGGCAGGACGGGCAGGGCGGCGCGCCCGGGCAGGACGGGCAGGACGGGCAGGGCGGGCAGGACGGGCAGCCGGGGCAGGACGGGCAGGACGGCGAGCCGGGGCAGGACGGGCAGGACGGCGCGGACGGGCAGGACGGCCTCGACTTCGACCGCGCGCCGCGCTCGGCCGTGGTCGCGCTCGGCTTCGCCGACGACCTCGGCACCGGCGCCGCCAACATCGCCGACTTCGTGAAGATCCTGACCGAGCAATACGCCAAGGACGTGCTGCCGCCCGGGCTGCAGTTCCCGCTCGCGCCGGCCTCGACCGACGACGTGCGCGCGATCGCCGGCCTGCGCGCCGACGTGCTGGTCCGCTGGCTCGATCCGCTCGGCTGGGACGATTCGCCGGAGAGCCCGCGGTTCGGCGCCAACAACGACTACATCGCCTATTTCGGCGACGGCTGGGACGATAGCCCGGGCGACGCCCCGCAGTGGAACGGCAGCGGCAGCGGCGCGTGGCTGTGGGTCAATCACGAGTATGTCTCCGGGGACAGCCCGACGGCGACGACCGCGCCGACCAGCCAGCACCTGATCTTCGCCCAGTGGCTGCGCCGCTGGGGCGTGCTCACCAACGACGTCACCGCCGACGTGTGGGACGACGCCGCGCGGACCGCCTACGTCGCCGCGTACAAGCGCGAGCTCGGCGGCTCCTGGCTGCACGTCGTCCAGGATCCGGCGAGCGGCGCGTGGTCGCTCGATCGCGGCCGCGAGCCCGTCCGTTACGACGCGACCAGCGCGACGCTGACGCGGATCACCGGGCTCGCGGGCGTCAGCGCCGACAAGGACGATCAGGGCAACGACCTTCCGGGGAACGTCGCCGCCGGGATCCTCGCCGACTGCTCGGGCGCGCAGACCCCGTGGGGCACGGTGATCAGCGCCGAGGAGAACGTGCAGGACTACTACGGCGATCTCGAGACGTGCTGGAGCGGCCAGCAGTTCGTCGCCGGGGCCGGCTGCGACGCGGGCCAGGCGATCGCGCTCGACCCGACGCCGAGCGACGACGGCGAGTTCGGCCGCTCGCCCGATCCGAACGGCAAGCACGCGCGCGACCTCTACGGCTACCTCGTCGAGATCGACCCGGGCCAGCCGCCGGGCGAGTACATCGGCAAGACCACGCCGGGCGTCGGCCACCAGAAGCTCGGCAGCCTCGGCCGGGCGCGCTGGGAGAACGCGGCGTTCGCGATCGGCGGCGACTACACGCTGCTCGCCGACCAGCCGATCGCGATCTACGGCGGCGACGACCGCCGCAGCGGCCGGATCTTCAAGTGGGTGTCGAAGGGCGTGTACAAGCCCGGGATGACGAAGGCGCAGATCCGCGCGCTGCTCGCCGAGGGCTCGCTGTACGTCGCGCACTTCGCCGGCCTCGACAACGCGACCGGCACGACGCTCGAAGGCGGCGCCGAGGCGACCGAGGCGGCGCCGGGGCAGGGCAAGTGGATCCGGCTGTCGGTCGACAACGACACGGACCTCGCGCCGAACGCCGGCACCGGCGCGGGCGCGGGCGGGACGACGGTCGGGGCTGCCCTCAAGGACATGCAGTGGAACGGGATCGGCGGGTTTGCGACCGACGACGACGTCCGCCGCGCGCTGTTCACCGCGTGCAACAAGCTCGGGATCATGGAGCTCAACCGGCCCGAGGACATCGAGTGGAACCCCGAGGATCCGAGCGGGACGCCGCGGCTGTACGTCGCGTTCACCAAGCACGGCCGGCAGACGGCGCTCGACCAGGACGGCGTGCTGTTCAAGCCCGACGAGTGGGCGATGAAGGCGCCGAAGCGCGCGGACGACGTCGGGACGATCTTCGCCATGCAGGAGGCGGACCCGGGCAAGCCCGGCAGCTCGGCGACGTTCACCTACTTCAAGGTGTTCCAGGGCGTCGAGGGCGACGGGGCGCTCGACGCGGCCAACCCGGACAACATCATGATCGACGCCGACGGCGGGGTGTGGTTCGGCACCGACGGCAACTTCGGCGTCAACGGCCACGCCGACGCGCTCTACTACCTCGACCTCGATCCGGCGCACAAGCCGGGCCAGCCCGGGATCGTGACGCCGACGTGGGGCCGGGCGCTGCGGGTCGTCGCCGGCCCGAGCGACAGCGAGGCGACCGGACCGGCGCTGAGCAGCGACATGCGCACGCTCTTCTTCGGGGTCCAGCACCCGGGCGAAGAGGTGTTCTCGAGCTGGCCGGGCAACCCCTGAGCGCGAGGCGAGCATGCGGCGATTGACCGGTCAGGGCTTTCACCTGCTGCTCGGGCTCGGCCTGCTCGGCCTCGTCGCCGTGCAGGTGTGGCTGCCCGCGCACGCCGCGGAGGACGGCCCGCGCGCGACCTCGGAGCCGGCCGCGCCGGCCGAGCGCTTCGATCCGCTGGCGGCGGCCCGCGCCGCCGGCGACCGCGTCGATAACCTCGAGGCCTCGATCCCGCCGCAGTGCTACACGAAGACCGGCGCGCGCTCGAACCCCTGCTACGCCTGCCACACCGCGTCGCAGGGGGCCAATTCGATGCACGACTGGGAATTGCAGCGAGAGTACGCGTTCTCGGCCGCCGGTCGCACGAATCACTGGACCAACCTGTTCGTCGACCGCGGCCCGGCGATCGCCGCGATCGCCGACGACGCGGTCCTGCGACATGTCCGCGAGGACAACTACGAGCCGCTGCGCGTCGCGATGCAGGGCCGCGCCGACTTCGCCGGCTACGCGCCCGACCTCGACCTCGCGGCCGGCTTCGACGCCGCCGGGTTCGCGCGCGACGGCAGCGGCTGGCGGACCTACGCGTTCAAGCCGTTCGTCGGCGCGTTCTGGCCGACCAACGGCAGCGCCGGCGACGCGTTCGTCCGCCTGCCCGCGAAGTTCCGGACAGGTCCCGAAGGGCAGGACCCGCAGGCCATCTATCGGATCAACCTCGCGCTGGTCGAGGCCTCGGTCGCGTCCGACCCGGCGGTCGCCGACGCAGCGGTCGTGTGGCCGACCGAGCCGCTCGACGAGCGCGCGGCCGGCCGCGACCTCGACGGCGACGGGCGGCTCGGCGTGGCGACGGCGCTGCGCGGGCTGCCGTCGCGCTACGTCGGCGGCGCGGCCGACCACCCGCTGCGGCGCGGCGTGTACCCCGAGGGCACGGAGTTCTTGCACAGCGTCCGCTACCTCGACCCCGACGCGCCGGGCCTCGCCGCCGCGCGGATGAAGGAGCTGCGCTACATGCGGAAGGTCGCCGAGCTCGATCGGTGGGCGACGCAGCGCGCGTACGAGGAGGAGCTCGATTCGCGGCAGGAGGGCAAGTCGCCGCGCTACACCGGATCGCCGGAGGTCGGCCTGCGCGGCGACTTCGGCTGGCAGCTGCAGGGCTACATCGAGGACGCCGCGGGTCGGCTCCGCCTGCAGACCGCGGAGGAGCACCGCGCCTGCATGGGCTGCCACAACGGGATCGGGGTCACGGTCGATCAGTCGTTCTCGTTCCCGCGCAAGCTGCCGGGGGCGCGCGGGTGGAGGTACCAGGACCTGCGCGGGATCGCGGACGCGCCGCTCGCCGGCCACGCCGAGCCCGAGTATCTGACGTACATGCGGCGGGTCGGCGGCGGCGACGAGCTGCGGGCCAACACCGAGGTGCTCGGTCGGTTCTTCCCCGGCGGCGCGCTCGCCGAGGCCGAGGTCCGCCGCGCCGCGCCGGGCGGCGACCGCGATCTCGCGTGGCTGCTCGCGCCCTCGCGCGCGCGGGCGCTCGCGCTCGACAAGGCGTACTGGCTGATCGTGCAGGAGCAGTCGTTCGTGCGCGGGCGCGACGCGGCGCTCGCCCCCGCGGCCAACGTGCACCGCGAGATCGGCGCGAAGGAGACCGAGCTCGCCGCCGCGGGGGAGCTGTTCCTCGACGGCCGGCTGCAGCTCGCCTGGCCCGAAGTGCAGGCGCTCGCGGCCCGGCCGGCGCGCTGAAGGGGGCGGCACGATCGGCGACGGCGGGCTGCGGCGGGCGGTCGCAGCGCCGGTCCGGGGGCGGTCCGGCGGGCTTCTCCTCGCTCGACGGGGCATCCGCGCGGCGCCGGCGAGGCGCCCCGGGCGAGGCCGCGGCGCGTGCGGGCTCGCGGGTCCGTGCTACCCAGGAGCATGCGCGCGCGGAGCTGTGTCCTCGGCCTGTCGATCCTCCTCGTCCTCGGCGGCTGCGATCGGCCGCCCGGCGACGTCGCCGGACCGCCGATCGTCGAGGTGCGCGCCGGCGACGTCGACCGCGGCTGCGCGCTCGGGCTCGGCGACGCGGCGGAGGACGCGTGCCCGGCCGAGCCCGCGCGTACCGCCGTCGAGGTCGACACCAGCGTGCTCGGCGAGCCGCTCGCGCCGTGCAGCCTCGCCCCGCGGACCGGCTACTTCCGCGACGGCTCGTGCCGCACCGGCCCGTCGGACACCGGTCGCCACGTCGTCTGCGCCGCGGTCACGGAGCAGTTCCTCGAGTTCACGCGCAGCCGCGGCAACGACCTGAGCACGCCGGCGCCGGAGTTCTCCTTCCCGGGCCTGAAGCCCGGCGATCGCTGGTGCCTGTGCGCGCTCCGCTGGCGCGAGGCGCTCGAGGCCGGCGTCGCCCCGCCGGTCGCGCTCGCGGCCACGCACTCGGGCGCGCTGCGCCACGTCACCCGCGCGCAGCTCGAGGCGCACGCGCTGCGCTGATCGCCGCATGGCAGGAGCGTCGACCGTGGCGATCCCCGACACCCCGAGCCGCCGGGACCGCTCTCGCCGCGCGGGGCTGCTCGTCCTGTCCCTCGGGGCAGCCGCGTGCGACGCCTGCGAGTGGCGGCCGCAGGCCGAGCGCAAGCTCGCCGCCTACGTCGAGGCGATCGACCCGGGGCAGGGGGGCGCCCCCGACCGCACCTCGAGCTTGCAGCGCCTCCCGCCGCGGCCGGAGCGGAGCGTCGAGCTGCCGCGGCGGACGATCGACATCTCCGGCTTCCTCTCGCTGCAGGGCTGCGCCCTCGGCGAGCGCGTCGGCGAGCGCAACAGCGGCCTCGGGCGGGTGATGACCGACTCGCAGCGGTGGGTCTACGAGGCCGCCTTCCTGCGCGACGCCGAGGCCTGCGCGCCCGGCCTCGACCCCGAGGAGCAGCCGAAGCTGCGCGACGTGATCGACGCCAAGCGATCGGAGCTGCCGACGGTGGTGTGGAACGCGATCTGGGGCGGCCCGGAGATCCAGCACCTGTTCGCGCTGTCCGGGCGCGAGCTCGATCCGGGCGCCGGCGCGGCCGCGCTCGCCGCCGCCGACGCGCTCGGCCTGCTGCGCCGCTTCGCCGCCGATCCGTTGACGATCACCAGCCGCGACCTCGAGGGCGCGCTCGGCACCCTGCGCAGCAGCACCGCCGGCGGCGACGTCCTGCGCGCGCTCGAGGCCCTCGCGCACTACCTCGACGCCGCCGCCGCGCGCCTCGAGGCCGTCGCCCCCGCCCCGGACTGCGAGCACCTGCGCCAGGTCTTCGAGCGCCGCTACGCCGGCGAGGTCCAGCCCTACGTCGCCCGCACCCACCAGGCCGCCGCCCCGCTCGTCGCTGCCTCCTGGGACCTGTACAAAGAGACAGCCGAACGCCTCCCGGCCGATCTGCCCGCGATCGCCGCCTACGCCGCCGCCCAGCTCGACCCGGCCGCCGGTCCGTGGGGCCGCTACGAGGCGGCCCTGGGCCGCCACACCGCCGCCTGGCAGCGCGTCGCCACGACCTGCGGCTTCGCCCCGTCCGCCGGGTGACCGACTTCGGCGAGTTGCCGTGCGCGGTCCGCCCCGAGCCGCTCACGACCACGCCGAAGCGTGCGCCCGGGCCCACTCGAGGAAGGCGATCGGCTTGCGGCCGAGCACGCGCTCGACGTCCGGCGACAGCCCCGCGGTCCAGCCGTTGCGCACGTACTCGTAGAGGGCGGACATCGTCGCCACCGCGACCTCGCTCGACCCGTAGCTGCGCAGCGACGCCGCGAACGCCTCGGGCGTGATGTCGACGAAACGTATCGGCCGGCCGAGCGCCTCCGTCAGCAGCGCCGCCACCTCGTCGTGATCGAGGCTCTCGGGCCCGGTCAGCGTCCAGCCCTCGCCGGTCGCATCGCCGAGCAGCGCCACCGCTGCGACCTCGCCGATGTCCGCGGCCGCGATGAAGCCCGTCTTGCCCTTGCCGGCCGGCAGGTAGATCGCCCCGTCGCTCTTGATCCCGCCGCCGTAGAACTCGATGAAGTTCTCGTCGAAGAACGTCGGCCGCAGGTGCACGTACTCGAGGCCCGACGCCTCGATCGCCAGCTCGACCTTGCGGTGGTCGCTCGCCGGGTTGTTCTCGACGCCGGAGGCCGACAGCTTGACGATCCGCCGCACGCCCGCGGCCTTCGCCGCCTCGACGATCGCCGCGCCGACCTGCGCCTCGTCGGCGCGGAACGGCGGCGCGCCGAGGTACAGCGCGTCGACGCCGGCGAGCGCGGGCGCCCACGTCGACGGGTCGTCGAACGACCACGTCACGGCGGTCACGCCTTCAGGGAAGTTCGCGCGGCTCGGGTCGCGGGTGGCGGCGCGGACGGTCGCGCCGCGACGGACGAGGGCCTGGACGGTCGCCGAGCCGGTCGTGCCGGTGGCGGTGAGGACGAGGATGGTGCGGGCCATGGGGACTCCTTGGGGCCGGCGGTGTGCGCCGGTGCCGAGGACGGTAGGCCCGGCGGGCAATGAGGGGAAGTGCATCTTGCTTCATGAGGCGATTAGACTCGGCTCATGGCCGACCTCGACGCGCTCTCGCTCCACCAGCTCAAGGTGCTGCTCTTGCTGCTCGAGGAGCGCAGCGTCTCGGCGGCGGCGCGGCGGCTCGGCGTCACCCAGCCGGCGGTCAGCCACGCGCTCCGGGCCCTGCGCGAGCTGCTCGGCGATCCGCTGCTGGTCGCCGGCGCGCGCGGGATGGCCCCGACGCCGCGCGCGGTCGCGCTGACCGGCCCGCTGCGCCGAACGGTGCGCGAGATCGAGACGTTGCTGCGCGGCGGCGCCGACTTCGACCTCGCCTCGGTCCGGCGCATGTTCGTGATCGCCACGTGGGACGGAATTTCGACCACGCTCGCGCCCGGGATCCTCGCCCGCGCCGCCCGCGAGGCGCCGGGGATCGACTTCGACGTCCGGCCCGTGCCGCGCGAGGGCAGCCCGCCGGGCCTCGAGGACGGCAGCCTCGATCTGTCGATCGAGGTCGGCCCGCGCGACGTCCCCGGGCTCAAGGCCCGCGCGCTGTACGACGACGACTTCGTGTGCCTCGTCCGCGCCGACCACCCGGCGGTCGGCGACACGCTCGACCTCGCGACCTACGTCAAGCTGCCGCACGCGTTGATGTCGCCGCAGGGCGACGGCAAGGGCGTCGTCGATCGCTGCCTCGCGCAGCTCGGGCTGGCGCGCCGGGTCGCGCTGCGGATCCGCTACTTCCTCGCCGCGCCGCTGGTCGTCGCCCGCTCCGACCTCGTCGTCACCGCCCCGCGGGCGCTCGCCGCCGGCTTCCTCGGCATGGCGCCGCTGCGGATGTTCCCGCCGCCGCTCGAGCTGCCGCGCGTCACGACCAGCATGGTCTGGCACGAGCGCGCGGAGGCCGACCCGGCGCACCGCTGGCTGCGCGAGGTCGTCGTCGCCACCTGCGGCCGCAGGTGACGGCGGCGCGAACGGACATGCCCGAGCAGACATGTCCTGGACGCCAGGCGGACGCCGGCCCCGCGGGCGCGGGCGGGCCGCGCGAACCCATGACCCCGGGGGACATGTTCCGGACGCCGGGCGGACGGTCGGCCCCGTCGCGCGCGGGCGGGCCGCGCGAATTTGTGATACGGTCGCCGCGTGACCCGGAGGACCGCGCAGCGAGCGATGTCGGCGTCGAGGACCGTGGCGCTCGCGGCGCTCGCGTGCCTGCTGTGCGCGCTGCTCGGCGCGTGCGCCACCACGGGCGCGCCGCGGCCGGCGACCGACAAGGTGGTCCTGTCGATCGTCGGCACCAGCGACCTCCACGGCCACGTGCGCGCGCTGCCGCTGCTCGCCGGGCACCTCGCCGGCCTGCGCCGCGAGCGGGCCGAGGCGGGCGGCGGCGTCGTGCTCGTCGACGCCGGCGACATGTTCCAGGGCACGCTCGAGTCGAACCTCGAGGAGGGGGCGAGCGTCGTCGCGGCCTACGCGGCGCTCGGCTACGACGCGGCGGCGATCGGCAACCACGAGTTCGACTTCGGGCCGGTCGGGCCGCGCGCGACCGCGAAGGCGCCCGGCGACGACCCGCGCGGCGCGCTGCTGGCCCGGATCGCCCAGGCGCCGTTCCCGTTCCTGTCGGCCAACCTGCGCCGCAGCGACGACGGCCGCCACCCTGGCGTCGGCGTGCCGTCGGTCCTGCTCGAGCGCGCCGGCGTCAAGGTCGGCGTGATCGGGGTGACGACCGAGGCGACCCCGTTCACCACGATCGCCGCCAACTTCGCCGGCCTCGCGGTCGCCCCGCTGGCGGCGTCGATCGCCGCGGAGGCCCGCTCGCTGCGCGCCCGCGGGGCCGCGGTCGTCGTCGTCGCCGCCCACGCCGGCGGCCGCTGCACCGACTTCGACGACCCCGACGACCTCGCGACCTGCACCGGCGACCAGGAGATCATGGCGGTCGCGCGGGCCCTCGATCCCGGCCTGGTCGACGTGATCGTCGCCGGCCACACGCACCAGGCGATCGCCCACCGGGTCGCCGGGATCGCGGTCGTCCAGTCGTACGCGCTCGGCGTCGCCTACGGACGGGTCGACGTCGCCGTCGACCGGCGCACGGGACATGTCCTCTCGGTCAGCATCCACCCGCCGCGGCGGCTGTGCTCCGATCCCGCGGCGAGCCCGGAGGCGGGGTGCGCCGCGGTCGACGGG
>ERZ1066137.732-NODE-732-length-20934-cov-19.663873_pt1 | contig 20934 bp, 17 predicted proteins | sample MGYA00382784_ERZ1066137 | MGnify/ENA primary metagenome ERZ1066137 (study PRJEB33369, sample SAMEA5778367) | biofilm metagenome | biome: Industrial cooling water; feature: Water cooling tower basin; material: Biofilm | place: United Arab Emirates | collected... | reverse complement strand
AGCGACGACGATCCCTGCGCGAGGCGGCATCGCCAGACCCCGGGCCCGGCACTAGCCCGGCGGCCCGGCGGCGGCGGCTGCGGAGGGGTCGGCGGGCTCGCGCGTTGTCGCCCGCGGGCGGACCGGCCGGTTGGCCGGCTGGTGCAGCGGGCGCGCATGCGCTAGTGTCGGGTCGTTGTCACGCGTCCGACTCCGAGCGCTCCTGTCGACCGCCTGCGGGCTGATGCTCGTCGGCTGCGGCGATCCGCCCGGCGGGACGGCGACGGGGGCGATGTCGGGCTCGTCGGCGGACAGCGGCGGGAGCGACGGCGGTGCGACCGAGGACGTCACGACCAGCGGCGCAGGCGGTTCGGCGTCGGCGGGGACGCTCGAGAGCGCGAGCGGGACGGGTGACGGTACGTCGGCGACCGGCGGCTCGGGCACCGGGGCGTCGGGGACGAGCGGGGCGGAGACGAGTCCGGACGACACCGGCGAGCCGCCCGGGATCGCGGAGAACTGCGCGGCGGGCGAGCTCGCGGCGGTCGAGGTCGACCTGTTCACCTGCGGCTGCGACGTCGAGGCGGGGCTGTTCGAGACGGTCGAGGACTGCCTCGCGGTGCTCGGCCAGGGGCTGATCGTGCCGGGGTGCTCGTGCGGGGTGTACGCGCAGCACCCGGAGGAGGCCGGGTTCATCGCCTGCTACGCGGAGGCGGTGACGAGCTTCGCCCAGTGCCTCGGCAAGATGACGTGCGTCGACGAGCCGGGCCAGATGCTGTGCGCGAAGCTCTACTTCGGCGCGCTCGAGGCCTGCGGGGCGCCGATGAAGTCGACGGTCGCGGCGCTCGAGATCGCGTGCCACGGCGTCGCGCCGATGGAGTGCGGGTCGGGCGAGCAGATCCCGTACACGTGGGCGTGCGACGGCGAACCTGACTGTGCGGACATGTCCGACGAGGCGTGCGTGGTGAAGTGCGCCGACGGGATCGGGGTGGTCGACAAGTCCGACCTCTGCGACGGCGAGCCCGACTGCGCCGACAACTCGGACGAGAAGGGCTGCCGGTGAGCGCGCCCGCCGCGGCGCGCCTGCGGGCGGCGGCGCTGGCGTACCCCGAGGCGACCGAGGCGTCCCCGTGGGGCCACACGGCCGTCAAGGTCCGCGGCAAGGCGTTCCTGTTCATGAGCACCGAGGGCGGGAGGCTCAGCCTGTCGTGCAAGCTGCCGGCGTCGCACGGGGCCGCGCTGCTGCTGCCGTTCGCCGCGCCGACGGGCTACGGGCTCGGCAAGAGCGGCTGGGTGACCGCGGCGTTCGAGCCGGGCGAGGCGGCGCCGGTCGAGCTGCTCGCGGCGTGGATCGGCGAGAGCTACCGCGCCGTCGCGCCGAAGAAGCTGGCCGCGCTGGTCGAGGCGGGCGGCACGGCTGCGCCGAGGGACAGGTCCTCGGGGACAGGGGCGAAGAAGGCGGCGAAGCGGGTCAGCGGGCGTAGAGCTGGCTGACGGTGACGCCGCTGCCGGCGCGGGCGCGGACGACGAAGCGGGCGGCGGTCGGGGCCTTGCCGGTGAAGCTGAAGCACGAGCCGCCGCCGCCGACGACCGCGACCTTGCCGGTCGCGCCGTCGGCCGCGAGCGTGTCGCCCTTGCCGCGGACCGGGTTCATCTGCGAGAGCTCGGCGTCGAGCTCGGTGATGCCCTCGCCGCCGACGGCGATCAGCGTGTAGCAGCGGCCGGGCTGGAGCCGGATCTCCTGCTCGACGAGCTCGCCGGGGCCGAGCTTGCCGGCGATCAGGTCGCCTTCGAGCTGCATGCCCGGGGCCTCGCGCGCGGCGGCCTCGGCGAGCGGGCCGTCGGCGAGCCGCTGGGCCTCGTCGGCGACGGGGTCGGCGGTCGGGCCGTCGAAGCCGGCGAGGATCGAGGTGGGCTTGCTCGGCTCGGGTGCGGTCGTCGCGGGCGCGGGCTGGGCCGCGGGGCGGCAGGCGACGAGGGGGAGGAGGAGGACGAGCAGTCGGCGCACGGGCGGGCAGGATACGGAGGCGGCGGGCGGCGACGCAAGGGGACCGCTCGCGCGGGCGGCCGGCGGTGTATCGTCGGCGGATGGCCGCGTCCGCGCTCGTCCGCCTCGGGTGGCTGTTCGGGGCGCTGTACTTCCTGCAGGGGCTCGTCGAGCCGGGCGACGGGCTGGTCGCGCAGCCGAGCCGGGCGCTGCTCGAGCGCAGCGGCCACGGGGTCGGGCAGATCGGCGACGCGATGCTCGTCGCGGGGCTGCCGTGGGCGATCAAGCCGATCTTCGGGCTGGTCAGCGACGCGTACCCGATCGCGGGCTCGCGGCGCCGCAGCTACCTCGTGCTCGCCGGCGCGGTCGCGGCCGCGGCGCTGGCGATCCTCGCGGCGGTGCCGGTCGCGGCCGGCGGGGCGGCGTTCGTCGGGTGCCTGCTGGTCGCGACCGCGGCGATCGCCTTCGCCGACGTCGTCGTCGACGCGCACATGGTCGAGCAGGCGCAGCCGCGCGGGCTGACCGGGCCGATCCAGGCGATCCAGTGGGGGGCGATCTACGCCGCGGGGGCGCTCGCGGGCTGGCTCGGCGGGCGGATCTGCGAGGCGGGGACGTTCCACCTGGCCTTCGGGGCAGCCGCGGTCGGGGGGCTGGCGACGCTGGCGCTCGGGCTCGCGTGCGTGCGCGAGGGGCCGCCCGCCGCGGGGCCGGGCGCAGCGCCGGTCGGGGTGCGGGCGGCGGCGCGCGAGCTCGCGGCGGCGCTCGGCGACCCCGGGCTGCGGGCGACGCTGGTGTTCCTGATGCTGTGGAGCTTCTCGCCCGGGTACGGGGCGGTGCTCGACTTCCACGTCACGCGGACGCTCGGGCTGGCCGAGGGGACCTACGGCGACGCGCTCGCGGTGCAGTCGCTGGCGAGCGCGGCCGGCTGCGCGGTCTACGGGGCGCTCAGCCGGCGGATCTCGTTCCACGGGCTGCTGCACGCCGCGCTCGCGCTCGGGGCGGCGAGCGCCCTCGCGTACGCGGCGGTCGCCGACGTCGCGTCGCTCCTGTGGGTCAGCGCGGCCAGCGGGGCGGCGTACATGATCGCCGGGCTGGCGCTGCTCGACCTGGCGGCGCGGGTGTGCCCGCCGCGGCTCGCCGGCTCGCTGTTCGCGCTGCTGATGGCGGCGCAGAACCTGAGCCTGTCCGTTGCGACCTGGCTCGGAGGGCATGTCTACGAGGCCATGGCCGTCGAGGTCGGCGGGCGCGCGGCCTACGCGGCGCTGGCGGCCGCGGGGGCGGCGACGAGCGCGGGCTGCTGGCTGCTCTTGCCGGCGGTCCGGCGGTGCCGCGGCGCGGCGGGGTGAGGCCGGGCCGCTACGAGTTGACGTTGACGGTCGCGCCGGTGATCGAGACGATCGCGCCGGCGGTGATCGACACGCCGCCGGGGCCGATCTCGATCGTCGAGCCGCCGGCGGACAGGGTGATCGAGGCGGCGGTGATCGACAGGGCGCCGGCGACGCTGAGGGTGTCGCCGGCGCCGACGCTGGTCGTGCGGGCGGCGCCGACGGTCAGCTCGTGCGCGGCGGCGAAGCCGAAGTTGACGGCGCCGGTGACGTCGACGCCGAGGCCGCCGCCGATGCCGACGGCCGTGCCGCCGCCGACGGTGACCTGCAGCTTGCCGCCGATCGTCGCGGTCTCGTCGCCGGAGGTCGCGAGCGAGTGGTTGCCGTTGACGGTCTGGGAGCGGTTGCCGGACACGCCGAGGGTCTGGTTGCCGGAGATCGTGGTCGACTGGTTGGCGGAGACGGTGACGGACTGGTTGGCGGCGACGGCGATCGTCTGGTTGGCGCCGACGTTCAGGCTCTGGTTGGCGCCGACGCTGGTCGACTGGTTGGCGCCGATCGAGACGGTTTGGTTGACGCCGACGGACAGCGACTGGTTGTTGCCGACGGTCAGGGTCTCGTTGTTGCCGACCTTGGCGGTGCGGTCGACGCCGACGGTGTCGTTCTGGTGGCGGCCGATCGTGCTCGAGTCGTCGCGGCCGCCCTTGCGGGTGGTGTCGCGCTCGATGACGGTGTTCATGTCGAGCTGGCCGTGGACGAAGATCTCCTCGGCGCCGGCGGCGTCCTCGAAGCGGATCTCGTTGAAGCCGCCGCCGCCGGGGCTCGAGTCGGTCTTGATCGTGCTCTTGGTCTTCTGGTCGGGGAGCGGGTACGGCGGGGGGTTCTGGCCGTTGTACACGCAGCCGGTGACGACCGGGCGGTCGGGGTCGCCGTCGAGGAATTCGACGAGGACCTCCATGCCGATCCGCGGGATGAACAGCGCGCCCCACGACGGGCCCGACCACTTCTGGACGACGCGGATCCAGCACGAGGCGGTGTCGTCGAACGGCGAGACGCGGTCCCAGTGGAAGTGGACCTTGATCCGGCCGTGCTCGTCGGTGTGGATCTCCTCGCCGGGCGGGCCGACGACGATCGCGGTCTGCGGGCCGTGGGTGCGCGGCTTCGGCAGGGTCGGCTCGGGCCGCCACGGGACGTCGGCGGGGATCGCCTCGAACTCGTTCTCGTAGCGGGTGCCGACGGCGCCGCGGGCGAACATGTCCTCCTCGGGGGCCTCGCCGCGGTGGCGGACGCGGACGAGCAGGTAGTCGCGGTCGAGGTGGTGCTGCGGGTGGCCGAGCAGGTTGAAGGTGTAGCCGGGGGTCAGCTCGGTGACGTCGGAGGTGCCGAGGAAGACGCGTGTCTGCGCGGCGTGCTGCTCGAGCTTGCGGCGGGCCCGCCTGGCGCCGTCGTCGCGGAACAGGCGGGCGTCGTCGTGGTCGAAGACCTCGCGGTCGCGGCCCCGCAGGTCCTTCGAGCGGCGCTCGCGGTGGTACGGCGAGTCGGCCGGGCTCTGCCAGTCGAAGTCGCGCTGGACGATCGAGGTGGTCCGCAGGGCGTGCGTCGGGGTCAGGCTGTCGACGCACTCGCGCAGGGCGGTGCCGGACTGGCGCGGGTTGTAGTCGATCACCTCGCGGCCGTCGGCGAGCGCGAGCGGGCGGCAGCGGTCGCTCTCGCCGGCGAGCACGAGGAGCTCGGCCCGGCCGTCGCCGGGGTGCTCGAAGTAGAAGAGGATGCCCTCCTCCTGCATCAGCTGGGCGGCGAACTCGAGGTCGGACTCGCGGTACTGGACGCAGTACTCGCGCGGCTCGTAGGCGGCGGCGTCGAGGTCGAAGCGGACGCGGCGTCCGTCGCCGGCGAGCGCGGGCTCGAGGATCTGGCGCAGGATGTCGGGGACGCTGAGCTCCTGGAAGAAGCGGGTGTTGATCACCTGGCCGAGCAGGGCGAAGGCGGGGACGACGTCGAGCTGGACGAGGAGGCGGTCGGTGACGACGCCGAGCTCGCTCATGCGGGCGGCGACGCCGAAGACGACGCGGGCGTTGACGTCGCGGTCGATCCGCAGCTCGCACGGGGCGCCGAGCAGGGCGGTCGGGTCGACGCCGAGGTCCTCGGTGACGACCTCGAGCGTCAGGCGGTACGGCTCGGACAGCGCCTCGACGAGGGTGAAGCGGCGGACGTGCCAGACGGTGTCCGGCGTGCCCTCGCTGGTGAAGGTGTAGACCGTGGCCGCGAGCAGTCCGCGCGCGGAGGAGGCTAGATCGTTCATCGCTGCGAGGCGCCGACTATGGCACGAGCGCGGCGCGGCCCGTGGGCCGAACTGCGCCCGCGCGCGAGTGCTCGCGCGGGCGGCGGTGCGATCTCGGGCGCGGGTTGGTGTATGGTGGGGGGCGTGGCGCGAGAGGTGGTGATCGAGGGTCGGCTCGGCGAGCGCTGCCGGCTGCGCGTCGGGCGTGGGTTCGGGGTGTCTCGCGAGGCGGCGCTGCGGACGGTTCGCTGGCTCGAGGCGTCGCCGGCCGCGGAGGTCGGGCTGCGCGGGCTGGTGTTCGCGGCGGGGGCGGTCGACGCGTCGCGGCGGGACCGGGGCGGGCTGTTGCGGCTCGTCGCGCGGCTGCTCGAGGTCGGGGCGCTCGAGGCGGAGCTGGTCGCGCCGGCGCGCGAATCGGGGCAGCGCGGGCAGGCGGTCGAGGCGAAGGACGACGACGACGGGCGCGACGTGCCGCTGGTGCAGACCGACTGGATCGGGATCGAGCTCGTCGACGCGGAGGGCGCGCCGGTGGCGTGGGAGCCCTACGTGGTCGAGCTCGCGGACGGACGGCAGGTCCGCGGGCGGCTCGGGGCGGACGGGACCGCGGTGGTGCGCGGGATCCCCTCGGGCACGTGTCGGATCACGTTCCCGCAGCGCGGCGCGGAGCTGTGGCAGCGCGCGCAGTCGTGAGCGCGCGCGCGGCTTGCCGCGGCGGCCGGTGGCGCATACCGTGGCGGCGATGGCGAATCATCGGGTCGCGCAGGGCGAGTGCGCCGGCAGCATCGCCGCGCGCTACGGGGTCGCGTGGCGGACGATCTGGGACCACCCGAACAACGCGGGCCTGCGCGAGCGGGCGCGCGACCCGAGCGCGCTGCACCCGGGCGACGTGCTGTTCGTGCCGCCGCCCGAGCCGCGGTGGGAGGCGGGGGCGACCGGGGCGACGCACCGGTTCACGCTGGCGGCGCCGCGGGCCGAGGTGCGGCTGCGGCTGATCGACCGCGACGCGCCGGTGGCTGGCGCGGCGTACAGGTTCCAGGTGACAGGGTCCGACGAACCTGTCCGGGAGGGCATGACCGACGGGGACGGGCGGCTGGTCGAGCCGATCGCGCCCGACGCGCGGGAGGCGGTCGTCGAGCTGCCGGAGCGGCGGCTGGTGTACCGGCTGAAGCTCAGGCACCTCGACCCGGTCAGCGAGGTGACGGGGGCGCAGGCGCGGCTGAAGCAGCTCGGGTACTACCGCGGCGAGGTCCACGGGCGGCTCGACTTCGAGACCGGGCTGGCGCTGTGGGGGTTCCAGCTGAGCCGCGACCTGGCGGCGACGGGCGAGCTCGACGCGGCGACGCAGGCGGCGCTGCGCGAGGCCTACGGGATGTGAGAGGGGGCGAGGGTGCTGCGCTGGTGTGACCCGTACGAGATCGACGTGCCGGAGGGGCTCGAGGACCGGACGTCGTACGTGTTCGAGGAGGCCGGCGCGGCGGAGCCGGACCGGCTGGCGCTCGAGGTCGAGGAGCTGCCGGCGGCGGTGGGCCCGGCGGACGTGCTCGCGGCGGCGCGGGCGAGCGCGGCGGCGGCGCTCGGCGGCGACCCGGGGTGGTCCGAGGGACAGGTCGAGAGCGGGCGCGGGCCGGCGCGGACGCTGGCGATCACCGACCCGGAGATCGCGGGCGGGGTGTGGGTCGCCGCGCTGCGCGGGCCGCTGGGGCGGATCTGGACGCTGCGCTACGAGAGCGCGCGCCGGGGCGCGGGGGCGGTGTTCGAGGCGATCGTCGCGGGGGTCGGCGAGGGCGCGGCGCCGCCGGGGTGGTCGCTGCGCGAGGCGCTCGGGGCGCCGCTGGCGCTGCCGGCGTGGCTGCGGCCGCCGCGGGTGTACCGGTTCGTCGGCGGCGAGTCGCGGCTCGCGTTCGACCAGGGCTCGGCGGACATGCCCGAAGAGACAGCCTTCGACGCGTGGGGCGAGGCGGCGCCGGGGGAGCTGGTGGTGGTGCGCGCGCTCGCGTCGGCGGAGCTGGCGCTGGCGGGCGCGCGGGGGACGTACGGGGCGTGGCAGCTCGACCGCTGCGACGCGTACGGCGGGGTGCTCGGGTCGACGTGGGGTCGGGTGGCGGCGTCGCCGTCGCTCGGGCTGCGGCTGGTGCTGGTCGAGCGCGACGCCGAGGTCGTCGGCGAGGCGGGGTTCTTGGCGATCGCGGCGAGCGTCGCGCGGCGGTGAGGGGGCGGCGATGGCGGAGGACGTGCTGAGCGCGCGCGAGATCGAGGCGGCGCGGATCTTCGAGCAGGGCAAGGAGAACACGGTGCGGACGCGCAAGCCCGTGCCGGTGATCTTCGTGCCGGGGGTGATGGGCTCGCGGCTGCGGCTGGTCGCGCACAACGAGCTGTGGGATCCGGACAGCAAGCCCAACATGATCGGGTGGGCGATGCGGCCGGTCGAGCGCGCGGCGGAGATGCTGAGCGTGCGCACCGGGATGGCCGAGGTGCTCAGCGAGCCGATCGGGTTCGACGGCCGGCTCGTCGACGTGTGGAGGGCGGTCGACCCGGAGGCCGACCCGAGCTTCTACGGGCGCCACCGCGGGTGGTCGGGGGCGTCGCGCAATTACTATCGCGAGGTGCTGGTGGCGCTCGAGACGGCGCTCAACCAGGGCAGGGAGATCGTGCCGGGCGAGTGCCCGGTGTACGCGTTCGGCTACGACTGGCGGCGGACGGTCTCGCACGCGGCGACGCTGCTGGCGCGGCGGGTGCGGTACGTGATCGGGAAGCACGGGGCCGACAAGGTGGTGCTGGTGACGCACAGCATGGGCGGGCTGGTCGCGCGCTACGCGTGCGCGCCGTCGGGCTGCGGGATCGCGGGGCTCGTCAAGGGGGTCGTCCACGTCGTCCAGCCGTGCGACGGGGCGGTCGTCGCGTACCGGCGGTTCGTCGAGGGCGTCGGCGTCGACCGGCGGTCGGGGTTCGAGAACGCGGTGCTCGCGTCGATCCTCGGCGGCTCGTGGTGGGGCTACACGATGCTGATGAGCGGCACCGAGGGGCCGCTGCAGCTGATGCCCAACCATGTCTACGACGGGTGGCTGACCGACCCCGAGGGGCGGCCGGTCCCGGCGGGGTCGATCTACGCGTACTACGCGAGCGGCGGGCCGCAGAGCGTGGTGCCGGCGCTGCCGGTGAACGAGCTGGCGACGCTGGCGAGCAAGAGCTTCGGCGACTCGCCGGAGGCGGTCCGGCGGGCGGCCGAGGCGCGGATCATCGAGCTCGACGAGGAGTGGGGCGGGCGGGTGCCGCACATCCACGCGATGCGCGAGGTGGCCGACCGGGCGCGGGCCGCTCGCGCGCTCGCCCGGTGGGACGTCTACCGGGCGGCGCTGCGCGGGGGGCTCCTGACCGCGCAGGCGCTCCACCAGCTGATCGCCGGGTACGCCCATCCGCGGACGTTCATGTTGTACGCGAGGGGCCGGCGGACGGAGGTCGGGTACCGCTGGGACCGGCAGCAGGGGCTGCGGGCGGAGCAGCAGGACGGCGGGGGCGACGGGACGGTGCCGATCGCCAGCGCCCGCGGGCTCGACGACGCGGTCGCGGCGCAGTGGGGCGCGAGGGCGTGGGAGAGGTTGCCGCTCGCGGTCGACATCGGCGCGCTCGAGCACTCGGCGTGCTTCACGCCGGCGGTCAATTCGATGATCCTCGACCGGATCCAGGCGATCCGCCAGTTGCCGTGACGGCGGCCTGCGTGGCAGCCTCGCCGTGCCGTCATGGACCTCGCCGCGAAGATCGCCGCCCTCTCCGACCCGCGGGCGTTCGGGCGGGCGGAGGGCGTCCGCGTCGAGGTCGTGCAGACGCACATCTCGGTCGTGTTCCTGGTCGAGGGCGACGTGTACAAGCTGAAGAAGCCGGTCGACCTCGAGTTCCTCGACTACTCGACGGTCGAGCGGCGCCGGCGGTTCTGCCGGCTCGAGGTCGAGCTCAACCGGCGGCTCGCGCCCGACGTGTACCTCGGGACCTTGCCCGTGGTTCAGGTGGACGGTGGGCTGCGGGTCGGCGGGGCGGGCGAGCCGGTCGACTGGGTCGTGCACATGCGGCGGCTGCCGGACGAGGCGCGGCTGGTCGCGCGGCTCTCGGCCGGGTGGGTCGACGCGGCGCTGATGCGGCGGATCGGGGCGATGATCGCGGGGTTCCACCGCGCGGCGCGGCGCGGGCCGGCGGTCTCGGCGTGGGCGACCTTCGCGGCGGTCGCCGGCAACTGCCGGCAGAACTTCGCCCAGCTCGTGGAGCTGAAGGCGGTCCCCGAGGTGCTGTTGACGCGGCTCGAGCGGTGCACCGAGGAGGCGCTGGCGCGCGGGCACGCGGCGATCGAGGGGCGGGCGCGCCGGCACGTCGCGTGCGACACGCACGGAGATCTGCGGCTCGACCACCTCTACTGGTTCCCGGAGATCGCGCCGCCGGGCGATCTGCTGGTGATCGACTGCGTCGAGTTCAGCGAGCAGTTCCGCTGCGCCGACCCGGTCGCCGACCTCGCGTTCCTGGTGATGGACCTGCACGACGCCGGCCGGCGCGACCTCGCGGACGCGCTCGCCCAGGCGTACTTCGCGGCGACGCCGGCGGGCGAGGTCGCGGAGGGGCGCGCGCTGCTGCCGCTGTACACCGCGTACCGCGCGACGGTCCGCGGCAAGGTCGACGCGTTCAAGGCGAGCGAGGCCGAGGTGCCGGCGGAGGCGAAGGCGGAGGCGCGGGCGGGGGCGGCGCGGCACCTGTTGCTCGCGCTGCAGGAGCTGCAGCCGCCGGCGCTGCGGCCGTGCCTGCTGCTGGTGATCGGGCTGCCGGGGACGGGCAAGTCGACGCTCGCGCGGGCGCTCGCGGAGGAGGGCTTCGTGTGGGTCCGCTCCGACGCGGTGCGCAAGCAGCTCGCGGGGCTCGAGGCCGACGCGCCGGCGTCGGCGGGCCCCGGCGAGGGCATCTACAGCGCGGCGTGGACCGAGCGGACCTACGCGGTGTGCCTCGAGCGGGCGCGGGCGCGGCTCCTCGAGGGCGAGCGCGTGGTCGTCGACGCGAACTTCAAGTTCGACGCGCAGCGCCGGCCGTTCGTCGAGCTGGCGCGCGCGCTCGGCGTGCCGCTGCGGATCCTGGTGTGCAAGGCCGACGACAAGGCGGTCCGCAAGCGCCTGTCTCTGCGGTCAGGTGACGCGTCCGACGCGGACGTCGGCGTGTACCTGCGGGCGCGCTCCGAGTGGCAGCCGCTGGCGCCGGCGCACGCGGCGCTGGCCGACGAGGTCGACACGACCGGGCCGCGCGAGGAGGTCGCCGAGCGCGTGCTCGGCCTGCTCCGCGCCGCGGGCCTCGCGTGAGGGTCGGCGAGCGGCGCGCGCCGGACACCTGTCTGTGAGGACAGCCGGCCGGGCGCGCGGGCGCGCGGGCGCGTCGGCGCGCGTTGTCAAGCCGGGGCGCGGCTGGTCTAGTAGGCGCATGAGAAGCGCGTGGGTGCGGGTGAGCGTGTTCGTGGGGCTGGCCGGGTGCGCCGGCGGCGGCGAACTCTCCACCTCGGGGGTGCCGGCGACGACGACGACGGGGCTCGGGACGACGGAGGAGACGGGGACGAGCGGGCCGGGGACGACGACCGGCGGGGAGACGACGGAGGCGGTCGCGACGACGGAGGCGGTCGTGACGACCGACGACAGCAGCGGGTCGAGCGGCAGCCAGGTGACGAGCAACGCGCCGAAGTGCGGCGACGGCAACCTCGACCCGCTCGAGGAGTGCGACGACGGCAACCTGCTCAACAACGACGCGTGCACCAACGCGTGCGCGGCGGCGGTGTGCGGCGACGGCTTCGTGCTCGCCGGCTCGGAGGAGTGCGACGACGGCAACGGGGTCGACGGCGACGCGTGCACCAACGCGTGCGCGGCGGCGGTGTGCGGCGACGGGGTGGTGCAGCTCGGGATCGAGGCGTGCGACGACGGCAACCAGAGCGACATGGACGCGTGCACCAGCGAGTGCGCGCTGGCCGGGTGCGGCGACGGGCTGGTCAACATGGGCGTCGAGGAGTGCGACGACGCCAACGCCGACAACACCGACGCGTGCACGGCGAGCTGCAAGAACGCGGTGTGCGGCGACGGGATCCTGTGGGTCGGCGTCGAGGAGTGCGAGGACGGCAACATGATCGCCGGCGACGGCTGCGAGAACGACTGCACGAAGACGAAGATCAACAAGTACACCGCGCTCGGGCCGCAGGTGAACGTCGCCGCGGCGCAGCTGGTCGGCTGGACCGAGTGCTACGTCGACGTGTACGCCAACAACGGCACGAGCGTGCAGTCGATCCTCCAGACCTGCAACAAGGCCAACCTGATGCTCGCGTGCCGGCAGAAGGGCAGCGCGACGTTCACGCTGCTGGCCCACGCGCCGCGCTCCGAGGTGACCAAGGACACGATGCAGAGCAACACGCCGACGGTCGCCAACGGGGCGGGCTGGTACTTCAGCGACGGCTACTCGTGGGGGTTCGCGCGCCAGGGCGACCCGATCCAGCGGACGAGCTGCGACACGGCGGCCGCCAACCCCGAGCAGCGGCTGTGCTGGCACACCGGCGGCGGGGCGATCAACGGCGGGTGGCGCTGCGGGACGACGACGAACCTCAACGGCGACGGGAGCTGGGAGCGCGTGGTCCTCCACGCGGACTGAGCGGTCCGCGCAGGGACGGCCGCGCGGGCGCCGGCGACGTCGAGGTCGCGCGGCGGCCGGCGGACGGGTTAGGATGCGCCGCCCCCCTGGACCATGCGACGACTCAGGCCAGCGCCGACCGCCCTCCACACCCTGCTCGCCGCCGCGCTGCTGCTGCCCGCCTGCGACGGTCACGCGCCGGCGGCCGGCAAGCCGCCGGCGGCCGCGAAGCCGGCGGAGAAGGCCGAGCCGGCGAAGGCCGCCGGGCCCGACGAGGACGACCCGACGCCGGCGCGCACGGTCGCCGTCGAGCTGCACCGCGTCGCCGCCCGGCGCGGGCAGATCCGGCTGCACCGCCTGAGCGACGGGGAGATCGCGCTGTCGGGCGGCGTGATGCTCGCGCGCGTGCGCGAGGGCGGGCTCGCGCTCGGCCAGGACCCCGCGTGGCTCGCCGGCCTGCCGCCGGCCGAGCCGGCGCAGGGCTGGCGGGTCCGCGCGGCCGGCGGGCGCGGCGACGCGCTGTGGCTGACGCTCGTCCGCGGGTCCGGCGACGCGCTCGAGTTCTCGGTCCGCCGCCGGCGCGGCGACACCTGGGTGGCCGAAGAGCCAGGTCCTGACGAACAGGGCCTCGCGTACCTGGACTATACGACATGGCCCGAGGGCGACGCGATCGCGCTGTGGAGCGCGCCGGGGCGCCCGCCGCGGCTCGAGGTGCTGGGCGCCGACGGGGCCCGGCCGGCGCGGCCGCGCTTCGAGGCGGCCGGGCTGGTCGGGACGCCGCGGCCGACCGCGCTGGCGGGGCTGCAGAGCGGGGAGCTGTTCGCGGCGATGGCGGCCGACGAGGGCCCGATCGCGGGGCTCTTGCGCTGGGGGCCGGGCGAGGCGACGGGGGTGTTCGCGCCGCTGCCGGCGCTCGAGTCGCAGACGCCGCGGCAGGTCGCGGTGCTGGTCGAGGGCGACGGGCACGAGGTGCTGGTCGGCGACTCGGTCGAGATCGACGGCAAGCAGACGCCGTACGTCGCGCGGTTCGACGGGACGCTGTGGCGGCTGCTCGACGCGCCGCCGGCCGAGGGCGCGGTCGCGTCGCTGGTCGAGAGCCCGGGGCCGGTGATCTGGGCGGTCGTCCGCGCGCCGGCGGAGTCCGGCGCCGCGGACAGCCTGTGGCGGCTGCAGGCCGGCGGCGACTGGGACGCGTGGGAGCGCGTCGAGCTCGCGCCGGTGACGCTCGCCGAGGACGCGGAGCCGGCGTGGCAGTGGGACGAGGCGAGCGGCGCGTGGACGGCGACGCCGGGCGGGCTCGAGGCGGCCGCGTACACGCCGTCGCCGGCCGGGCTCGGCCGCGACGCCGCCGGCGACCTGTGGCTGACGGCCCAGCTCGTCGGGTCCGACGGGGTGCGCACGAACCGGTGGGTCGCGCTGCGCTCGCGCGCGGCCGCGCGGCCGCTGATGCTGCTCGACGACGCGCAGGTGTTCGCGGCCCAGCAGGACCTGCAGCCGCGCCGGGCCCCGCGGGCCGGCGACCCGACGTGCCCCAGGGTCTATGTCCAATTGAACACTGTCCCCGAGGACAGCTCGGAGCCGTTCGCGCCGGAGCTGCGGGCGGCGCTCGCCGAGGGGCCGCTGGCGAGCGCGCTGCTCGGGGAGGTGCGCTCGCAGGGGCAGCGGCAGGTCGGGCTGCTGGTGTCGCTGGCGGCGTACGAGGCGAGCAAGCCGGCGCTCGCGGGGCTGGCCGCGAAGCTGAAGCTGAAGCCGAAGCCGAGCTGCGGTCACCCGCCGCTGGTCCGCGGCTGGCGCGCGGGCCAGTGACGGCGGGCTCGTCGCGGGGGGAGCTCAGCCGCAGCCGATCGGCGCGTCGGACAGCGCGACGTCGTCGAAGTACAGCGTCATCGTCACCCCGGCGTAGCTCTCCCAGCCGAGCTTGAAGTCGGTCAGCAGCGGCTTCCAGTTCGGGTTGTTGAGCCACTGTTGATCGATCTCGGGCGTCGGCTCGCTGTCGAGGTGCAGCCCGGCGACCTCCGTCCCGTCGACCCAGGTCTGCAGGTGGCCGGCGGCCTCGTCGATCTTGAACTCGACGCAGGCCCACTCCTGCGCCGGGAGCGGCACGCTGAGGGCGATCCCGGCGGGGCTGAGGACCGGCAGGGTCGCGTCGTCGGAGCCGCGGTTCCACATCAGGATCTTCGCCTGGCCGCCGATCCGCAGCCCGCCGTTGTTGTTGGCGTCGGCCATCGAGGCGAAGGTGATGTGGCCGTCGCCGAGCGCGGCGTCGAGGCGGATGAAGAAGCGGCCGTACCAGACCGGGCCGAGGCTCTCGAGCGCGGCGCCGTGGGCGAGGAAGACGTGGTCGCAGTAGCCGCCGCCGCCGTCGACGCGGACCGAGCGGGCGCCGCTGTGGGCCTGCTCGTCGGACACCGCGAGCTTGCCGGAGCCGCTGCAGTCGGGCGACACGACCGACCAGGTCGCGGGGTCGGGGGGGCCGCCGGGCGCGGCGGCCTCGAAGTCGTCGCACAGCGGCAGGTCGCTGCAGTCCTGCGCGGGCGCGCCGGTGCTCGCGTCGGCGGATGTCGCGGAGGTCGGCGAGCTCGTCGAGGTCGTCGAGGTGGTCGCGGGTGGGTTTGTCGTCGCCGATGTGGTCGTCGTCGGGTCGTCGGTGCTCGCGGACGTCGTCGCGGCCGATCCGCTGCTCGCGGCGTCGGTCGACTCGCTGGCGCCGCCCTGCGGATCGCCGCAGGCGGCGAGCAGCGCGAGGAGCAGGACCGGAGGTGTGCGACGGATCGACGGGCGCTCGTGCATGCGCGCGACCAGTAGCGCGAGGCGGGGCGAATGGATGAAACTTTCTCGCCCCACGCATGAAGTGTGCAGCCCTCGCCCCGCTCCTCGCGCTCGCCGCCTGCACCGTCGACCACGTCGTCGCGCAGCTGACCGAGGCGACCGCCGCGACCATCCCCGGCACGACGGCGGACGTCGCCACGGCGAGCGACGGGTCGACGAGCGACGGGTCGGCGAGCGGGAGCTCCGGCGAGACGACCGGCGGTGGCTGCAAGTTCGACGACGCGGCGCCGTGCGAGGGCGTCAGCGATCCGTTCAAGGCGATCGGGCTCGGCTGTCCGACGACGCCGATCGCGGGCGAGTTCGTCGACGCCGACGAGCCGAGCTCGTACCGGGTCGCGGCGCAGTTCGGCAACGCGTACTGGGTCGCGCGCGAGGGCGCGCAGCTGCTCGCGCTGACGACCGGGAGCCTGCCGATCCCGGACGCCAACGGCCACCTGTTCCTGGTCGCCGGCTCGGCCCAGCCGGGGGTCGACAACGCCGGGCAGAACGGCGACGACCTGCCGCCGCCGATCTACCCGTTCCCGGGCAGCGCCAGCGGCACGCCGTTCCAGGACTGCGACGGCGAGAACGACTGCTCGTACTCGCTGCCGTTCATTTGGGTCAACGGGACCGCGGCCGACATGATCACGCTCGGGTTCAGCGTCACCGCGCCGGCTGACGCGGCCGGGTTCGCGCTCGACGTCGCGTGGCTGTCGGCCGAGTTCCCCGAGCGGGCCGAGGTGTCCGACGGCGACCTGGCGATCGTGTGGGTGATCAGCGAGGGGTTCACCGGCAACCTGGCGACGGTCGAGGGCGCGGCGCTGACGGCCGAGAGCGTCCGCTCGTACGTCGTCGAGGGCCAGCTGGTCGGCGACCACCCGTCGCTCGCGGCGACCGGCTTCGACGGGGTCGAGGGCGCGGCGTGCGACTACGGGTGGGCGGTGTACCCGAGCTGCCCGCGCGGCGGCGCGCTCGACTGGACCGCGCTGCGCGGGCCGGCCGGGCCGGGCGAGACGATCGCGGTCACGATCGCGCTGATGGACCGGCAGGACCCATTTGCGGACACCACCCTGCTGCTCGACGCCTGGCGGTGGACCTGCGAGCCGTGCGTGCCGGGATCGACCTGCGGGCTCCTGCCCGGCTGATCGGATCACATCTTTTTTTCATCCGCCGGCGGGGCGGTCTGGCACAAGGGCAGGCGAGATGCCAGGACTTCGTCGTCGAGATCTCCTGCGTGGCCTCGGGATCGGGCTCGTCGCCGCGCCATTCGTGAACCTGCTGATGTCCCCCCGCAGCCGCGCGGCGGCCGATGACACGGCCCGCCGCCTGGTCGTGTTCTTCAGCCCGAACGGCACGGTGCCGCAGCACTGGGCGCCGAGCGGGAGCGAGACGGACTTCACCTTCCCGGCCGGGTCGATCCTCGAGCCGCTGACGCCGATCAAGGACCAGCTGATCGTCGTCGAGGGCCTCGACTTCTACGGCGCGGACAACCACGAGGGCGGGATGGCGGCGATGCTGACCGCGAGCGGCACCGCGAGCGACGAGTCGCTCGGGATGTCGATCGACCAGTTCGTCGCGTCGAAGATCGGGCAGGACACGCGGTTCGCGTCGCTCGAGTTCGGCGTGCAGACGAGCGCGTGGGGGGCCGGCCAGCAGACGCGGATGTCGTACGCTGCGCCTGGCCAATGGGTCAGCCCGGACGACGACCCCGGCCACGCGTACGGGCGGCTGTTCGGCGACTTCATGGGCGGCGACCAGGCCGCGGAGGCGCTGCGGGCCCGGCGGCAGCGGGTGGTCGACCTGCTGGTCGACGAGGCGAATTCGCTCAAGGCGCGGCTCGGCAGCGAGGAGCGGCCGAAGCTCGAGGCGCACCTCGAGGCGCTGGCGAAGGTCGAGAAGGGGCTGATGGGCGGGCTCGGCTGCGGGCTGCCGCCGGCGCCCGACCCGCTGAACGCGCAGGACAACGCGAGCTTCCCGGCGGTGACGACGGCGCAGATCGACCTGATGGTGACGGCGCTCGCGTGCGACATGACGCGCGTCGCGTCGCTGCAGTGCTCGCACACGATCAGCCCGACGGTCTGCTCGTGGGTGGGCGGGATCGCCGACGGGCACCACTCGCTGTCGCACATCGACGACTCGAACGTCGCCGGCGTCCAGCAGTTCGTCGCGTGCGAGCGGTGGTTCGCCGAGCAGTTCGCCTACCTCGTGCAGCGGCTCGCCGAGACGCCCGAGGCCGACGGCAGCGGCAGCATGCTCGACAACTCGGTCGTGCTGTGGGCCAAGGAGATGGGCGACTCGCGGGCGCACGTGTGCAAGGGCGTGCCGTTCGTGCTCGCCGGCAAGGCGGGCGGGCGCTTCACGACGGGGCGCTACCTCAAGTACAGCGGCGAGACCCACGGCAAGCTGCTGGTCTCGCTGTGCCACGCGATGGGCGTCGACGTGCAGTCGTTCGGCAACCCGACGGCCGGGACCGGGCCGCTCGGCGGGCTGGTGTGATCGGCCGGGAGGATGTCGCCATGATGACCAAGACGACAGGAATTTTCGTACCTTTCCTTTTGGCCACCCTGCTCGGCGCCTGCAAGGGCGACGGCGGCGGCGAGGGAGACACCGACACCGGCGGCGGGATGGCCGGCGTCTGTCCGAGCGACGAGGACTTCTTCCGCGACCAGGTGTGGAAGCGGGTCCTCGGGCAGACCTGCGTGTCGTGCCACAGCGCGGGCGGGCTCGCCAGCGGGACGCGGATGGTCTTCAAGCCCGAGGGCGAGGAGGGCGCGCTCGAGCACAACCTCGCCGAGGCGCGCGAGCTCGCGCTCGTCGACGAGGGCGGGACGTCGATCCTCCTGCTCAAGCCGACCGGCAAGCACCCGGCCGGCCACCAGGGCGGGATGGTGCTGACCGAGGACGCCGAGGCCTACGGCGTGCTCAAGGAGTTCGTCGACCGCAGCCTCGGCACGTTCTCGTGCGACGGCATGGACCCGGAGGAGGCGGCCGGCTGCGACAAGGGCGGCGCGGGCCCGCGGCGGGTCCGGCGGCTCAGCCACGAGGAGTACAACCGCACGGTCGCGGCGCTGCTCGGCGGGCCGACCGACCTCGGCCTCGCGTTCGCGCCCGACACGGTGGTCCAGGGCTACTCGAACAACGCCGGCGCGCTGCTGGTCTCGGGGCTGCTCGCCGACCAGTACCGCGAGGCGGCGGAGTCGGTCGCCGACCAGGTCGTCGCCGACCTGCCGGGGCGGCTCGGCTGCGACCCGGTCCAGGACGGCGAGGCCGAGTGCGCGGCGTCGTTCATCGCCAGCTTCGGCAAGCAGGCGTTCCGCCGCCCGCTGAGCGCGACCGAGCTGGAGCGCTACAAGTCGCTGTGGTCCGAGTCGGCGGCGGCCGAGGACTTCGCCGGCGGGATCCGCTGGACGATCGCGGCGATGCTGCAGTCGCCGAACTTCCTCTACCGCACCGAGCTCGGCGAGCACGTCGGCGACGGGATCTACCGCCTGACGCCGTACGAGCTGGCGACCGAGCTGTCGTACCTGATCACCGGCGGGCCGCCCGACGCGACGCTGACGGCGCTGGCCGACGACGGCACGCTGGCCGACCCGGAGGTGATCAAGCAGCAGGCCGAGCGCCTGCTCGCGACCGCCGACAGCGACGTCACGCTGCACCGGTTCGTCGACGAGTGGCTGCACATCGACCGCCTGCCGACGGTCACCCGCGACGCGACGCTCTACCCCGAGCTGACGGCGGAGCTCCGCCAGCAGATGCTCGATGAGACGCACCGCTTCGTCTCGACGGTGTACCGCGGCGGCGGCACGCTGCGCGAGCTGCTGACCGCGCCGTACTCGCTGCTGACCGACGCGCTCGCGCAGTACTACGGCGTGCCCGCGGGCGCCGGCGAGGCCGACGAGGCCGGGTTCAAGAAGACGGAGCTCGGCACGGCGGCCGGCCTGCTCGCGCACGGGAGCGTGCTGACGACCCACGCGCTGCCGGTCAGCTCGTCGCCGATCCACCGCGGCCTGTTGGTCCGCGAGCGGTTCCTGTGCCAGAAGATGCCGCCGCCGCCGCCGTCGCTGAACACCTCGCCGCCGCCGGTCGACCCGACCCTGAGCACGCGCGACCGCTACCTGCAGCACTCGGCCGACCCGACCTGCGCCGGCTGCCACGACCGGATCGACCCGCTCGGCTTCGGCTTCGAGCACTACGACGCCGTCGGCCGCTACCGCACGATGGACGGCGTCCACCCGATCGACGCGACCGGCGAGATCCTGCTGACGCAGAGCACCAACGGCGCGTTCGACGGCCTCGACGAGCTGGCGATGCTGCTGTCCGGCAGCGCCGACGTCGAGGAGTGCTTCACCCGCCAGTGGGCGTACTACGCGCTCGGCAGCGACGACGCGAGCGCGCAGCAGTGCGTCGGCGACGACCTGCTCACGGCGTTCACCGAGTCCGAGGGCCGGCTCGACAGCCTCGCGCTGGCGCTCGTCGGCACCCGGTTCTTCCGCGAGCGCGGCGGCGCGCTGACCGGCGACCCGGTCGAGCCGGGCGGGACGACCGGCGGCGGCGGCGGGACGACCGGCGGCGGCGGCGGGGACGACACCGGCGCCGACTCGACCGGCGCGCCCGACCCGAGCGGCGGCGACCCGGGCCCGATGACGACGCCCGGCATCGACGTGATGGTCAACCAGGACTCCAAGTGGGAGACCGGCGAGTGCAACACCGTGACGGTGACCAACACGACCGACGCGCCGATCTCCTGGACGGTGGTGCTGGAGAAGATGGGCAACATGCAGAACGCGTGGAACTGCAAGTACACGGCCATCGACGGCGGCTTCTCGTTCACCGGCGAGGCGTGGAACGCCGAGGTCGCGGCCAAGACCGCGGTCAGCTTCGGCTTCTGCCTCAGCTATTGAAGGATCGCCGCCGCGGCGCGCCACACGAGCCAGCCCGCCAGCGCCGCGAGCGCGAGCGGGAGGGCCAGCGCGAGCGCGGCGACGACGACCACGACCCGCCGGTCGGCGCGGCGGCGGCCGGCCGGGTCGGCGAGCTGTCCCTCGAGCAAGGCGAGGTTGCGGGTGTTCGCCCGCCAGCCGACGTCGAACAGGTCGCCGAGCAGCGGGATGGAGCCGATCGCCGCGTCGACGGCGACGTTGAGGGCCATCCGCGCGAGCGTCGCCGGCGAGGCGCCGAGCCCGGCCGCGCGGACGACGACCCAGCCGGACAGCAGCGTCGATACGCCCTCGCCGACGCCGGGCACGAGGCCGAGCAACGGGTCGAGGCCGACGCGCAGGCCGAGGCCCGGGATCCGCCAGCGGGTATCGAGGAGCCGGACGAGCCGCTGGAGGTCGGCGGGCGCGCGGGGGTCCGGGGTCGCGGGCGGCTCGGCGGGCACGTCGTCAGGGTGGACCGGGGCGGCGCCGGCGGCAAGTCGACCCGCGGCGGAGCGGGCGCGCGGGTCCGTTCGGGCAGGTCGAGACGGACATGCTCGAAGAGACAGCCTTCAGGTGGTCACGCGGACGCGCGGGTCCGCGGGGCGGCGCTCGCCGGCAGCACGATCTCGGCCGGGCCGGCGGCCGGGCGCGGCCTGTCGGCGAGCAGCCGGCGCAGTCCGGCCTTGGCGGCCAGGGCGCTGCCTGCCCCGAGGGCCATGACCGCAGAGCCAGCCAGGCCGCCGGTCAGGGCGACGACGCCGGCGGCGAACAGCACGCCGATCGAGGTCGCGGCGGCGCCGGTGCCGGCCTCGACGACGACGTGCGACAGCGCCTGCTTGCCGGTCATCGCGCCGCGACGGTAGGCGCCGAGGCCGTGGGCGGCGCCGAAGGCGGCGTCGACGAGGAAGCCCGCCGCGCCGGCCCGGCCGGCGATCCGGAGGACCTGCCCGCGCGCGGCGCCGGCGGTCGCGGCCGCGGCCCCGCCGAACCGGCGCGCCAGACCCGGGC
>ERZ1066137.731-NODE-731-length-20972-cov-12.101066_pt1 | contig 20972 bp, 16 predicted proteins | sample MGYA00382784_ERZ1066137 | MGnify/ENA primary metagenome ERZ1066137 (study PRJEB33369, sample SAMEA5778367) | biofilm metagenome | biome: Industrial cooling water; feature: Water cooling tower basin; material: Biofilm | place: United Arab Emirates | collected... | reverse complement strand
ATATTGAACCAACGTTGATGATGTCGCCCCTACGGGGCTCATTTGAATTCCCTCTTTTTCTACCAATATGCCGTCCCTACGGGACGTGAGTGACCGACATGAGATCAACGAGGTTGCTTATCGGGCCATCGTGCCTGTCAGGCTTCCGTGTTTAAGCACGTTGAGATGCCCCGTTAGGGGCATGATATGGGTAGTAGCAGATGGTGATAATGCGCACAGAGTGCCGTAGGCACGACATATCCATTAATGTTTGTCAAACGGAAAATTTCATTGTGATATTGAACCAACGTTGATGATGTCGCCCCTACGGGGCTCATTTGAATTCCCTCTCTTTTTACCAATATGCCGTCCCTACGGGACGTGGGTGACCGACAGGAAAACATAAAGTTTGGCTGTCGTGCCACCGTACCTGATAGGGTAGCTTGGTTGAGCGCGTTACAATGCCCCGTCAGGGGCATGATGTAGGTAGAAAAATGATAGCCGCCAGCGCGGAGTGCCGTCAGGCACGACATATGGATTTAATTTTTTCAGAAGATCAGAAATCAAACCAAACCAAACCTGCCTGTTATGACGTCCCTCAGAGAAACGACCCAACACCTCGGAATTTTATCCCTACATCCTACACCTTCCTCGCCACCATTATCATGCCGGTGACGGGCCACGCCATCGGCTCGAAATGTTCATTGCACAACACCACCTTCCCTTCTAACCGGTTTTTGACAATCCACGTATTTGTGTATGCATACGACTGAGGCGTCACGGTAAAGCCTACCTCTTCCAGCGTGTTTTTCCATTCGTCAAAATCCCAAAAGCAAAACGTTTCGTGCATCTCACTTTGCCAGTTGTCCACATAGTCCTTGCGACTCATAAATTCACAGGCATCGCGCAGCGACAGACGAAAGTAAGTGTCCGCCCCGTGCTTGACTTCCTCGTAACGGAGGGTGTACCCCTCCTGCCTGCGGAAGTCGCGGACAAAGCGATGGAAGCGAGCCCTCGTTGAGAGCCCTCGGAGATACGTGGCCAGCTCCTCGCGCGTGGGGAATTCGGCATCGGTATTCTCATTGCGGCCATCGGTTTCGGCCAACATCATATGCACCATTTGCTCTTTTTGGTTTGGCCCCACCACATCACGGTTGATCCACACCCCACCCGGGGCGAGCTCGTCATAACGGTTTTGAATGAAGGCCAGCAGATCGGCCCGGCTGCCATATGATTCAATCTCATGCGTGAGTGATGAGGTGTGTATCGTATTCATCGAGTCACGGTCAAAGACCAGTCCGGTGACGGCATTGCGCTGAGAAAAGAAGACAAACGGGTTGGCAAATTCACCGTTGTGCTTGCGCTGCTGGCATACATCAAACAGGTGGCGTGCTACTTCAATGCCATAAAAGTCCGATTCGCGAAAGCGCACATCGGCACAGGCCAGCTTGATCCACGAGCCCACGGCACACCCAATGTCGCCAATGCGGCCAGGCTGGATAAAAGCCGAGGTTTCCTGATATTTCAGTTGGGCGATGTCATCCATCTGGCGCACGTAGCTGTTGTAGTCGCGGGAGGTGGTGATGTCGCCATCCTCGCTGATCATGCTGTCGCGAAAGAGCGTTTGTACCTTTGGGCCCAGCCGGTATTTTTTCCATACGGCAGCCGAGGCGATGTCCATCATCGTCAAGATCGTATCGTTTTCATGCCATTGCGGGTCGCGGGCAATCATTTCCACCACGTCCCACGGCAGGGGGGTACTGTGCTGCCACCCGTTCCGGTTGGCCAGTTCGGCTGTGAAGACTGAAAAACCGGCTTGTTCATACATCTCCAACACGGGAGTGGAGCAGACGACCTGTGTATTCGAGGGTGTAGGGTCAAACAGCCCTTCGCTTTCGTGCTTGATGCGCTTAAGGGTGTAGTGGGCAAAGTTGGGCACGTGGCCGATGTCGTCAATTCCATAGACATAGCACGGCACGGCCAATCGGTCACCCAGTTTTTCCAGCGCCATGGCGCGCAGGTGAAAGGGGAGCGGATTTCTGCGCGTGTTGCTGTGGTTGGCAGAGGTGACGGCAAAGAGGATGGCATCCACCGGATGTGCCGCGATCAGCTCTTTTAGATAATCAAATTGAAAACGGGTAAGCAGGTGATGGCGGCCGGGAAAGAGGAGGAGCATTACATACTTTTTCCAAACATAGCAGGAAAAACCCGCAGTTGGAATTGCTTGAGTACGGCCAGCATCTCCGCGGGCACGCGACTGAACGCCTCCTGGCGAATTGGATCGGGAACCGGACCATAGTAAGCTTCGGCTATGCCACCCGCCATGCAGGCGATGGTATCCGTATCTCCACCGATGGAGATTGCGTTGCGTATCGTCTCTTCATAGTGGTTGGACACCAAAAAGATAAAGATCGCCTCCGGTACAGAGCCAGGGGCGGTTGAGTCAAATTGGTAATTGGCCCGAAGCCGTGCGAGGTCTTTGTCCAACGAGTAGCCAAACCGTGTTTCGATGTATCTTTTTATTTCTGACTTGGTGTGTTTCTGACGTGCGAGAAAAACAGCCGATGCAATAGCTTGTGCACCTTTGATCGCTTCGGGGTGGTGGTGAGTGGGCAACGCGCTTTGTTCGGCCACCGTCAACACCTCTTCCAGCGAATCGTACAACCACGCCACCGGACTTACGCGCATAGCCGCGCCATTGCCAAAGCTCTTGCCAGTATCATTCGTGTCGCTAAACAGCCATTCCTTAAAAAACTTTCCGTACCCTGCCTCCGGATACTGGCGGCCCCAGTATCGGTAAGAGTCAAAAAATGATTTATTGTTCATTAGCGCGTCTGCTACCGCCACGGTCAGCACCGAGTCATCGGATACGTGAGACAACGGAGTGAGCAGATCAAAGTCTACCGTACCGGGATTGTTTACCTCATACACCGAGCCAATAATGTCACCGATGATCGCTCCTTCCATTCGTTAGTGGTTTAGTGTTTTTAATATCTCCATCCAATCCCGTTCCCCGTCAAAGCCCGCCTTATCGTCCATCAGCACGTTGAAATAAAACTTATCAACATAATACCCATAGCCGCCATTGGCCACCTCGGGGTTCTCGTTCACGTAGTGAAAGCGGATGCCGTGCTCCTCAAAGTAGGCCAGGTATTGTGCAATCTCGTGCGGGTAGGAGCATGTGTATAAAATCCGAACAATGTCCGTTCGTTGTGACAACACCTGCATGGTTTCTTTGGCCCCCGGGTAAAACTCACGACTGATTTCATTGGGCCGGTAGTTTGGCTTCAGGATGGTGCCGTGGATGTCAAACGCCCAGTAGGTCTTCTCCCAGTTTTTTTCGCGGGCCAGCCGCAGACAGTTTTCAATGGCGCGTGTAATCATACGATTGGTTATTCTTGTCGTAGGCTTTTGTTGGCCATGATGCTCTCCATGGCCCAGGCCAACACGGGCGCACAACTGACCCGCTCAATTTTGGGATGAGCCAGGTCTTCGCGCACGGTGTCGGATATGATCAACTTCGTCAGGGCCGATTGGCTAATCGTTTCCAACGCCTGACCACTCAATACCCCGTGGGTGCAATAGGCATGGACCGACAATGCTCCCTGTGCCATCAGTACGTCCGCTGCCTTGCATAAGGTGCCTGCCGTATCCACCAGGTCGTCCACGATCACCACGTGTTTGCTGCGTACATCACCAATCACCTCCATGCTGGCCACAGCATTCGGTTTCATCCGCTCTTTGTGGATGACCACCATGTCGGCCGCCAAATGCTTTTTGTATTGTTTGATGCGCTTGATGCCACCAAAGTCCGGGCTGCACAAACACAGCGGATCCAATCCCTGCTGTCGGATATGGTCGATGAACAGCCGGAGCGAACTCAGCGGATCCACCGGGATTTTATAGAAGCCTTCAATGGCATTGGTATGTAAGTCCAATGTGATCATCCGGTCAGCGCCCATGGATTGGATCATGTCAGCCACCATCCGCGAGGCGATGGACGTGCGCTGGCCGTCCCTGCGTTCCTGGCGGCTGTGGGGTAAGTAAGGAATCACCAAAATCACCTCCCGGGCGGACGACCTGCGGGCCGCGTCAATGGTAAGCAGCAGTTCAAAAAAGTGTTCATACGGAGGGTGGATTTTGGCCACGAGAAACAGCACGTGCCCGCGCACGCTTTCATCAAACCGAACAAACAGTTCACCATCCGAGAATTTTTCGACATGGGTTTGGTGCAGGGGCATGCGCAATTGCGTGGCAATGGCCTGTGCCAGGGAGCCCGCAGTGGAAGTGGCGTAAAGTTGAAAGGGGGTATCCATAGGGTATTCAGATCATGGCAGCTTCAGTGATGCGTGCTCTTTCGCGGATTGCTTCAAACGTGTGGCTGCGCAAGATGGCACCATTTTCAAAAACCGTTTCCAGTACGTCCGCGCCTGCGTCTGTTTCGGCCACGGTTCGATAGCCATCGTGGGCAATCAGTTTCAGTTTCCCGGCTTTGGATACTTTAAACGATGGAACCAACTCGCCCTGGGCATTCAGTTCGAGCGGTTGTTTGCGTACCGCGATGGCGTTGCCATTTACTTCGGCATAGGAGCATTTTAGCGCAAACTTCTGCGTGTCGCGGTTGACTTTCTGAAGTAATGCTCCGCCCATGCCCAACACCAGGTTTTCGGCCGAGATACCCGATTCTTTCAGGCGGAGGTAGATTTTTTGGATCGAGTCGTAGTCCACACCATCGCCCTGAATAACGCGCACCTGGGGCGGTAGCACTTTATAACCTTTGCTGTTCACCGTAAATCCAAAGCGGTCAAACAACAAGTCAAACACTCGCAGCAGCGTTTGTTCCGGGTCCCCCGAGTCGGGGCGGATAACCCACGTGCCGTTGCGCTGCAAGATCTGCTCTTTGAAGGCGCGGCCCCACAGCTCGCCTACAGCATGAAAGATATCGTACGAGTCGCTCACGCAGGCCACAATGCCTTCGGGATACGCCTGAAGTACGTGGGCGAAGACGTCTTTTTCACCTTCTTTGCCGAGCAGTGTCATGATGGAGTGTTCCGTGGCCGGCACGGATAGCCCGTAGGCTTCGCGGGCGCCATAGTACTTCTGCGCAAAAGCGGAGGCATACACGGTGTCGCTGCCGCGAAAACTTAACAAGTGGGCCGAGCCGCCCAGCCCTGCGCTCTCCACCGAGCTGACGCCCCGAAAGCCAAAGTCGTTTAGCACAAAGTCCACGGCACCCATGGCCCCCGCCTCTGCGGTGTCGTCAAACGCGCGCTGTACCACTTTGCGGATTTCGCGCGACAGCGTGGCCACCGTGCACGGATACCACACCTGCATCAGCAGCGTCTCCAAAAAGTTGGTCAGCCAATAGCAGCGCGGGTCGGTGTTTTCGATCGACATTAACACGTTGTGCGTGGGTACGGCCAGGCCTTCGGGCACCGCCTTGATTTTCACCGGCAAGTGCCCTCCGTGGGCGGACAAGATGTAGTCAAACCGGCTGCGGTCAAACACGCCCGGCCGGCCAAACACCTCGTTGAGCAGCGCTTCGGCCTCGTCCACGTCTGCGCGTGTGAAGGCAGGCCCTTCCAGGTAGGCTTTCAGAAAATATTGCAGGCCATAGAATACGGTTTCGTCAAACATACCGCCCCGGCTTTCCAAGTAGGAGTAGATTTTTGTGGTGCCCGGCAGGTACAGTTTGTGATGGCTGTATTTATAGGCATCCGCCAGCAGAAGAAGGTTTTGTGTTTTCATCGTGATTGTCGGTTACGTGGCATACGTTGATACTAAGTGTAAAAGTTGTGGCGTGTGTTCTTCTGCGGTGCGGTTTTCGCTCATTAGCGTTTTCACGTCTGCAAGCGTAAACCAGTTCACTTCCGCGATGTCATCGCTGCCGGCAGGCTGGCCGGAGAGAAAGTCTGTGGAGAAGAGGCACGTGATGATCTTGTCGGCTTCGGCCCGGTAGCGCCAGTCGTCTACGCGGAATGATTTTTCGTAGTGCATGTCGGTGGTGCGGATGTCCCCGCATTCTTCGCGCAGCTCGCGCGCGGCAGCCATCTCATAGCTGTCGTCTGTGGGGTCCGAGAACCCTCCGAGCAGCCGCCATTGGTTGTCGATGTCTTTGCGCCCGAGCAGCAGTTCCTGTTTCTGGTTCCGAAACACTGCGATGTCCACGGTGGGATACACCTTTACGTAGGTGTTGGAGTAGGCATAGATGATGCCCGTGCGAAACTCTTCGGAGTCTAACACGCGGTCGCTGATCTGTTCGCGGATGAGGGTGGCGCTGTGGCTCCCGGTTTCGGGCAGCTCAATCACGTCAAAGCGGCCGCTGTAGTAGGGGATGAAGCTGTCGCGGCTGCCGTAGAGTTTGAAGCGCGAACCCGGGAAGGTGTTTGCCAGCAGGGCATCTAAGTTTTGCGACCACTTGCTGTCGAGCGGGTGGTTGGCGAGGGGCAGCACCACCAGGTGCGGGTAGTGGCGTTTGATCATGCGCTCGCGCGTGTGGAAGTCGAGGGGGTTTCTGCGGCTGCCGAGCACGGGCGACACCCCCAGCACGAGGGCGACTTTGTTGTGCTGGGCGCTGACGGAGTCGATCAGGTGGCGGTGGCCCGGGTGGAGGTAGGGCGACTGAAAGCGGGCGATGATGACGCCAAGGGTGTTCATGATCTTTTTGTGTTATTTATACGCAAATTAAAAAAGAAAGATTCACATCACGGCCGGTTACTGTGATATTTTTTTAGAGGGGGTGGCCCGCGGAAACGAATTTCCCCGGAATTCAGGCTGGTTTTGGGGGTTTTCTTGGATTTTTCGATCGCGGATGCGACATTCGAAGTAGGTACAGTTGCACATAGCCAAATGTTGGTGGCAATAGGGCTCGGACAAATTTGTGTTTCAAAAAACATTGGCACATTTGCTTGCCACTCAAACCCACCGCGCGACACCAAAGCAAGCAAAAGAGCCAAAGATTCAACTGTTTTGGCTATTTTTGACTTAGTATGAAGATAAAGAGACTTGTCCTTAAGAATTTTAAGCGATTTACCGACTTAGTTATTGACAATATACCAGAGCCGACAAAATTAGTTTTGCTAATTGGCTCCAATGGTTCGGGAAAATCTTCGGTGTTTGACGCTTTTGAATTGCTGAACACTTTGGGTAAATCAGACGGTTTACCAGACGGATGGGAGTATTACAGGAAGGATAAAAAAAAGGAAATCGAAATAAGTCTGACAACGCCAGATAATGTCGTTTGGATATCCAATGAAAAGAACACAAAGCTATTTACAAACGCTGGACGACCATTTTATGGACGAACTAGCTTTCGTCAAGTTCCAAGACTTACTAGAACGACACTAGGAACCTCGGGGTTCGATTTCCAAAGAGACACCGATAGGCCAAGACTGTTTATTGAGAAAGACAATAGATTCGAAAACGACATTGAAAAAATAACAGAGACTATTTTAAAAGATTTCTTCAGATCAAAAAACTCTAATGAGCAAATACGAGAGAAGTACATTCAACCAATAAATTCTGCACTAAAGAATATATTCGGAGAAGGAAATGGCACGAAGTTGCAATTGATTGAAATTATTCCGCCACTTGAAGGAAAAGTAGCTCAAATAAACTTTCAGAAAGGTCAATCAGAAGTTCATTATAATTATCTAAGTGCAGGAGAAAAAGAGGTATTTAATTTATTAATAAACCTGCTGAGCCGAGGTTCTTTGTATCAAGATACGATTTATTTTCTTGACGAAATTGACCTTCATCTTAATACAAAACTTCAGTTTAGGATGTTAAAGGAAATATGTGAGAACTGGATTTCCGAAAACTGTCAGCTTTGGACTGCAACCCATTCTTTAGGCTTTATTGAGTATGCTAAACAATATCAGCATGGAGTAATAATTGACTTTGATGATTTTGATTTCGACCTTCCAAGAGTGATATCACCAGAACCAAAAGACAATCCCGATGTATATGAGATAGCCGTTGGAAAGGAATTCTTACCTGCTCTTTTCCAACAGATGAGCATCTACTTTGTTGAAAATAAGGACAAAGATTACTACGCAACTGTTGGGATTCCTAATACGATTTTTGTTTCAGATAACAATCGAAACAATGTATATCACAAAGTAAGAACTTCAAACTTTCGAGGAGTCGTTGATAGAGACTTTCTCAGTGACGATGACATTGTCAGAATTAAACAACAGTATACCAATCTGAAAGTTCTTGAATACTACAGCATCGAAAACTATATGTATCACCCTGACAATCTGGAACAGTATTATCAAGGCAAGAATATAGCTTTTGACAAGGCGGCATACACAGCAAAGTTAATTGAAGCAAAAAATCAAGCCAAAGACACGATTGTGCTATCAATAAGTTTAGCAAGGACTGGATACCCATATTTTGGTGAGCCAGAATTTAATGATAACGAACTGCAGAGAAGATTTAAAAACAATCAAGAAAACCTGACTCAATCGGCAATTGTAGGTGGGTACATAAATAGCGATGACTTGGAGACATTTTACAAGGCGCTTCCAATGAAAACTTATTGTACCCAAATACCCCAAAGACAAAATATTTCGAAAACAGACCTTTGCAAGACTGCGTGGTTTAGAGAACAGATTATTGCGGTCCTGACGTAGTACGCACACATTGCCTGGCCGCACTCACAGCCCTCAACCAAAGCCAGCCAATAAGTGAGCTCAGTTCGGTGTAAGTGGACATTGATGGTAATGAAAAACGCCCACCGCGCGACTGAATTGTGCTGGTGGTTGATGTTATCACCGACCGCCCGGGGGCTGAGCCCTACAGAAACAAATCAAAGTTATAGCCGCTTTCTTTTAGCTCGAAGTACTTCTTTTTGTTGAAGCGGTACAGGTGGGCGGGGCGGCCGGCCCCGCGCTGCACGGTTTCGCGCAGCTCTTCGATAAAGCCATACCCCATAATCTTCTTTTTGAAGTTGCGCCTGTCTAAGTCGCGGTCCAATAGCGTCTGGTAAAGCTTCTCTAAGTCAGAGAAGGGAAACTGCAGATCCAGCAGTTCAAACCCCACCGGCTCGTAGGCGATCTTGCCGCGCAATCGCTGAATGGCCGTGGTCACGATCGTCTTATGGTCGAATGCCAGTCGTGGTAGTTTTTTGATGTTAAACCAGGCCACGTCTTCGGCATCCGTTTGGGCCAACAGTTGATAGTCTTTCGGACGCACCAGCCCATAATAGGCTACGGATACCACGCGGTTGCGCGGGTCGCGGTCGGGGGCACCAAATGTGTAAAGCTGTTCGAGGTAGCTCACGGCCATGCCGGCTTCCTCCTGCAACTCCCTGCGCACGGCCACCTCCAGCGACTCCTCGTTTTTCACCAAGCCGCCCGGCAGGGCCCACTGTTTTTGAAAGGGTGCATACTTGCGCGTAATCAACAGCACAGATACGCCCTCGTCCGGTTCGTATCCGAATACCACAGCATCGACCGCTACGCGTATGGCTTGTTGCATAAAGCGAAAAGTACAAAAAAAGCCCTCACCTCACCCCAACCGATCGAGTGCGAGGGTCTAAGCGTTTCCTTCCCCTCTCTATGGGAGAGGGGAGCAGATACTGTGCTTCGGGCAGATTCGTGGATGGGGTGAGGTCAAACCTCACCGTTTAGGGCGACAGCACCACGGATTATTTTTTCACCTCGCGGTTTTCATAGCTCTCGATCACATCGCCCACTTTGATATCGTTGAAGTTTTTGATGCTGATACCGCAATCAAAGCCGGAGCGCACTTCGCTTGCATCGTCTTTGAAGCGTTTCAGGGCGGTCATCTCTCCGCTGTACACCACAATGCCTTCGCGGATCAGGCGGATGCCGTTGGCACGCTTGATGTAGCCATCGGTCACCATACAGCCGGCCACCGTGCCTACTTTCGAGATCTTGAATACTTCGCGCACTTCGGCATTGCCCACGATCACCTCTTCGAACTCTTTCTCGAGCATGCCTTCCATGGCGGCCTTCACATCGTTGATGGCATCGTAGATGATGGAGTACAACCGTATTTCGATCTCCTCGTTTTCGGCCACTTTGCGGGCCTGCCCGGAGGGACGCACCTGGAAGCCCACGATGATGGCATCGGAAGCGGAGGCGAGCAACACATCCGACTCGGAAATCTGCCCCACCGCCTTGTGGATGATGTTCACCGCTACTTTTTCGGTCGTGAGCTTCAACAGCGAGTCGGACAGCGCTTCCACCGAGCCGTCCACATCGCCCTTGACGATGATGTTAAGCTGCTTGAATGAGCCAATGGCCAGACGTCTGCCGATCTCGTCCAGCGTGATATGCTTTTTGGTGCGGATGCTCTGTTCGCGTAAAATCTGGCCGCGTTTGTTGGCGATCTCGCGTGCCTCGCGGTCCGATTCCACAATCTGGAATTTTTCACCCGCTTGCGGGGCGCCATCCAGACCCAGCACTTGCACCGGGGTGGCAGGCCCTGCTTCTTTTACGCGCGCTCCGGTAGGATCAAACATGGCTTTCACGCGGCCATAGTTCGAGCCGCACACCATCACATCGCCCACGCGCAGCGTGCCGGCCTGTACCATCAGCGTGGCCACATAGCCGCGGCCTTTGTCCAGCGAAGCTTCGATGATGGAACCCACCGCTGCTTTATCGGGGTTGGCTTTCAGGTTCAGCAACTCGGCCTCGAGCAACACTTTTTCCAATAACTCATCAATGCCTTGTCCGGACTTGGCGGAAATTTCCTGGCATTGGTATTTGCCGCCCCAGTCTTCCACCAAAATGTTGATTTTCGACAGCGACTCTTTGACTTTATTGGGGTTGGCCGTGGGCTTGTCTATTTTGTTCAGCGCAATCACAATCGGCACACCGGCTACTTGGGCGTGATTGATGGCTTCTTTGGTTTGCGGCATCACATCGTCATCGGCTGCCACCACAATGATGGCAATGTCCGTGAGTTTGGCACCGCGCGCGCGCATGGCGGTAAAGGCTTCGTGACCGGGCGTATCCAGGAAGGCGATCTTATGCCCGCTCTTGGTCACCACATCATAGGCTCCGATGTGCTGCGTGATTCCACCCGCTTCGGAAGCCACCACTTTGGTATTGCGGATATAATCGAGCAAGGAAGTTTTCCCGTGATCCACGTGGCCCATGATGGTGACGATCGGGGCACGGTCTTTCAAATCTTCTTCCGCATCCACCACTTCTTCCACTTCTTCTTCTTCTTCCGAAGAGGAAAACTGCACATCAAAGCCAAATTCATCGGCAATGACGGTGATGGCTTCGGCATCCAGACGTTGGTTGATGGAAACAAACATGCCCAGGCTCATGCAGGCGGAGATCACATCGTTGACCGACACGTTCATGAGCGAAGCCAAATCGTTGGCCGAGATAAACTCCGTTACTTTAAGTGTCTTGGATTCCTGTTGTTCTTGCTGCAGGCGTTCTTCTTCCGCATCGGATACGGCCTGGCGTTTTTCTTTGCGGTACTTGGCCCCGCTGCTGAATTTCTTCTGCCCACCGCTCAGGCGTGCCAGTGTGGCGCGTATCTTATCTTGGATTTCTTTCTCCGAAGGTTCTTCTTTGGACGTACGGGGTGCCACCGTGCGCTTTTGCCCTGCGCCTGCATTGCGGTTGTCGGTAGATGGAAGGCGCTTGCGCGGACGTTTTTTGTTGGCATCGCGCAGGTCGGACGAGGCCACGGGTGATTTTTTCTCCACCGGCAGCTCGATGCGGCCCAGCACGTTCAGGCCTTGCAGCTTTTCGGCTTTGGCTTTGATGAGTTCCAGTTCTTCGGGCTTGGCTTCGGCCACCGGCTGTTTTACTTCCGGTTTCTTTTGCTCTACCACGGGCGGCACTTCGGTTTCTTTTTTGGCCGCCTCTTTTTCCTTCGGCTTTTTCTTGTCGGCCTCCAGGTCCAATTTGCCCAACACTTTCAAGCCTTCTACTTTGGGCGTCTCGCGCTCTACCTTCTCAACAACTTTGGATTCTTCTTTTTCCTTTTCTTTCTCTTTCGGTTTGACGACTTCCTTCGAGCCCAGGTTTTTAATCATGATGCGCTCTTCCTCTTCGGCTTTTTTGCGCACATCGGCTTTGGGCTGGGCCACCTGGGTTTCCACGGCCTTCACCCCGATGGTGAGGCCCGAGGCCTCCAGCTTTTCGGAGGCGGAAGATGCATACTCTTTGGAAAGCATGGCAAACTGCTCCGCAGTGAGTTTTGCGTTGGGATTATTCTCTACGGTAAAGCCTTTTTTTGCCAAAAAGTCCAGTATCGTGTTATGCCCTACGTTCAACTTCCGCGATGCCTGCCCCAGCCTTATCATCTTTTCTTCTGCCATGCTCAAATATCTGCTATTTTACCCGATTTATTGCGTTTTGTTTCTGTCAACGGCCTACTCGAATTCCTTTTTCAGTACGTCCATGACGGTGTCCACCGTTTCTTCTTCCAGGTCGGTCCTGCGCACCAATTCTTCTTTGTTGAGGGCCAACACGCTCTTGGCGCTGTCCAGCCCAATGCGCTTGAGTTCGTCAATCACCCAGCTTTCGATTTCATCGCTGAACTCATCCAGGTCTACGTCTTCTTCTTGTGCGCCATCCAGTTCGCGGAACACATCGATCTCCATGCCCACCAGGCGGCTGGCCAGTTTGATGTTCAGTCCGCCCTTGCCGATGGCCAACGATACTTGGTCGGGCTTTAGAAATACGGACACGCGGCCGTTTTCTTTGTCCACCTTCATGCTCGAGATCTTGGCGGGGCTCAGTGCCCGCTGGATGTAGAGTTCAAGATTTTCCGTGTAATTGATCACGTCAATGTTTTCGTTTTGCAATTCGCGCACGATGGAGTGGATGCGCGAACCCTTCATGCCCACGCAGGCCCCTACCGGATCAATGCGGTCATCGTACGATTCCACGGCCACCTTGGCGCGTTCGCCCGGCTCGCGTACTACTTTTTTGATGGTGATCAGGCCATCGTACACTTCGGGTACTTCCTGTTCAAACAAGCGCTCCATAAACACGGGCGAGGTGCGCGACAGCACAATCTTGGGGCTGCCGTTTACCATCTCCACTTTGTGTACAATGGCGCGTACGTTTTCGCCCTTGCGGTAGCGGTCTTTGGGGATCTGTTCGTTGCGCGGGATGGCGATCTCGTTGCCCTCGCCATCGATGAGCAGCACTTCTTTGCTCAGGATCTGATACACCTCACCGGTGATGATCTCGCCCACGATGTCTTTGTACTTCTGGTAGAGAATGTCTTTCTCCAGGTCTTTTACTTTTTGCAACAGCGTTTGGCGGGCGGTGGTCACAGCCCTGCGGCCAAAATCTTCGATTTCAATTTGCTCGGACACTTCTTCGCCCACTTCAAAATCGGGCTCGATTTTCTTCGCTTCGGTCAAACTGATTTTGTCGTGTTCCCAGATGTCTTCGCTGTCGTCATCCACAATCTCGCGAATGCGCCATATCTCCAAGTCGCCTTTGTCGGCATTGATGATGATGTCAAAGTTGTCGTCCGTGCCATACTTGCGCTTGATCATGGTGCGGAATACATCTTCCAGGATGCGGATCATCGTGGGGCGGTCGATGTTTTTCTGCTTGGCAAAATCGGCAAACGATTCAATCAAATTTGAGATGTCCATAACATGGTTATTTAAACGAAATCTGTACTATGGTTTTGTCTATTTGGTCCAACGAAAGGGGTGTCGATTCTTCTTCGCGTGTTTTCTTTTTGTCGTGGCCGGGGGTGCGGCTCACCACCACGGCCTCTGCGTGTACCGCGGTCAGCGTGCCGGCCACCACGGTTTTGTCGCGGAGCGTGATCTTCACGGCCCGCCCGATGTTTTTGGTGTACTGACGCATCAGTTTCAGGGGCTGATCCACCCCCGGGGTGGAAACTTCCAGCGTGTAGGCGTCTTCCCACGTGCTATCGGCATCGAGCGCCTCGCTCAGGTTGCGGCTCAGGGTGGCACAGTCATCAATGCTGATGCCCGCGTCCCCATCCACCAACACCAATATACGCTTGCTGCCCGGTTTTACGGACAGCACCACGTCCACCACAAAGTGGGCCGGGTTCTCCAGCAGGCCTTCGGCCTTGGCTTTGATCACATCGCGCAGTTCCATGGTGTTTTTGATCCACTTGCTATAAACAAAGAGGGGACTTTTCAGGTCCCCTCTCAATGTTTCATCAGAAGTGGATGCAAATGTACTACACGGAAATGGAAAATGCAATACCGCCCGTTAGCGCAGCGTGTTCTTCACGACTTTTCCGTCTTTTACGATCAACACAAATTTATTTTCGTGTTCTGCAAGGAGTTGGATGTTTTCCAGGGGATTGCCCTCCACCAAAATTACATCGGCCAGGGCGCCTGCCTCCACCACGCCCACCGAACCGGGGTAAGGCGTACGGTTGCCCGCCAGCGCCAGCAATTGCCCGTTGTCATGGGTCACCATCTTCAGAATCTCAAACGGGGTAAACCAGGCGGTGAGTTTTAGGATATAGTCGTTCTGCTCTGCGTTCAGGTATGGCTCGAATAAAAAATCGGTGCCCCAGGCCAGCTTCACTTTCATTTTTTTGGCCAGCGGCCATACGCGGGCCTGCCCGTCAATAACAGGCTTGCGTTTTTCCCTGCGCAGGGGGTCCATGTCCGGAGTATCGGCCACCAGGTTTTGGCAACTGAGCCACACCCCGTTTTTTTTCATCAGCCGCAGCGTGGGCGCATCCAGCAGTTGGCCATGTTCGATGCACTTGACGCCTGCCTTCACGGCCCGTGTGATGGCCCGCGTGGTGTAGGCATGCACCGTCACATAGGTGCCCCAGTCTTCGGCCGCCTCCACGGCAGCTTTCATTTCGTCAAACGTGTATTGTGTCACGTCTACGGGGTCATAGGCCGAAGAGGTGCCGCCACCGGCCATCAGTTTGATCTGGCTGGCGCCCATTTTCAAATTCTCGCGTACTGCGGTCAGCACTTCATCGCGCCCATCGGCAATAAAGGTGGCCCCCAGCCGCTCCGCCCGCGACACCACGCCAAAAAACCTGCGCGAAGGTTCGCCCGGCAAACGCAAATCGCCATGGCCCGAAGTTTGGCTGATCATGGCACCCGAGGGCCAGATGCGCGGGCCGTTGATACGACCCTGATCGATCTCGTTCTTCAGGGCGAAGACGGGCCCACCCACATCGCGCACGGAGGTAAAGCCGCGGAGCAGCATTTTTTCTGCCTCTGTGCCGGCTCGCGCCACTGCTTTTTCCGGGGTGATATCGGGCGATAGCAAGTCTTTCATGGTCAGGGCACCAAAAATCATGTGCACATGCACATCGATAAGGCCGGGGATCAGGGTTTTTCCTTCGGCCGCGATGCGCGTAACGGTAGAAAGGTTACCGGGCGCGGTAGGGGATATGGATACGATGCGGTTCCCTTCGATCAGCACATATTGGTTGAGCAGCAAGCGGTTTGTTTTTCCATCGAACACATTTGCTCGTTCGAACAGCAGTGCGGGTGGACGGGCAGCTTCCTGGCCCAGTGCCGCGAGCGAAGTAAGCAAAAAAACGGCCGTGGCGATCAGGCGAATGTGAGATAAAATAGCGGACGACATGGATGGAAAAATTGATTTCTATCCAAGATAAGATAAATATTGGTGGGCAGCTAATGGCTAAGATGAGGGCTCATCGCCACCAAGGCACGAGGCCACAAATTTTTAATTGTGTCTTTGCGTCTTCGTGGCGTGAGAGATTATTGCCACCAAGGCACAAAGCCACAAATTTTAATTGTGTCTTCGTGGCTAAGATGAGGGTTCATCGCCACCAAGGCACGAGGCCACAAATTTTTAATCGTGTCTTTGCGTCTTCGTGGCGTGAAAGATTATTGCCGTCAAGGCACAAAGCCACAAATTTTAATTGTGTCTTCGTGGCCAAGATGAGGGTTTATCGCCACTAAGGCACAAGGCCACAAATTTTAATCGTGTCTTCGTGGCTAAGATGAGGGTTTATTGCCACTAGGGCACGAGGCCACAAATTTTTAATCGTTTCTTAGTGTCTTCGTGGCGTGAAAGATTATTGCCACCAAGGCACAAAGCCACAAATTTTAATTGTGTCTTCGTGGCTAGGATGAGGGTTTATTGCCACTAGGGCACGAGGCCACAAATTTTAATTGTGTCTTAGTGTCTTCGTGGCAAAGATGACGGCTCATCGCCACCAAGGTACGAGGTCACAAATTTTAGGTTAGTGCCTTTGTGACTTCGTGGCTAACCCAATTAAACATCAGCGGATGTACTGATCAAAACTCTTGTGGTCGCGCTGGTACAGCACTTCTTTGGGCAGCGACCGGAAGTAGGCATACGTGATCTTCAACCCTTCGGCACGCGATACCTTAGGTTCCCATTTCAAAAGTGCTTTGGCTTTGCGGATGTCGGGCTGGCGTTGCTTGGGGTCGTCTTTGGGCAGCGGATGGTAAATTACTTTTTGAGTGGTGCCCGTCAGTTTGACGATCTCCTCGGCAAATTCGCGGATGGTGATTTCATCGGGGTTGCCGATGTTCATGGGCTGCACATAGTCTGACATGAGCAGGCGGTAGATGCCTTCCACCAGGTCATCGACATAACAAAACGATCGCGTCTGCGAGCCATCGCCAAACACGGTCAGGTCTTCACCCCGCAGGGCTTGCCCGATAAAGGCAGGCAACACGCGGCCATCGTTCAGGCGCATGCGCGGGCCATAGGTATTAAAAATCCGTACAATGCGCGTGTCCACGTTGTGAAAGGTATGGTAGGCCATCGTGATTGCTTCCTGAAACCGCTTGGCTTCGTCATACACCCCGCGCGGGCCCACGGGATTTACGTTGCCGTAATATTCTTCCGGTTGCGGATGTACGGTGGGGTCGCCATAGACCTCGCTGGTGGAGGCCACGATGATGCGCGCTTTTTTGGCGCGGGCCAGACCCAACAAGTTGTGGGTGCCCAACGATCCTACCTTCAGCGTTTGGATGGGGATCTTCAAATAATCAATGGGGCTGGCGGGCGAGGCAAAGTGCAGGATGTAGTGCAACTCGCCCGGGATGTGCACATACTTGGATACATCGTGGTGGTAGAATTCAAATTGCGGCAGCTTCATCAGGTGCTCGATGTTGCGCATGTCGCCCGTAATCAGGTTGTCCATGCCGATCACATAATACCCTTCTTTGATGAAGCGGTCGCACAGGTGCGAACCCAAAAAGCCGGCTGCCCCGGTGATCAATACCCGTTGTTTATCCATAAATCGTTTCGCGGCCGATGCTGTAGTAGGTGAAGCCCTGTTCTTTCATCTGCGGCAGGTCATACAGGTTGCGGCCGTCAAAAATGGTTTTTGATTTTAAGGCCGAGGCCAGGCGCTCAAAATCGGGTGTGCGGTATTCGGGCCATTCGGTGGCAATGAACAACGCATCGGCCCCTTTCACCGCCTCGTAGGGACTGTCAAAATACCGGATGCGGTCGCCCACTATTTTTTTCACGTTTTCAATCGCCTCCGGATCGTGTGCGTGCACCACCGCGCCCGCTTGTGTCAACGCTTCGATGTTGTACAAAGCCGGGGCTTCGCGGATGTCATCGGTGTGCGGTTTGAACGCCAATCCCCACAGGGCGATCGTTTTTCCTTTCAGGTTGTTCTGGAAATGTTTTTGGATGCGCGGTATCAGCGTTGTTTTTTGCGCTGCGTTTACGTCCATCACGGCCTTCAGTATCTTAAAGTCATAGTCCACTTCACGGGCCGATTTCTCCAATGCTTGCACATCTTTCGGGAAACAGCTTCCACCATAGCCGATGCCCGCAAACAAAAAGCGTTTGCCGATGCGCGAGTCAGTGCCAATGCCCGCGCGCACGGCATCAATATCCGCACCCATGCGCTCGCACAAACTCGCCACTTCGTTCATAAAACTGATTTTGGTGGCCAGAAACGAATTGGCTGCATACTTGGTCAGCTCGGCCGAGCGCTCATCCATGAAAATGACCGGATTGCCTTGGCGCACAAACGGGGCGTACAAGTTCTCCATCAGCTTGCGCGCACGGGGCGACTGCGTGCCCACCACTACGCGCTCGGGCTTCATAAAATCTTCAATGGCCACGCCCTCGCGCAAAAACTCCGGGTTCGAGACCACATCAAACTCAACCTGCGCGCCCTCTTTGAGTTTGGCATGTACCTTTTCGGAGGTGCCCACCGGCACCGTGCTTTTGTCGACAATGACGGTGTATTCTTTCAGCAGAGGCCCCAAATCCGAGGCTACTTTCAGCACATACTTCAGGTCGGCCGAGCCGTCCTCGCCCGGAGGGGTAGGCAACGCGAGGAAGATGACTTTCGCGCCCTGGATGCCTTCGGCCAGGTTGGTAGTAAAGTGCAACCTGCCTTCTTTGGTATTGCGCTCGAAAAAATCGTCCAGCCCGCGCTCGTAAATAGGGAGAATACCCTTTTTCAGGTTGGCTACCTTTTGGGCGTCAATGTCCACACAGGTCACGGTGTTGCCCGTTTCGGCAAAACAGGTGCCCGTTACCAAACCCACATAGCCCGTTCCAATCACTGCAATTTTCATCAGAAAGAAATAAAGTCGGCAAAAATAGCCCTTTGCGGCCGTGTTTCCGGTTGTTCAGGGGTGAATTAATACACAAACTAACATTCGTTTGTATTTTTCGTATAGATTTGTGGGCCATTTATTCAAACGCCTGTATACGCCATGATTACGACAGCCGAACTTCCTGCCAGCCTGACCTTTGCCGACTCTGAGAATCAGAAGATGATTGCGCAAATGGTGCGCGATTTTGGTGCGCGTGAAATCGCCCCTCATGTTATGAAATGGGATGAGTCGCAGGAGTTTCCCGTAGCCCTCTTTCATCAATTGGGCGAACTGGGGCTCATGGGCGTATTGGTGCCCGAAGAATACGGAGGATCGGGATTTGGCTACCGCGAGTACGTGACGGCCATCTCAGAGTTGGCGAAAATTTGCGGATCTATAGGTCTCTCGATGGCGGCTCACAATTCTTTGTGTACAGGCCACATTTTGCAGTTTGGCACGGAAGCACAAAAAGCAAAGTACCTGCCCAAGTTGGCCACCGGCCAGTGGATTGGCGCGTGGGGCCTTACTGAACCCAACACGGGGTCCGATGCGGGAAACATGCGCACCACGGCCGTCAAAGAAGGAGAATACTACGTCATCAACGGAGCAAAAAATTTTATCACCCACGGTAAATCGGGCCATGTGGCCGTGGTCATCGCCCGCACGGGCAAGGTGGGCGACTCGCACGGCATGAGTGCCTTTATTGTGGAGCGCGGGACGCCCGGTTTTTCGGCCGGCAAAAAAGAAAACAAGCTGGGCATGCGGGCCTCGGAAACGGCCGAGATGATTTTTACGGACTGCCGCGTGCACGAAAGCCAGTTGATGGGCCAGGAAGGCGAAGGCTTTGTACAGTCGCTAAAAGTGCTTGACGGAGGGCGGATCTCCATTGCTGCGCTGAGCCTGGGCATTGCCATGGGCGCCTACGAGGCCGCGCTCAAGTATGCCAAAGAACGCCACCAGTTCAACCAGCCAATCGCCAATTTTCAGGGCATATCGTTCAAATTGGCCGAAATGGCCACCAAAATCGAAGCGGCCAAGTTGCTGTGCATCCAGGCAGCCGACCTGAAGAACGCCCACAAGCCGGTCACGCGCGAGTCGGCCATGGCCAAGCTCTATGCCTCGGAAATTGCCGTGGAGGTGGCCAACGATGGCGTGCAGATTTTTGGCGGCTACGGATATACAAAGGATTTCCCGGCCGAGAAGTTTTACCGCGATGCCAAACTGTGCACCATTGGCGAAGGCACCTCGGAAATCCAGAAATTGGTGATTTCGCGCGCTATTTTAAAGTAATACTTGCGTCCTTACACAAAAACGCCCATATTTGCAGCCCTTAACAAAGAACTGCGATGCTGATCATCAACATTAAAGAGAACGAGTCGATCGACAAAGCCTTGAAGCGCTTCAAAAAGAAGTTTGAGAAGACGGGCATTTTGAAGGAATTGCGTGCCCGCACGTCCTTCGAGAAACCCTCGGTCAGACGCAGATCAGAGATTATCCGGGCGGCCTACAAGCAGAAAATGTACGGCAACCAGAATCAATAAACATTTTACAGACAATCTTTCCACATTGCCCCCTTTGCTTTAGTGCGAAGGGGATTTTTTTTATACATTCCGCCATCGCTTAGGCGTATGGTCGAGTCGTTTCTGAAATATATCCAGTGGGAAAAGCGGTACAGTGCCAAAACGGTGCGCTCGTATCAAACCGACTTGGGTCAGTTTTCGGCTTTTTTACTCCACACGTATGATGAGGCCCTGCCCGAGCAGGCCAGTTTTCCCATGATCCGCTCCTGGATCGTGTCGCTGGTGGAACAAAAGCTCGATGCGGCCAGCGTCAACCGAAAAATTGCCTGCCTCCGCAGCTACTACAAATTTTTGTTGCGCCAGGGCACCATTGCCAAAAACCCCACCACCAAGGTCACCCTCCTCAAAACTCCCAAACGGCTGCCGCACTTTGTGAAAGAGGGCGACATGGTGTCTTTGTTGGACCACCAACCGCTCGAAGAAACACACGAGGCCCTGCGCGAACGGGTGATACTGGAGTTTCTCTACGGCACAGGCATGCGCCTATCCGAATTGATCGGCTTGCGCGATACCCACATTAACCTGCGCGAGGGTACCGTGAAAGTGTTGGGCAAGCGCAACAAGGAGCGCATTGTCCCTTTTCCAGATTCCCTGTGCGACCTGATCAAAAAATACCGTGGTGCGCGTGACCGCGACATTGAAAAGAAATCACATGGACAACTGTTAGTGACTGACACGGGCGATCCGCTATACCCCATGTGGGTGCAGCGGCTGGTGAAAAAAAAGTTGGCGGGTGCGGGCGTGGAGAAAAAGAGCCCCCACGTGCTGCGCCATACGTACGCCACCCACTTGCTAAACAAGGGGGCGGAGATCAATGCCGTCAAAGATTTGCTGGGCCACAGCAGTTTGGCCGCCACGCAGGTGTATAC
>ERZ1066137.727-NODE-727-length-21099-cov-8.105731_pt1 | contig 21099 bp, 11 predicted proteins | sample MGYA00382784_ERZ1066137 | MGnify/ENA primary metagenome ERZ1066137 (study PRJEB33369, sample SAMEA5778367) | biofilm metagenome | biome: Industrial cooling water; feature: Water cooling tower basin; material: Biofilm | place: United Arab Emirates | collected... | reverse complement strand
GCCCAGGCCCGCCCGAGCTGCGCGGGCCAGGCCCCGGCCCGGGCGCCCGCGGCGGCGGGAGCCGCGCCCGAAGCGTCCACGGGCAGCCCGCCGCCGCCCTTCCCGCTGGCCGGCTGCTCGCGCTGCCCGCCGCGGGATTCGGCGCTCCCCGGGGCTACACTGCGGCCTCCCCCCGCGCTCCCATGACCAAGACCTTCGCCGCGGCCCCGCGCGCCCTGGAGACCGACCTCGACATCTGGAACGCGGTGCGCGCCGAAGGTGCCCGCCAGGAGCATCAGCTCGAGCTGATCGCCTCCGAAAACCACGCCTCGGCCGAGGTCATCGCGGCCATGGGCACGGTGCTGACCAACAAGTACGCCGAGGGCTACCCGGGCAGGCGCTACTACGGCGGCTGCGAGCACGTGGACACGGTCGAGCGCATCGCCCGCGAGCGCTGCCAGGCCCTGTTCGGTGCGCCCTACGCCAACGTGCAGCCCCACAGCGGCACCCAGGCGACGATCGGCGCCCTGATGGCCGTGGCCCAGCCCGGCGACGAGATCCTGGCCATGTCCCTGGACCATGGCGGACACCTGTCCCATGGCCACCCCAAGAACGCCTCGGGCATCTTCTACCACTTCATCCACTACGGCCTCGACCCGCGCACCGAGCGCCTGGACATGGACCAGGTGCGCGAGCTGGCCCTCAAGCACCGCCCCAAGGTGCTCGTGGCCGGCGGCTCGGCCTACCCGCGCATCCTGGATTTCCCCGCCTTCGCCGCGATCGCACGCGAGGTCGGCGCCAAGCTGCTGGTCGACATGGCCCACATCGCCGGCCTGATCGCCGGGGGTGTCCACCCCTCGCCGGTGGGCCACGCGGACGTGATCTCGAGCTCGACCCACAAGACCCTGCGCGGCCCGCGGGGCGGCTTCATCCTGATGGGCGAGGGCACGAACAAGAGCGTCAACAGCGCCGTTTTCCCGGGCGGTCAGGGCGGGCCGCTGATGCACGTGATCGCCGCCAAAGCGATCGGCTTCCGCGAGGCCCAGCAGGACAGCTTCAAGGCCTACGCCCGGCGCGTGGTCGAAAACGCGCGCATCCTGGCCGAAACCCTGATCGAGCAGGGCCTGCGGGTCGTCTCGGGCGGCACCGACAACCACCTGATGCTGGTGGACGTTAGCTCGGTGGGCCTGACCGGCGACGTGGCCGAGAATCTGCTGCACGCGGTCGACATCACCTGCAACAAGAATCTGATCCCCTTCGACAAGCAGCCGCCGGTCAAGACCTCCGGCATCCGCCTGGGCACTCCGGCGGTGACGACCCGCGGGCTCGACGGCGCCGACGCCCGTCGCCTGGGGCGCTGGATCGCCGAGGTGCTGCGCCATCCGAACGAAACCGCCCGCCACGCCAAGATCCGCGGCGAGGTCGGCGAGCTCTGCGCCCGCCGTCCGATCTACACGGCCTGATCGCCCGCGCCGGCGCGCGGCGGGCGAGCCCGGCCCGCGGGCCCGGTGCGCGGGGCTCGCCCCCCGGCCCGGGCCGATCCGGGCAGCGCTGGTCCTGGCGACACCCGAATCCGCCGGCATCGACCGATTCCGAAGGCAGCCATGAACTCCGCGGAGTCCGCGCCCCCGCGTCTGCCGGTCACGGTGCTGACCGGTTTCTTGGGCGCGGGCAAGACCACGCTGCTCAACCGGCTCTTGGCCGAGCCGGGCCTCGGGCGCTGCGCCGTGCTGGTCAACGAATTCGGCGCGGTCGGGATCGATGCGCGCCTGGTGGTGCGCTCGGACGAGGAGCTGATCGAGCTCAACAACGGCTGTCTGTGTTGCCGACTGCGCGGGGACCTGGTGCCGGCCCTGCTGGGCCTGCTCGAGCGCCGCTCCCGGCGCCTGCTGCGCCAGCCCTTCGACCGGATCGTGATCGAGACCTCCGGGCTGGCCAGCCCCGGCCCGATCGTGCAGACGCTGCTGGTCGAGGGCCAGCTGCTGGATCGGCTCGAGCCCGCCGGCGTGATCACCCTGGCCCACGCCGGGCTGATCGAAGACCAGCTCGCTCGGCATCCGGAAGCGGCCGAACAGGTCGGCAGCGCCGATCGCTTGGCCTTGACCCATATCGAAGGCATCGCCGCCGGCGAACGGCAGCGTCTGCTGGCGCTGCTCGCCGCCCGCAACCCCTTGGCCAGCCTGCACCTCTCCGACCGCGGCGAGACCGACCTGGCGGCCCTGCTGGCGCCGGTCGAAACGGGCCCCGCGCTGCGCCCCTGGGCTGCGGAGAACACCCTCGACGCAGCGCCGGGGCTGGCTCCCTGGGCGGGCCCCGTGGCCCCTGCGGCCCACGGCAGCTCGGTGGATGCGCTGGTGCTGGCGAGCGAGCGGGCGCTCGACCTGCACCGCCTCAAGCTCTGGCTGCGCTGGCTCTCCAAGGACAAGAGCCACGAGCTCTGGCGCATCAAGGGCCTGCTGCGCATCCAGCAATCCGGCGCGCCGCTTGTGGTCCAGGGCGTGTGCCAGTTCCTCGAGATCGGTCCGGCGCCCGGACAGGCCCCGGAGCGCTCGCTGCTGGTGCTGATCGGCCAGGGCCTCGACCGCGCCGCGCTCGAGCGCGGCTTCGCCGCGCTCGAGACCGCTTCGACCGCGGATGCTTGAGCTCCCGGGCGGCGAGGAGCTGAGACTCGGCGCCGTGTGGCCAAGGACTGCGGATCGATGCCGGGACCGAGCCCGTTCCCGCCGCGCGAGGGGGCCCCTAGATCCTGCCGGCTGCCGCCGGCGAAGTCAGGCGGCCGAGCGGCGGAAGCCCAGCTCGAGCAGCAGGCCGTGGATCTCGGAGCAGGAGGGGAACAGGCGCTTTTGGCTCTGGCGGTAGTGGGCCAGGGCCTGTTCCAGGGCCTTGATGCCGACCCCGCGGGGGCCGCGGTAACCGAGGGCCTTGGCGACGGCCAGGAACTCGGCGGGGGAGAGCTGGGACTTGCCCAAACGGCGGCGGCTGTCGTCCACGGCGGCTACGAATTCGATCAGCTCCTTCTCCATGGCGTCCGGGCGCACCAGCTTGCTGCCCTCGGCGCCGCTGTCCTCGTCGTCGGAAAGCCTTTCCTTGGAGCTCTTGGCCATGCCCCAAGGATTCGGCTGCCGGGTGCGCGCAAGTGAAGCCGGCCCCGCGCGGCGCGGCCCCGGGGGCCGGAGCGAGCGGGCCGATAGGGCCCCCCGGCCGAGCAGGGCAGGCGCAGGCCGGAGCCGGCCCCCAGCGGCTAGTTGCCGACCGGGGTGCGGGCGCTCTCCAGCAGCCGCCGGACCCCGGCGCGGTCGGGCCGCTCGAGGATGCCGGCCTCGGTGATGATCGCGCTGACCAGGCCCGCGGGGGTCACGTCGAAGGCCGGGTTGTAAACGCGCACGCCGGCCGGCGCGGTCTGCTTGCCGAAGCCGTGGGTGACCTCGCTGGCCGGGCGCTCTTCGATCGGGATCTCGGCGCCGGTTGCGACCTCCGCATCGAAGGTCGAGAGCGGCGCGACCACGTAGAAGGGGATGCCGTGGTGCCTGGCCAGGACGGCCACCGAATAGGTGCCGATCTTGTTGCACACATCGCCGTTGGCCGCGATGCGGTCGGAGCCCACGAAAACCGCGTCCACGCGGCCCTCGGACATGACCCGGCCGGCCATGTTGTCGGTGATCAGCGTCACCGGGATGCCGGCTTGGCTGAGCTCGTAGGCGGTCAGGCGGGCCCCTTGCAGCAGCGGGCGCGTCTCGTCGGCGAAGACCTCGAAGCGCCGGCCCGCCGCCCAGGCGGTATAGAGCGGCGCCAGGGCGGTGCCGATGCCGCCGGTGGCCAAGGCGCCCGCGTTGCAGTGGGTCAAGAGGCGCATGCCGTCGCGGATCAGCGGCGCGCCGAGCTCGCCCATGCGGCGGCATTGCTCGGCGTCCTCGCGGTGGATCGCCTGGGCTTCGGCGAACAGGGCCGCGATGATGCGCGCCGAATCCGCGCCCTGGGCGGCCACGGCGCAGGCGCGGGCCTGCATGCGCTTCAAGGCCCAGAACAGGTTGACCGCGGTGGGGCGGGCAGCGGCCAGCTGGCGCACGACGGCATCCAAATGGGCCAGCAGGGCCTCCGGCCGATCGCCGGACCTGCCCTGGACGCCCAGCAGCACCCCGTAGGCCGCCGCCACGCCGATGGCCGGCGCCCCGCGCACGGCCAGGCGGTAGATCGCATCGACCATGGCCGGCACGTCGTGCACGTCCAGGTAGACGGCTTCGGAGGGCAGGCGGGTTTGCTCGATCAGGCGCGCGTAGCCGGGGGGGCCGGAGCGCCATTCGATGGTCTGGATGGGCACGGGAGGGGGGGCGGCGGACGGATCCGGGGGCGGGGCGCGGCCGGAGGCTGCGCCCAAGGTAGCGGGCCCGGGGGCGCCGGGGCATCGAGCCGGCCCGCCGCCGAGGCCCCCGCGGGCCGGAGTCCGCGCGCGGGCATCGCGCCATGCGGTCGCCGGCGGCGGTCGGCCCCCCGGGGGCGGGCGGGCGAACCCCGGGCGGCCCCGGGGCGGGGCAGCCCCTAAAGCCCCGCGGGGGGGCCGCCGGTCAGGGCCAGACACAGCTCGAGGTAGCGCGCCCGCAGGCGCTCGAGCAGCGCGGCCGGCAGGGGCGGCGGGGGCGGCTGCTTGTTCCAGTCCAGGGTTTCCAGGTGGTCGCGCAGGATCTGCTTGTCCCAGGACTCCTGGGGCCGCCCGGGCGTGTGGCCGGCCAGGGGCCAAAAGCGCGAGGAATCGGGGGTCAGCACCTCGTCGATCAGCAGCAGGCGCCCCTCCAGCAGGCCGAATTCGAACTTGGTATCGGCCAACAGGATGCCGCGCTTCTCGAGCTCCCGGGCGGCGCCGGCGAACAGCTCCAGGGCGGCGCGGCGCGCGCGCTCGAACACCTCGGCGCCGACCAGCTCGCGCGCCTGGGCCTGGTCCAGGGGCAGATCGTGGCCCTCGGACTTGGTGGTGGGGGTCAAGAGCGGCTCCGGCAGGGGGCTGCCGGAGGTCAGGCCCGGGGGCAGCGCATGCTCGAACAGGCGCCCGGTCTCGCGGTAGGCCTTGTAGCCGGAGCCGGCCAGGTGCCCGCGCACGACCCACTCGACCGGCGTGGGCGCCGTGCGGCGCACGATCATGATCCTGCCGCGCAGCAGCGCGCGTTCCTCGGCGCTGGCGCGCGGCAGGTCATCGACCGAGGTCGACACCAGGTGGTTGTCGATCAGGCGGCGGGTCTGTTCGAACCACCACGCGGCGATGTGGGTCAGCAGCCGCCCCTTGTCGGGCACGCCGGCGTCCATGACCACGTCGAAGGCCGAGATGCGATCGCTGGTGACGAACAGCAGGTGGCGCGCATCGAGGGCGTAGAGATCGCGCACCTTTCCGCTGCCCAGGTAGCGGCAACCCGCCAGGCGATGCCCGAGCGGAGCGCGGGCCCGCGCACCCAGATAGGAGCGGCGAGAGGCATCGAGCAGCTGCGAAACGTCCATGGCTCCAGTATTCCGGCGCCCGGCCCCAGCCACAACCGGGCGCCCGGGCCCGGAAGGATTTTCGACCCCCGTCGGCGGGTCAAGGGGTTTTAAGCCGGGCGCCGCCGGAAACCGAACCAGATCGAAGCCGGGGGCATGGCGCGGCCGGCACGGGCTGGATGAAGACACTCGCAGCGGAAATGGGTTCGGTCGGCCTCTGGCCGGCGCTGGCGCTGTGCCTGGCGGGCTGCGGCGCCGGTTCGGGCGCGGAGCCGATCCCGGTCGGCCAGGACCTGCCCGCGGACGCCGCGGATCTGATGCGCTTCCTGACCCAGGCCAGCTTCGGGCCGGACGATTTCGAAGTGGCCTACCTGGGCCAGGCCGGATTCAGCCTGTGGCTCGAGCGCCAGCGCACGCTGCCCGCCAGCCTGCATGCGCCGCCGCTGCAGGCCCTGGCGGCGCTGGGCTTGCCGGTCTACCAGCAGCACCGCGAGCAGGTCTGGTGGAAACTCGCCGTCGAGGCCCCGGACCAGCTGCGCCAGCGCATGGCCTTCGCGCTGTCGCAGATCCTGGTCGTCTCGGCGCAGAACAGCAGCCTGTTCGACGACCCGCTGGGCTGCGCGCGCTACTACGACCTGCTGGTCGAGGGGGCCTTCGGGAACTACCGGGAGCTGCTCGAGCGCATCGCGCTGGCGCCCCAGATGGGCAGCTACCTGAGCATGCTCAAGAACCAAAAGCAGGCCCCGGACTCCGGCCTACGCCCGGACGAGAACTTCGCCCGGGAGCTGATGCAGCTGTTCACCATCGGACTCCACGAACTCGAGCCCGACGGCCAGCTCAGGCTCGATCCGCAGGGCCAGCCGATCCCGACCTACGGCCAGGACCAGGTCGAGGCCCTGGCGCGGGTCTTCACCGGCTGGACCTACGCCGGGGCGAGCTCCTGGGAGTGGCCCGCCCTGAGCCACGAGCCCATGGAGAACTGGCCCCAATACCACGATGCGGGCCCCAAGCAACTGCTCGGCGGGCTGGAGCTCCCGGGCGGGCAGCCGGCCGCCCTCGAGCTCGAACTGGCCCTGGACGCGCTGTTCGAGCACCCGAACATGGGCCCGTTCCTGGCCCGGCGTCTGATCCAGCGTTTCGTGACCAGCAACCCCTCGCCGGCCTATGTGGCGCGGGTGGCCGCGGTTTTCGCCGACGATGGCAGCGGAGAGCGCGGCGACCTGTGGGCCACCTTGGTCGCGCTGCTGCTCGATCCGGAGGCCCGCGCTCCCCGCGGCGAGCAGACCCCGGGATTCGGCAAGCTCAAGGAGCCTTTGCTGCGCATCACCGGCCTGTGGCGCGCCTTCGAGGGCCGCCCGCAGAACGGCGTCTACAAGACCTGGTATGTGGACGACGAGCTGGGGCAAGCGCCGCTCAGGAGCCCGAGCGTGTTCAACTTCTTCGCCCCGGACTACCAGCACCCCGGGGTGCTCAGCGAGGCCGGGCTGGTGGCTCCCGAGTTCCAGATCACCGACGCCACGCGCATCACCGCGACCACCAACGCCTTCGACGTGGCCGTGTTCCAGGGCTACCAGGGCTTCGCCTGGGCGACCCCGGCTTCGGTCTTGATGGACCTCGGCACCGAGCTGGCCCTGGCGGGGGACATCGAGGCGCTGCTCGACCACCTCGGCCTGTGGCTCACGGCGGGCCCGCTCTCCCCCGGGCTGAGGGCCATCCTCAGCGCCCATCTGGCGGCGATCCCGCTCGACGCCGGCGGGTTGCCGGCGGGGACCCAGCGGGTGCTCGAGGCCCTGTACCTGATCGCCACGTCGCCGGAGGCGGCGGTGCAACTTTGAAGCCGCGCGCGCCGGACACGCGGCGCGCCCATCGACCTCCGCGACGCTCCGGCGTCCTGCTGCCCATGCAAGTAAACCGCTTCGATCGCCGCACGCTGCTCGGGGCCGCGGCCCTCTTGACCGGCTTCGGCCTGCTGCGCCAGTCCGGCTTGGAGCGCCTGGTCCGCGCCGGCCGGGCTGCCTGGCCCGCCAGCGCCCCCGGAGCGGGCCAGCGGGCCCTGGTGTGCGTGTTCCTGAAGGGCGGCAACGATGCCTTCAACCTGGTCGCGCCCTACCTCGGCAGCGCCTACCAGACCTACGCGCAGAGCCGCCAGGGGCTGGCGCTGCCGCAGGAGCAGCTGCTGCCGATCGAACCGCTCAGCGCCCACGCCTACGACCTGGCCTTCCACCCCAGCTGCCCCGAGCTGGCGCAGCTGTTCGACAGCGGGCGCCTGGCGCTGGTCTCCAACGTGGGGCCCCTGGTGGAACCGGTGAGCAAGTCCGCCTACCTGACCGGCAGCGCCAAGCTGCCCGGCCAGCTGTTCAGCCATGCGGATCAGCAGCGCCAGTGGCAGCAGCCCAGCGCCGCCTGGGGCGCCCCCAGCGGCTGGGGCGGGCTGCTGACGGAGAGCCTGCTGGGCGGTCCCGCCCCGGGGCAGCTCTCCGCCTGCCTGAGCCTGGCGGGCCAAAACGTCTGGCAACGGGGCGAGTGGATCGCTCCCTACGCCGTCTCGCCCGCCGGCGTGGTCAGCCTGAGCGGGTTCTACGGCAGCCTCGGTCAGAGCCGGAAAGCGGCCCTGGAGGCGATCGCCGGACTGGCCTCGCCGCGACCCCTGGCGCAGGCCTATGGCGACCAGCAGCGCCAGGCGATCGAGCAGGGCGCGCTGCTCGAGGCCGCGCTGGCGGCCGTGCCGGCGCTCGCCACGCCCTTCCCGAGCGACAATCCGCTCGCGGCGCAGCTGGCCCAGGTGGCGCGCCTGATCGCCGCCGGCGGGCAGCTCGGCCAGCAGCGCCAGGTGTTCTATTGCGAGCTGGACGGTTTCGACACCCACGCCGACCAGGCCGCGGTCCAGCCGCAGCTCTTCGCGCGGCTCTCCCAGGCCCTGTTCGCCTTCCAGACGGCGCTCGAGGAGCTGGGGCTCGCCGCGCAGGTGACCACCTTCACCGCCTCCGATTTCGGCCGCACCCTGTCCAGCAACGGCAAGGGCAGCGACCACGGCTGGGGCGGGCACCAGCTGGTGCTGGGCAGTTCGGTGCTCGGCCGCGAAATCTACGGCGAATTGCCCGACCTGGCCCTGGGCGGGGCCCACGACGCGGGCGGCGGCCGGCTGATCCCCGGCATCGCGGTCGAGCAATACGCGGCCAGCTTGGCGCGCTGGTTCGGGCTGTCCGAAGCGGGGCTCTCCCAGCTGTTCCCGAACCTCTCCAGCTTCGCGAGCAACGACCTCGGATTCCTGCCCGTTCCGGCGGCTTGAGGCTCCCGCGGTCGGCCCGGCCGGTCTCGGCGGCCGCAGCGAGCGCGGCCCGGCCCCGCGGCGGCAGGCCTCGCCGGCAGCGACCCCGGGGCGTCCCTGCCGCACCCGTTCGGGGCGTCCGGCAACCGGCCGCTGCTAGGATCAGCAGCCCATGAGCGAGCAGATTTCTCACCTTTCCCCCGGCGCGATCCTGCCGGCTCCCGCCGGCCCGGTCCTGGTGGCGGGGGGCGCCGGCTACATCGGCAGCCACTGCGTGCGCGCCCTGGTGGATCGCGGCGTGCCCGTGGTGGTCTTGGACAACTTCTCGACCGGGCACGCGATCGCCGCCGAACGCGCCGGGCGCGGACGGGCGCGGGTCGAATTCGGCGACCTCGGGGACGCGGCCTTTCTCGAGCGCGTTTTCAAGGCCCATCGGCCCCAGTCGGTGATCCACTTCGCCGCCAAGTGCTATGTGGGCGAATCGGTCAGCGAGCCGGCTAAGTACTACCGCGAGAACGTGGCCTACACCTGGAACCTGCTGGAGGCCATGCGCGCGCACCACTGCCGCTCGATCGTGTTCAGCAGCACCTGCGCGACCTACGGCGAGCCGCAGCGCATCCCGATCGACGAGCGCCACCCCCAGGACCCGATCAATCCCTACGGGCGCACCAAGCTCCATATGGAGCACATGATCGAGGACTTCTCCAAGGCCTACGGCCTGCGCTACGCGGCCCTGCGCTACTTCAACGCCGCCGGCGCCAGCCCGGAGGGGGACCTGGGGGAGGACCACCGCCCCGAGACGCACCTGATCCCGCTGGTGCTCGACGTGGCCCTGGGCAAGCGCAGCGAGATCAAGATCTTCGGCGACGACTATCCGACCCGCGATGGCACCTGCATCCGCGACTACATCCACGTGCTGGACCTGGCCGACGCGCACCTGCGCGCCCTGAGCCGGCTGCAGATGGACGCGCACCGCGTGGTCGCCAACCTGGGCACCGGCGAGGGCTACACCGTGCGCGAGCTGATCGACCTGGCCGGGCAGGTCACCGGCAGGCCGATCCGGGCCACGGTCGCGGCGCGGCGTGCCGGGGATCCCGCCATGCTCGTCTCCGGGGGCACGCGGGCCCGCGACCTGCTGGGCTGGGTGCCCCAGCATTCGGCCCTGGAATCGATCCTGCGCGACGCCTGGCGCTTCCACCAGGCCTACCCGAACGGGTATCCGGCCTGAGCGCCATGGGGGCGCGCCTCTACGTCCTGGGCGCCGGCACGGCGCTGCCGCGCCCCAGCCAGGGCGGCCGCTGCTACGGCCCCGCGGGCTACGTCTACGAGCCGCACCCGGGCGGTGCCCTGACCCTGCTGGACATCGGGCCCGGCTCGGTGCGCCAGCTGGGCCACCTCGGGCTGGGCCTGGAGCGCATCGAGCGCGTGGTCCTGAGCCATTTCCATCCCGACCACTGCCTGGACCTGTTCGCGCTGACCTTCGCGCGCCGCAATCCGGCCTGCGCCGGGCTGGGCGCGCTCGAAGTGCTGGGCCCGAGCGGGCTTTCGGCCTGGTACGAGGCCGGCGTCGGCGCGCTGGGGGAGTGGGTGCGAGATCGGCGCTTGACGCTGGTCGAGCAGGGGCCCGACGCCTGGGCCGGAGGCCGTCGGCAGGGCGGTTTCCGGCTCTTCGCTCGGCCCACCGGACACACGCCCAACGCCCTGGCCTGGCGCATCGAACCCCAGGGCCCAGGCGGCGCTTGGGTCTACAGCGGCGACAGCGGCGAGCGCGCCGAGCTGGCCGAGTTGGCCCGCGGCGCGGACCTGTTCCTGTGCGAGTGCTCGTTCCCCGACGGCCGGGAGAGCGAGCACCATCTGACACCGGGCGGCGCGGCGCGGCTGGCGCGCCGCGCCGGGGTCAAGCGGCTCTTGCTGACGCACTTCTATCCGGAGCTCGAGCCCGAGCAGGCGGCGGCGGCGGCCGGGGCCTCCGCGGGCTGCCCGGTGGCGGCGGCCTTCGACGGGCTGTGCGTCGAGCTCTAGCTCAGGCGGGGCGCTCCCCCGTGCGCTGCCCCTGACGGCCGAAGGGCAGGCAGATCAGGTAGGCCGCGAGCGCCAGGGCCAGGCTGGCCAGGAAAGGCGCCTGCCAGCCGAGCAGGGAGCCCAGGGGATAGGCGCACAGGCCGACGAGCAGGGCGGCCAGCGCGCTGGGCGCGCGTCCGAAGGGGCACCACAGGCCCATCAGCGTGATCACCAAGAGGCCGCTCGAGCCGAGCGAGGAGGCCAGCTCCACCAGGCGCGCCACCCCCGGGCCGGCGAGGGCCAGCAGGGCCGCCAGGGAGCCGAACAGGAGCACCGCCAAGCGCAGCCGGCCGAGGGCTGCGACGGCGCGCCCGCGGTAGAGGTTTTGCACCGCCAGGGTCGAAGCCACGAGCAGCGAGCTGTCGATCGTCGACAGCATCGCCGCGCTCAGGCTGGCCAGGAACAGCGCCGCGCCCAGGCCCGGCAGCAGCTCGAGGGCCAGCTGGGGCAGGATCCCCTCCGGATCCTGGTTCTCGAGCCCCAGGTGCCGCGCGCCGAGGGCCAGATAGACCGGCAGCAAGCCGACGGCCAGATACAGCAGACCCGCGCCGATCGTGCCCCAGCGGGCCACGGCCGGCGAACGGGCGGCCGATTGCCGCACGACCAGCTCCTGGGCCACCAGGGAGCCGAGGATCGGCACGCACCAGGCCTCGAGCAGGCCCAGCGTCGAGGCGGCTTCGGCCGGGCCCTCGGCCAAGGCCAGGGCGGGCGCGGCTCCGGCGGCGCCGAGCGCATGGACGGCCGCAGCGGTCAGCAGCCCCAGACCCAGGATCACCAGGCCGCCCTGGAACACATCGGTGACCGCCACGGCCAGCAGGCCCCCGGCCGCCGTGTACAGGGTGCCGCACAGGGCCGCGAGCAGCACCGCGGGCAGCTCCTGCCAGCCGGTGGTGGCCTGCACCAGGTGCCCCAGGGCGCGCACCTGGGCGGCGGCCCAGAGCACGGAGGTGGGCAGCATCGCCAGGGCCGCCAGCCGCTCGACCCCGGGCGAGTACCGGCTCCGGAACAGATCCGCCAGGGTGAACAGGCCCCGGCGCCAGAGGGGCGCGGCCAGCAGGCAGCCGCCGAGCACCAGGCACAGGCCGTAGGCGAAGGGCTCCGGGTGGCTCCAGCGGAAGCCCGCGGCGAAGGTGCTGCCCGCGGATCCGATGCAGGTCTCCGCTCCGAACCAGGTCGCAAAAACGGTCCCGAGCAGCAGCCCGGGCCCCAGCCGGCGGCCGGCCAGCAGGAAGTCGTCCGCTGCGCGCACGCGGCGGGCGACCCACAGGCCCAGGGCGAGCTGAGCCATCAACGCCATGGGCACCGCCAGGGCCAGCCAGGTCATCGCGGCGCAGCATAGCGGCGACCCGCGCTCGGCAGGGCGGGGACTTCGCGCCCGGGCGCGGGTTGGCGCGGGGGCCCCGCGTGCTCTACAACTCCCCGGAAAGCCCCAGATCCCCCCCGATGAGCGAACTCCGGCCCTCCTTCCTCTGGCTGCCCCTGGGGCTGCTGTTCGCCGCGGCGGTCGGCTACGGCGCCTATCGCTTCCAATCCGGAAGCGGCCGCGAAGCGCTGGCGCACGAAACCCACGCCCGCGCGGAGATCGGGCGGCGCGCCCCGCCCGACGCTCCGTCCGCCGCCCCTTCGGCGTCCCCCGGGACGGCGCCGCCCCGCGAGCTGCAGGCCGCCGGGATGGCGTTCTCCGCAGCGACCGGGAGCGCCCGGGCCCAGGAGCGGGTCCTGGCCCTGGACAGCGAGCTGCGGGCGCGCTTCGAGGCCCTGATCGCCACGGCCCTGGCCGAGGTCGATCGCGTGCCCAAGGCCAAGCGCTCCGAATGCTCCGTCTCGTACCGGGTGATCGACCTGGCCAGCGGGCAGACCATCGCCGAGCGGGACCCGGACCGCTCCCTGGAGTCGGCCTCCAACATGAAGCTGCTGACCAGCCTGGCGGCTTTGTGGATGCTCGGCCCGGAGTGGCACTACGAAACGCACGTGGACGCGGTCGGCGAGCTGGCCGCCGGGCAGCTCACCGGCGACCTGGTGGTGCGCGCCAGCGGCGATCCCTTCTGCCGCTGGGGCGAGCCCCGGGCCGCCGTCGAGCTGGTCGCAAGCCTGGCCCAAGGGGTGGCCGAGTCGGGCCTCAAGCGCGTGCGCGGCGACCTGCTGATCGACCGCAGCCCGTTCCTCGAGCCGGGACCGGCCGCGGGCTGGCCCAATCCCAAGCTCTACTGGACCAAGAGCTACGCCCTCGCCGGAGGTCTGACGCTCAACGCCGGCTTGGTGGCGGTCGAGGTTCGGCCGGGACCGGCCGGAGGCCAGGCCGAGGTGCGGCTGATCCCGGCGCCCACCGGCCTCAGCGAGAGCTTCTCCGTGCTCAGCGACCCGGGCAAGGCCAACGACGTGCGCATCGGCCTGTTCGTCGAGAGCAACCGCCTGGAGGTCAGCGGGCGCTACGGTGCCGGCCTGCCGCTCTATCAGACCGAATTCAGCCATCCGCGGCCGGAGCAGCACTTCGCGGCGGTGCTGCGCGAACAGCTGCGACAGGTCGGGATCGAGATCGAAGGCGGTCTGCGCTCGGTTTCCGGAGCCGGCGTCGGGACGCGGCTGTACACGCACCGCCAGCCCTGGCTCGAACACCTGGCCGCGATCAACACGGATTCCGCCAATTCCCTCGCCGACGGGCTGCTGATGACCCTCGGTGCCCAGCGCTTCGCGGAGGGCACCCGCGCCGCCGGTGCACGCGCCGTGGCGGCGGTCCTGGCGGAGCGCGGCCTGCCCACGCAGGGCCTGGTGCAGGTCGACGGCTCGGGGCTGTCGCGGGACAACCGCGTCACCGCGCGGATCCTGTCCGAGGCCCTGTGCGCCGTGCGCGAGCTGCCCGCGGGGCAGCGCTCCGCCTTCGAGGAGTCCCTGGCGCTGGCGGGCGTCTCCGGCACGCTGGAGGACCGCATGCGCAGCGGCGCCGCCAAAGGCCGCGTGCGCGCCAAGACCGGCTGGATCAACGGCGCCTCCTCGCTCTCCGGCTTCGCCTCCAGCCTGGCGGGCCGGGAGCTGGCCTTCTCCATCCTGGTCGCCTATCCGCGCATCGACGGGCTCAACACCCGCGCCTGGAAGCCGATGCAGGACCGCATGTGCGAAGCCCTGGTGGAGTGGCCGGGCCCGCGCTGAGGCGCCGGCGCCGGCCGGGCCAGCGGCGCGGGCCCTAGCCGGGCTCCCGCCCGCTCCGCCGGCGAGCGGCGGCGATCGCAGCACAGCGGCTTTCGGGCGGGCCTGTCCCGCGCGGAAGCCGGTCGCTTCCCTTCCCGCAATCTTTCCGGAGGTTTCGCCCCAGGAGCGCCCTCGATTCAGCCCAAGAACGCCTGCGCCTCGCCCTTCGAGCCCTCGAGCACGCCGAGGCCGCCGGCCGGTTGCTGGCCGGTTACGCCGAGCGCCTCGGCCGGCTCGAGTCGCGCTCGAAGAGCGCGCCCCGCGACCTGGTCACGGAGGCGGACCTAGATAGCGAGCGTTTCTTGATCGGACGCCTGCGGTCCGATTTCCCCGAACACGCGATCGAAGCCGAGGAGAGCGCACCGGATCCGGACCAGGCCGGAGGCCTGCGCTGGTTCATCGATCCCCTGGACGGGACCGTCAATCTGGTCCACGGGCTGCCGTTTTTTTGCGTGTCGATGGGGCTGTACCGCGGCGCAACGCCCCTGTGCGCGGCCCTGTGCGCGCCGCTCCTGGGCGAGAGCTTCTACGCGGCCGCGGGCGCGGGCGCCTACCTGAAGCGCCCGGGCAGCGAGCCGCGGCGCCTGCGCGTCTCCGGCGCCAGCAGCCTCTCGGAATGCGTGCTGGCCACGGGTTTCCCGTACCGCCGCAACGAGCTGCCCAACAACAACCTGGGCAATTTCGCCCGCCTGTTCTACGAGGTGCGCGGCATGCGCCGGATGGGCTCCGCAGCTCTGGACCTGGCTTACGTGGCCGCCGGGCGCCTGGACGCCTTTTGGGAGCTGCACCTCGCGCCCCACGACGTCGCCGGCGGAGCCTTGCTGGTGCTCGAAGCGGGCGGCGTGGTCAGCGATCTGGAGGGGGGCGGCGATTGGCTGCGGGGGGGCCAGATCGCGGCCGGGCCGGCGGCCCTGACCGCCCAGATCCGCAGCCGGGTCAGCGCGCGGCCGGAGCGCCTGCAGGGCGGGCCCCGGCCCTGAGGGAAGGGCGCGGACAGGGCCCGCCGCGGGTCCCCCCCGGGGCCGGCGGGGGGGCCGGCCGCCATGCGGGGACCCGCTGAACCCCGCGCCGGACGGACCGTCGGCCCCCGAGGGGCCCCGGAACGGCCCGCGCGGGGCCGGCTTCCGGGCGCCGCCGGGGCCCGGTACCCTGGCGGGTTCGCCGCCTGTGGCCGGGCTTCCCGGATCGCCCTCCCCGGAGCCCAGCTCGCACCGCCGCGGCGCCTCCATGGCCAGAGCCAGTCAATCCGCCAAGCCCTCCGCCGCGCCGGGCGGGAAATCGGCCGCGCCCCGGGCTGAGCCCGGACCGGCCGAGCGCGCCCATCCGAGCTTGTTCAGCGCCGGAGCCATCCGCCTGCGCGGGGCCCGGCAGAACAACCTCAAGGCGGTCGACCTTGACCTGCCCAAGGGACGCCTCGTGGCGATCACGGGGGTCTCGGGTTCCGGCAAGAGTTCCCTGGCCTTCGACACGCTCTTCCGCGAAGGCCAGCGCCGTTTCCTCGAGACGCTCTCCGCCTACGCGCGCCAGTTCCTCGGGCGCATGGAGAAGCCGGAAGTCGACCACGTCGAGGGGCTTTGCCCGGCGATCGCCGTGGACCAGCGCGCGATCCAGCGCGGGCCGCGCTCGACGGTCGGAACGCTGACCGAGATCCATGACCACCTGCGCGTCCTGTATGCCCGCGCGGGCGTGGCCCACTGCCCGGACCACGGGCAGCCGCTGGTGGCCCAGACCGCGGAGGCCGTGCTGCGGCAGATCGAGTCCGCGTTCGCCGGCCAAAAGCTGCAGCTGCTGGCCCCGCTCGTGCGCGATCGCAAGGGCCAACATCGGGCCCTGTTCGACGACCTGACCAAGCGCGGCTTCGTGCGCGTGCGGGTGGACGGGCGGGTGCTGCGCATCGAGGAAGTCCCGGAACTCGATCGCTACAAGCGCCACACGGTCGAACTGGTCGTCGACCGGCTCGAGCTCAAGCCCGAGAACGAGGCGCGCCTGCGGGAGGCCGTCGGGCAGGCGCTCGAGCTGGGCGGCGGCGACCTGGTGGCTCTCGGGGAGAGCCGCGAACAGGCCTTTTCGACCCTGCGCAGCTGCCCGGTGTGCGGCATCGAGGCCCCGCCCCTCGAGCCGCGCCTGTTCTCGTTCAACTCCCCCCACGGCCAGTGCGAGCGCTGCGAGGGCCTGGGCGTGCTCGAGCGCCCGGCCCTGGAGCTCTTGGTCGCCGACCCGAGCAAGAGCCTGCGGCAGGGAGCGCTGGCGGTGACGCGCGCCGCGGGCACCGGGCTCAATTTCCCGCGCGTCGACTGGAAGTTCCTGGCCGCGGTGGGCGAGTCCCATGGCTTCGATCTGGACACGCCCTGGAAGCAGCTCGGCGAGCGGGCGCGGCGCGTGATCCTGGAGGGCACCGGGGAGGAGCGCTTCAGCGACGATTTCACCTGGAACGGGGCGCGCACCGCCGGGACCGTGCGCTTCGAACGGCGCTTCCCGGGCGTGCTGGCGGCGATCGAGCAGGCGCTCGAGAAGGGGCACAAGCGCTCCCAGCTCCAGCGCTTCCTCTCGGTGCGCCCCTGCCCGGATTGCGCCGGCACGCGCCTCAATCGCTTCGCCCGCACGGTGCGCGTGGCCGGCGTGCCCCTGGCCGAGCTCGATCGGACCGCGATCGGCGAGCTCGGCGCACGGCTGGCGGCGCTGCCCTTCGACAAGCGCGCGGCGGAGATCGCCGCGCCGCTGTTGCAGGAGATCCAGCGGCGGCTGCGCTTCCTGGACCAGGTCGGGTTGGGGTACCTGAGCCTGATGCGCGCCGCCGACAGCCTGTCCGGGGGCGAGGCGCAGCGCATCCGGCTGGCGGCGCAGCTCGGCGCCGGGCTGCAAGGGGTGCTGTACGTGTTGGACGAACCCTCGATCGGTCTGCATGCGCGCGACCACGGGCGGCTGCTGGGGGCGCTGCTCGGGCTGCGCGACCTGGGCAACACCGTGGTGGTCGTCGAGCACGACGAGGCCACCCTGCGGGCAGCGGACTGGCTCGTGGACGTGGGGCCGGAGGCGGGCCGCGGCGGCGGCCGGATCGTGGCAGAGGGCCCGCCCTCCGAAGTGGCGCGGGCGGACTCTCCCACGGGGCGGCTGCTGCGCGGCGAGCTGGCCATGCCGCGCCCCGAAAAGAGGCGCGCCGGGGATGGGCGCTGGCTCGAGCTCCTGGGGGCCCGCGGCTTCAACCTGAAGGAGATCGACCTGCGCCTGCCCTTGGGCACCCTGGTGGCGGTCAGCGGGGTCTCGGGGTCGGGCAAATCGACCTTGATCAACCGCACCCTGGCGCCGGCCTTGGAGCGACGCCTCGGTCGCGAGGCCCCTGAACCCGCGCCCTTCCGCGAGCTCTGCGGAGCCGACTCCGTCGAAGACCTGGTGGCGATCGATGCGGCCCCGATCGGACGGACGCCGCGCTCCAATCCAGCCACCTACAGCGGCGCCTTCGGCCCGATCCGCGACCTGTTCAGCCAACTTCCGGAGGCCAAGCTGCGCGGCTGGGAAGCCGGCCGTTTTTCGTTCAATCTCGAGGGCGGTCGCTGCGAAGCCTGCCAGGGCGCCGGTTCGCAGCTGGTCGAACTGCAATTCCTGGCCCCCGTCACCGTGCCCTGCGAGGAGTGCGGCGGCCATCGCTACGGCAGCGAGACCTTGGGGGTGCGCTACAAGGGCAAATCGATCGCCGATGTGCTGGCGCTGACGATCGAGGAGGCCCTGGCCCTGTTCAAGGACCTGCCCAAGATCGCCAAGCCGCTCGAGGCGCTGATCGCCGTGGGCGTCGGTTACCTGAGCCTGGGGCAGCCCTCGACGACCCTCTCCGGGGGCGAGGCTCAGCGCATCAAGCTGGCCAAACACCTGCAGGGCAAGAAGCAAAAGCACACCCTGTACCTGCTCGACGAGCCGACCACCGGGCTGCACGGGCAGGACGTGCAGAAGCTGCTGTACGCGCTGCAGGCGCTGGTGGACCAGGGCCACAGCGTGCTGGTGATCGAGCACAACCTGGATCTGCTGCGCGCCGCGGACTGGCTGATCGACCTGGGGCCCGAAGGCGGGCTGGGCGGCGGGCGCCTGCTGGGCCAGGGGCCCCCCGAGGCGATCGAAGCCCTGGCTGAGTCGCACACCGGCGCCGCCCTGCGCGCCGAGCGGCGCGCCCGGGGCGGCCGCACCCAGATCGAAAACCCGCTGGCTCTCGAACCGGCCGATCGTCTGCGGATCCAGGGGGCCAGGACCCACAACCTGCAGGGCATCGACGTGGAGCTTCCCCGCGACGCCCTGACGGTGATCACCGGCCCCTCGGGCTCCGGCAAGAGCTCGTTGGCCCTGGACACGATCCACGCCGCCGGTCGTCAGCGGTTCGTCGAGTCCCTGTCGACCTACGCACGCCAGTTCCTGGCCTCCAAGGACCGCCCTCCGGTCGAGCGCATCGAGGGCCTGGGGCCCTCGGTCTCGGTGGAGGCGCGCAATTCCCAGGGGCACCCGCGCTCGACCGTGGCCACGACCACGGAACTGCACGACCACCTGCGGGTGCTCTGGGCGCGGGCCGGCACGCCGCGCTGCCCGACCCACGGCAGCGCCCTGGAGCGGCGCGGAACGAGCGCCTTGGCGCGCTTGCTGGTCGAGCGCTTCGAGGGGCAGAAGGGCTACCTGACGGTGCCCTTGGTGCCCCCTGGCAGCCGCGACGCCGCCGGTCTGACGCGGGAACTCGAGCTGCGCCGGCCCGAACTCGAGCGCGCCGGGTTCGTGCGCCTGTTGCTCGACGGGGCCGAGCTGCGCCTCGATGGACCGAGCCCCGCCTTCCGCGACGGGCAAGGCCTCGAGCTGGTGCTCGACCGGCTGCGCTTCGACGCCGACAGCCGTCCGCGCATCGTCGAGGCCCTGGACCAGGCCGCCGGTCTGTCCGGGGGTCGCTTCGCCGGCGTGTCCCAGGGCGGGGAGCGCCTCGAGCTCGCCACCCATGGCGCCTGTCCGAGCTGCGGCTTCACCCTTCCGGAGCCCCTCGAGCCGCGCCACTTTTCCTTCAATACCCATGTCGGCGCCTGCCCGGACTGCGACGGCCTGGGGCTCTCCTGGCAATGCACGCCAGAGCGCCTGATCGCCGACGAGGGCCTGCCGCTGTTGCCCCGCGAGAGCGGGGCGGCGACCGCCATCGGCGGCAAGGTCGGGCGCTACCTGACCAAGGGCAAGGGCTACTACGAGCACCTGCTGCGCGCGGTCGGCAAGGCCCACCGCATCGACCTCTCCAAGCCCTTCCGCTCCCTGGATGAGGAGCAGCGCGCGTTGCTGCTGCATGGCCGCGGGGCGCGCGAGTCCTACAGCGTCGAAATCCACAAGGAGGGCCGCAACTTCGAGGCGCTCGAGACCTTCACTTCGACCTGGGATGGCCTGTGCGGAGCGGTGGACGGCTGGCACGCGCGCAGCGAGGACCCGGAATGGCGCGCGATCCTCGAGGGCGTGATGCAGCGCCAATCCTGCAAATCCTGCCGGGGCGAGCGCCTGGCCCCGGCGCCGCGCGCGGTGCAGCTGGGGGGCCTGCGCCTGCCCGAGCTGCTTGGCCGCTCGATCACGGCCGCGCGCCTGTGGCTGGCGGAGCTGCAGTTGCCCCGCGACAAGGCCGCGGCCGTGGGGCCGGTGGTGGGGGAGCTCGAGGGGCGCCTGGGGCTGCTCGAGCAGGTCGGCTTGGGCTATCTGAGCCTGGACCGCCCGATGGACACGCTGTCGGGCGGCGAAGCGCGCCGCGTGCGCCTGGCCGCCAGCCTGGGCTCGCTGCTGACCGGGGTCTGTTATGTGTTGGACGAGCCCACCGTGGGGCTGCATGCCGCCGATGTCGACCGCCTGTGCGGCGCGCTCGAGGCGCTGCGCGACCTCGGCAACACCGTGATCGTGGTCGAACATGACGAAGAGCTGATGCGCCGAGCCGATTGGCTGATCGACATGGGGCCGGGCGCCGGGCGGCTCGGCGGCCGCGTGGTGGACTCCGGACCGCCCGCGCGGGTGACCCAGGCGGGCAGCGGGGCCACGGCGCGCGCCCTGCGCGGCGAGCTGGCCCTCGCCCCGCGCACCGCCAGCCGCCCCGTCGGCGCGGAGATCGGCGTTGCCGGCGCGCGCCTTAGGAACCTGAAGGACCTCGATTTCACGGTGCGCTTCGGCGAATTGACCGGCGTCTGCGGGCCCTCCGGTTCCGGCAAGAGCACGCTGGTGCTCGAGTGTTTCGTACCGGCCCTGCGCGGCGAGAAGCCCGAGGGCCGGTGGAAGCGCAGCCTGGGCAGTCTGGGCGGCGGGCGCCGCGTGGTGCTGGTCGACGCGGCCCCGATCGGCCGGACTCCGGCTTCGATTCCGGCCACGGCCGCCGGGCTGATGGACCCCCTGCGCGAGCTCTACGAGCGCACGCCGGAAGCGCGGCTGCTGGGGTTCACCGCGGCCAATTTCTCCTTCAACAGCCCCAAAGGACGCTGCCCCGCCTGCGAGGGGCGCGGCGCGATCCAGGTCGAAATGCAATTCCTGACGGATCTGTGGCTGACCTGCGAGGAGTGCGCGGGACGCCGCTACCGCCCCGAGGTGCTGGCGATCAAGTACCGCGGGCGTTCGATCGCCGACGTGCTCGAGCTGTCGGTATCGGAGGCGAAGGAGTTCCTGGCCCACCAAGCGGCCCTGGCGCGCATCCTGGGCACGCTCGAGGAGGTCGGGCTCGGGTACCTGGGACTGGGCCAGAGCTCGACCACCCTGTCGGGCGGCGAGGCGCAGCGCATCAAGCTCGCCAGCGAGCTGCTCCGGGCCGAGGGCAGCCAGGGGTCCGTGTTGGTCTTGGACGAGCCCAGCACCGGCCTGCACGCGATCGACCTGCTGCCGCTGGTCCGCGTGCTGCAGCGCCTGGCCGAGCGCGGCGACGCGGTGGTCGTGATCGAGCACCACACCGGCTTGCTTTCGGCCTGCGACCGCCTGATCGAGCTGGGGCCCGCCGGGGGCGCCGAGGGCGGGCGCATCGTGGCCACCGGCAGCGCTGCCGAATTGGCCGCCGATCCCGCTTCCCTGACCGGTCGCTTCCTGGAGGTGCGCCGCGGCCGGGCCGAGGCCGCGGCCAGCCTGGCGCCGCGGGCCCGGCCCGCCGGCCGCGCGGCAGCGAAGCCCGCGGCGGG
>ERZ1066137.716-NODE-716-length-21402-cov-18.967864_pt1 | contig 21402 bp, 14 predicted proteins | sample MGYA00382784_ERZ1066137 | MGnify/ENA primary metagenome ERZ1066137 (study PRJEB33369, sample SAMEA5778367) | biofilm metagenome | biome: Industrial cooling water; feature: Water cooling tower basin; material: Biofilm | place: United Arab Emirates | collected... | reverse complement strand
CGGTTCGTCGGCGGCGAGGACCAGGAGCTCGCCGACGAACAGGTGTAGGTCGATTGTCGGGGCGAGCCCCTCGAGGCGGAGCTCGCTCGGGGCGAGCGCGCAGACGTCGAGATCGTCGGTGATCGCGGCGCAGGCGCCCGCGTCGAGGCGGGCGCGGGACCCGGGGCTGACCCATAAAACAGGTTCGTTCGGGGGCTCGACGCGAGTCATCGGGGCGGCCGAGACCGGCGACGCCGGGCGGTCCGGCGGGAGCTCGTCGGACGGCCCGGTGAGCAGGGCCCGCGCGGCGAGCCACGCGGCGAGGCCGGCCGCGGCGAGACCGGCGGTCCAGGCGCGGGAGGGCGCCGGGGGGCGCCGCGCCGCGCGGGCCCGGGCGAGCACGGCGGCGGCCATGGCGGCGTCGGAGATCGTGCGCTCGCGGTCGGCGGCGGCGTCGACCTCGAGGCGGCCGAGCGCCCGCCATACGGGGGCCTCGGCGAGCAGCTCGGGGTCCGCGGCCTCGCGGACCAGGCACTCGTCGCGGTCGGCGTCCGACAGCGCGTCGCCGCGGGCCTCGGCGACGACGAGGCCGATCCACCGCTCGCGGTCATCGTGTTCGCGGTCGACGGTCATGGTCTCCTCCGCGGGCCGTTCGCCCCGATCAGCAAGTCCTGGCGGACGCGCTTGCGCAGCGCGGCGGTCCCGAGGCGCAGGCGGCCACGCACGGTCTCGACGCCGACCTCGGTCAGCTCGGCGACCTCGGGGACCGTGTAGCCGAGCGCGTGGTGGAGGATCAGCGCGTCGCGCTGGGCCGCCGGCAGCTCCGCGAGGTAGTACGGCAGCGGGCGCGGCAGGGCGTCGAGCGCGGGCGTGTCGCCTTCGGCGGGGAGCCAGTCGGCGCCCTCGAGGTCGGCCGCGGCGGCGGTCGGCTGGCGTCGCTCGGTCCGCGCGTGACGCAGGGCGGTTCGCACGGCGATCCGGCGGGCCCAGGCGTCGAGGCTGCCCTCGCCGCGGAAGCTGCGCGCGCTGGTGAGCACCTCGAGCAGGGCCTTCTGGGCGGCGTCGTCGGCGTCGGCCGGGTTGCGCAGCAGGGTCCGCGCGACGGCGCGCACCGGGGCGATCACGCGGCGCACGAGCCAGGCCTGCGCGTCCTCGACACCCTCGGCGGCGCGGTGGACCTGCTCGCGCTCGAGGTCCGTCGCCGCGCACGCGCGCGCCCGCTCGTCCGCGGCGAGGACGGCGGGGCGCCAGGCGAGCGAGGTCGGCGAGGCGGTCATCGGGCGCGCGTCCTGTGGTCGGCAGCCCGGGGGGCGGGTAAAGAATTTTTGCGCCGGGCGGGCCGGGGGAGCAGGTCGAACTCGAGGCCGACGACGACGAGCAGGCGCGCGGGGGCCGGGCCGAGCACGACGGCGCGCGTGGGGGCCAGGACGACGTAGTCGCCGCGGACGAGCAACAGCTCGATCCCGAGCGCGAAGCCGACGCGCACGTGCGGGACCGGGCGGACACCCGCGCCGAGCAGCACGGCGGCGCTGGCGAAGACGCGGCGCCGGTCGGGCGAGACCTCGACCCCGGCGGGCGCCGCGGCGGTCCGGCCGACGATGTCGAGCGCGAGGCGGGCGGCGAAGCGCAGGTCGCCGCGGTGGCCGAGCGGGAACGCGTAGCCGACCGCGAGCGAGAGCGGGCGCCGGCGCAGGGTGAGGGTCACGAGGTCGCCGCGGACGGTCGCGGGGAGCAACCAGTCGAAGCCGAGGTCGAGGTGAACCCGCGGGGCCGGGCGCCAGCCGACGATCAGCGCGAGGCCGTCGTGCCACGGGAGCGCGGCCGCGAGGTTGCTGCCGGTGTAGCCGAAGCCGAGCCGCAGCCGTGGCCAGCGCGGCGGTGGCGGCGGGGTGGCGGGGCTCGACGGCGGGGGCTGGGGTGGCGAGGCGAGGCGGACCGGGACGGGGCGCGGGGGGTCGGGCGCGGCGTCGCTCGGCGCCGGCCCGGGCTCGACGAGGGTCAGGCCGACGGCGTCGGCGCCGGCGTCGAGTTGGCCTTCGAGCCAGGCAGCGACGACCTGGGTGATCACGGTCGCCTGCGACTCGACGCGCGCCGCGCCGCCGCCGACCGCCGGCAGGCGCCGGCTGTAGACGCGCGAGCGGGCGACATCGGCGAGGTAGAGGACCGCGCCGCCATCGGCCTCGAGCGTGATCCAGAGGACGCCACGCGCGGCGTCGCCGGAGAGCCGGGTCGGATCGACGGTGGCGGCGTGGCGCACGACCGGGAGTTCGAACCCGAGGGCGCGCGCGTGGGCCCGGGTGGCGGCGATCAGGCGCTCGTCGAGCACTTCGTCCGGCAGGTCGGGAACCGAGAGCACGACGGCGGCCGGGGGGACGCTGTCCCCCGGCGCGCCTGCGGCCAGGAAGCACGCGAGAACCGGGATCCTCGCGATCATGCAGCGCTCGTGGCTCCGAGCCGGTCCGTCATCGCGCCTGTGGTACGGCGGATCCGCGGGCCTGCGCAAGCTCGCCGCCGCCGCCCGCGTCCCGCGCCGGTTGATGACCTCGTTCGCGGCCCAGCGCGGGACCGGTGCGGGGTCGGGCGTCGAGCACTCGAGGGTCAACCGGCTGCGTCGGAACCACCTCCTGGTAAGTCCTCCAAAGTGGGTCCTCCCGATGTGCGAGCGTGGTGCGCGTTGCCGAAACGTCGCCGAAATTCGCCGGCAAGTCCGCGTTGCCAATCTTCACGTACCTGACCAAGCCCGATCTCGCGGTGGTTGGCCCGCCTCTTGAATCAGCATTGCGCCATGCAGCTCGACACGGCGATCCCGACGCAGGTGACGTCCCATTGGGTCGAGCAGCAGTAAGGGTCGAGCTTGCAGACGCAGTTCTCGACGAAGGGCACCTGACAGCCGGAGGTCGGCTTGGCGGCGCAGCAGTTGCCGTCGTTGCACTCCGTCGTGACGAAGCCGCTACAGTTCTCTTGACACAGCAGCACGCCGGCGCCAAACCCCTGGCTGGCGCAGCTCTGCCCGTTGACGTTGCCGCCGTCGCACTTCTCGTCGCCGTCGATCTTCCCGTTGCCACAGGTCTCGATCGTGCAGCCGCTGCTGTCGAACTCGTCACAGCTCGGCGCGCAGGCGAGCTGGCCCGCGGTGAAGCCGAGCGACTCGCAGGTCGCCCCGCCGAGCGCGTCCCCGTCGCACGTCTCGCCGCCGTCGAGCTCGCCGTCGCCGCAGGTCGCGATCGTGCAGCCGCTGGTGTCGAAGCCCGAGCACGACTCGGTGCAGGCCAGTACGCCGCCATCGTAGCCCTGCGAGGCGCAGGTGTGGCCGGCGAGCGCGGCGCCGTCGCACAGCTCCACGCCCTCGAGCGCCCCGTTCCCGCACGACGCGCTCGAGCAGCCGTCGAGAATGTAGCCGCCGCAGCTCGGCGCGCAGGCCAGCGTGCCGCCGGTGAAGCCGACGGACTCGCAGGTCGCGCCGGCGAGCGCGGCGCCGTCGCACAGCTCGCCGCCGTCGAGCTGGCCGTTGCCGCAGCTGGCCATCGTACAGCTGCGGGTGTCGAAGGCGCCGCAGGTCGGGTCGCAGGCGAGCACGCCGCCGTCGAAGCCGAGCGAAGCACAATCTGCGCCGCCGAGGTCGGCGCCGTCGCAGACCTCGGGGTCCTGCACGAGGTCGTCGCCGCAGCTGTCCGTGACGCAGTTCGCAGTGTCGAGCGCCGAGCAGTCCGGCAGGCACGCGAGCACGCCGCCGCCGAAGCCGAGCGACTCGCAGGTGAGCTCCGCGAGGTTGGCCCCGTCGCACGCCTCGAGGCCGCCGAGCACGCCGTCGCCGCAGCCGGAGAGGCCATCGTCTGCCGGACTGTCATCCGTGGTGTCGCCCCCGGGTGGAGGCGGCACGCCGGTGGCGACGGGCCCCGTGCCTCCCTCGGGTTCCATCCCGCCCGCACACGCGGAGCCGCACACGGCGACCAGCGCGAGCCGACGGAGCGTGAAGCGGAGCGTGCGTGTCCTGTCCATGGTTCAGCTCACTTCACAGGCATGTAGACCCGCGGCTTGCCGCACGTGTTGTACATGTAGCCGCAGAAGTCGGAGCAGGCGTAGCCCGGCGAGGCGACGATCTCGATGTGACCATGGAGCGCGCTGAAACCACACTGACCGCGATCCCACACGATCACCGAGCCGACAGGGGCATCGGCCGCGGTCGCGTCGATCGCCTTGAGGCGGAAATCGCCATAGAGCGCGCCCGGGTTGGCGTCGGCCCAGTCGCCGAACTGATACGCGCTCGCCGCGGGGATCCCGAGCTGGGTCGCCCGGGCCTCGGAGATCCCGATCGCCCGCTTCATGGCGTTCCACGCGTACTGATAGCAGCGCCCCATCGAGTAGCCGACCGATCCGGCGTAGGCCTCGTTCGCCAGCTTCTTGGCGAGCGTCGCGTCGTACCCCCCGCCGGTGCCGCCCCCGGAACCTCCGGCGCCGGAGCCCTTCGGGCACAGCGCGCTGGTCGCCACCAGGCCCTTGAGCCCGCCGGCGCTGACCTGGAAGAAGCGGTTCTGCCCGGTGTTGCGCACCTGCCCGGAGGTGACATACGCGAGCGTGCCGCGCTTGACGGTCCCGAGCACCTTGGCGAGGTCGGCGTCGCTGCGGACCATCGTATCGGCGCAGACCTCGAGCACCGACCAGCGCAGGTACTCCTCGGCCACCCAGCCGCGCTTGCCCGCGTGCACGCCGGCCTTGAAGAACACCTCGAGGTACTTCTTTCCGTTGTACGTCCGGCTCTCGAGGCTGATCGTCGCCAGCTCGCCGCGGTTGGCCATGAACAGCACGCTGTCGAGCTTGTCGTTGCGGACGTTGATGTACTCGCCGTCGATGTCGTGCGTGCCGACGCCGTGGGTGTCCGTGTCCGACCAGTTGCCGGCGCGGAACTCGGAGATCTGCGCCGGTCCGGCCTCGACGACGAAGCCGTCGCCCACCTCGCCCGTGGCCGTCACCGTGCGCAGGATGTAACGGTTGTGGTCCTGCACGAGCGCCTCGGTGTCGACCCACTTGCCCTCGCCGGCCGGGATCTCGGCCACCCGCACTCCCCAGTCGTCGAGCGCGGGGTTCCAGTCGCCGCCGGCGAGCTGCGACCACTTGCTCATGTCGGGCCGCCAGACCTCGACCCGGGCGACCCGGGGGTCGGCGACCTCGTCCCAGGCGATCGACAGGACGCCGTCGGCGAGGGTCATCGCATGCAACCCGAGCAGGACGTCGGCCGCTGCCGGCCCTCCGTCGGCGATCGATACCAGCTCGATGTCGGCGACCGCACGACCTCCTCCGTCGGACTCGTCACATCCGGAGAGCTGAACAACGACGACAGCGGCGAGCGCGGCAGGCCATGCCTTGGATACGAATTTCATTGCACACTCCCTTTCGCAGAAATCCATCCATCTTCGGATTTCGCGACGCTTGTATACGCATGGCTCCGGGAGCCGGTCAAGGTGATTCGCGCGCTCTTTGTCGAATCCAGGGCGCTCGGCAGGTATGGCACGTGCCCGGGCATGTGCCATGGACACGGGGGTCCTCGTGGGCGAGCGCTCACACCTCGTCCGCGAAGAAACTCGGCCGGGCTCGCCCTGGAGCCATCGCTCTCGAGCACCTTCGCACATGGCTTGGAGGTTGCAGTGAGCAACGGAACCATCGGGCGGCGGACATTCACCCGTCGACGGGCCGTCCGCGCCCACCTCACCCTTACCTCTTGGAGAACGATCATGTCCATGCGTACCCTTTGTGCCTCGCTTGTCCTCCTCGCCCTTGGCTGCGACGTGCCCGACAAGAGCTCCAGCTCGGAGCCCGAGACGAGCGGCGGCGAGTCGAGCGGCGGCGAGTCGAGCGGCGAGACCGGCCCGATCCCCCCCGACCAGGTGATGTGCGCCGCCGACCCGCAGGTCTTCCCCGTCTACGTCAAGCAGTGCGCGACCGTCGACGACTGCGCGATGGTGATCCACCAGACCGACTGCTGCGGCAACATGGCCGCCCTCGGGATCGACAAGGACGAGGTCCCCGCGTTCGACGCCGCCGAGGCGCTCTGCCAGTCCCAGTACCCCGAGTGCGCCTGCCCGACGATGGGCTTCGTCGCCGAGGACGGCGCCGTCGTGCAGACCGTCGAGGCGATCGACCTCGTCTGCGTCGAGGGCGCCTGCAAGACCGTCGTCGAGGACCCGTGCGCCGGCGTCGACCTGCCGGCCTGCCCGCCCGAGTGCGGCGAGATGGAGTATCCCGAGCTGTGCGGCCTGCCGTGCGACACCGAGGGCCAGACCTGCGGCAACAACATCGGCGATGGCATGACCTGCAGCGGCGGCCAGTGGCTCTGCACCGTGCACCCGCCGCTCGGCCCCGGCTGCAACCTGGTCTGCAAGTGATCCCCCCACCCGGGTCACACGCCCCGCCCGGCATCCCGGGCGGGGCGTGGTCCCATGGACGAAACGTCGTGCCCCGGCCGGTGGCGGCCGGGGCACGACGTTTCTCCTTGTGACCTCGCCGCCGCTGCCGCTGCCCGGGGCCAGGGCACGTGGCGGCTGCTCACGGATGTTTGCGCCGCACCATCGTCAAGCTCGCGCCGTGGAGCGATCCATCGACGGTGTTCGGCACGTGATCCTGCATACAGATCGACCAGGCGCCGATGTCCCCGACCGGCGCGCCCGCGAAGTCGGCGAACGACGCGAAGGACTTGGTCGAGGCGCCACGATCCGGGGAAAAGTCGCACCGGCCGTCGGAGAGGCAGACCGCCTTGTCGGTCGGAATGCCCTCACCGAGGGTCTCCCCCGAGAACTCTCCCCCGTCGCGGAAGCGCAGCGGCGCCTGGGGCGACATGTTGGAGTTGTCGCCGCCTTCAACGTTGCTGCCGCCGTCCGGCTCGACGAAGCCGGGGCGGTTGCTGACGATCAGCCACGTGCCCTGCGGGCTGCGCAGGAAGATCACCAGATCGCCGACTCGGCCGTGAGAGGCCGCCACGGAGAACTCGAGAGCGTGGACGTAGGGATAGTCGGGGTCGAGCGGCGGGTTGAACACCAGACACGCGGATTGATCGGGCGCCGTCGTCCCCTCGGCCGGAGGCTTGGCGGGGTTCTTCGGGTCCTCGTACTCGGGGATCGGGATGGACATGGCGAGCAAGATCTGATCGACGCGCAGCGCCATGCAGTCCTCCGTACACTGGTCGACTCCGGGGGTCGGGCCGTCGCACTGCTCGTCGCCCTGGACGAAGCCGTCGCCGCACGCAGGGAGCGCGCACGCGGTCGTGCAGCCGTCGTCGTTGATGTTGTTGCCGTCGTCGCAGACCTCTCCCGCTTGCACGAGACCGTCGCCGCACGCCGCAGCCTTGCAGCTCGTCGTGCAGGCGTCGTCGTCGACGGCGTTGCCGTCGTCACACTCCTCGCCGGCGTCGACATCGCCGTCGCCGCAGGACTTGAGGATGCATGTGTTGCTGCAGCCGTCCGCGTCCGCGAGGTTGCCGTCGTCGCACTGCTCGAGCGGGGAGACGAGGCCGTCGCCGCACACCGCGGCCTCGCACGCGGTCGTGCACAGGCCGGCGTCGCTGTTGCCCGCGCCGTTGTCACAGGCCTCGCCGGGGCCGAGCTTGCCGTCCCCGCAGGTGTCCTTGCCGCACACGTTGTTGCAGCCGTCGTCGTCGACATCGTTGCCGTCGTCGCACTGCTCGGTCGGGGAGACGAGGCCGTCGCCGCACACCGCGAGCTTGCACGCGCCGGTGCAGAGCCCCGCGTCGCTGTTGCCGGAGCCGTAGTCGCATTGCTCGCCGGGATCGATCTGTCCGTCGCCACACACCGGCTCCGGCACGCCCGTCGAGCCGGTGCCGGCCGGATCGTCGCCCGTCGCGGCCTCTCCTGTCGACGCCCCGAGCGGATCCGTCCCGAAGCCCGGGGTGTCGAAGTTGCAAGCGAGCGCCGCGCCTGCGAGGGCGACGGCGAGGAGTCGACGCGAGCCGTCCGTCCGTGTCACAGCGCCACCTCGTGGGGCTTGATCAGGGTGCTCGCGGGCGCGGGCGAGACCGCGTCCTGCGCGGTCGCCCGGACGAGACAGTCTCCGAGCGCCGGGCGCCCGCGATGGAGCCCGCGCGGCTCGGCGGCGAAGATCTTGCCGGTCCTCTCCGCGACGTGGACGTCGAACGAGACCGAGTCGCCGTCCATCAACCCCTCGCGCAGCAAGCACCGCTGCGCCGCCGGGGCGGCCTGCTTCATCACCGCCTCGAAGCTGCGCCGCGGCGCCACCGGGGGGACCGGCGAAACACGCCGGGGCGCCGAGGCGGCGTTCGGGCCCGGCAGCTCCGTCGGGGCGGGCTCCTGCGCCGCCGCAGGCGGGAGCGCGGGCGTCGGGGGGCCGACGTCCGTCGGGCTTTCTGGCGGCGCGGCCGGTCCGGACGGCGCCGTGCTCGGGATGTCCTTCAGGACAGCTCCGGGATCGGGCGCGGGCGCGGACGCGGGCGCGACCGACGTCGAGCGCGGCCCGGGGGTCGTCGCCGCGGGGGTCGGCGCGTTCGGGCCGCCGCTCAACACGGCGACGACGCCGCCGGAGATCGTCACGAGCAGCAGCGCGGCCGTCGTCGTGAAACGTCGTGCTCGCCGGGCCAGGCTCCGGGTGTCGAGGACCGTCGCTTGATCATGCAACGCCGTGCTCGGCCCGCTCATGGTGATGTCGATCGAGATCTCCGTCTCCGGCGACTTCCCCCCCGCGAGCGCGACGAGCCGCGCGACCTTCGGGACGCCGTTGCCCTGAGGGGGGAGCCGCGCCAGGTCGTGGTGCAGCTCGAGCATCGTCGCGTAGCGCTGCTCCGGTTCGCGGTGCATCGCGCGCTGGAGGATCGCGTCGAGGTGCGCCGGCACGTCGATGTCGGGGGCGACCTCGCGGAGCAGCGGCGGTCGCTGGGTCAGGATGTTGGTGAGGATCTGTCGCGGCGACTTGCCGGCGAACGGCAGACGACCAGCGAGCAGCTGGAACAGCAGCACGCCGACGGCGTAGATGTCGATCCGGTGGTCGACGACCTCGCCCGCGGCCTGCTCGGGCGCCATGTACGGGATCGTCCCGATCACCTCGCCCGTGCGCGTGAGCGGGTCCTCGCATGTGTCGTTCTCGTCCTCGTCGAGGACCTTGGCGATCCCGAAGTCGAGGATCTTGACGAAGTCGAGGTTGTCGGCCCGCGGGACGCGGAAGATGTTGGCGGGCTTGAGATCGCGGTGGACGATCCCCTTGTCGTGCGCGGCGGCCAGCGCCCGGCAGAGCTGGAGGACGATCCGCTGGACGCGCGGCCACGGCAGCCGCCGCTCGCGGCGCAGCGCGGTCTGCAGGTTCTCGCCCTTGAGCGCCTCCATGACGTAGTAGATCCGGCCGTCCTCGGTGGTCCCCACGTCGAGGATGTCGACGATGTTCTCGTGCTCGATCGTCGAGGTCGTCCGCGCCTCGCGGCGGAATCGCTCGATCAGGCGCGGCGACGCCTCGGCCCGCAGCACCTTGATGGCGACCTTGCGCCCGAGCTCGAGGTGTTCGGCGATGAAGACCTCGCCCATACCGCCGGCGCCGAGCGAGTCCAGGACCTGATATCGCCGGCTGATCAGCGGCTTCGTCTCGTCCACCGACTCGACCATGGGATTGTTCTCCTTGTCCGACATCGCGGTCACCTCACCCTCTCGGTCTCAGAAGCGAAGGCTCCCGGTCAGCGCCGCGCCGCCGCGCACGGTCGTGAGGTCCAGGCGCCACCTGGACGCGGTCCGATCGGCGGGCTTGCCGGTCCGGGCCCGCAGCGCGCCGAAGGTCACGACCATCGCCGCGAACACGCCGGTCATGGCGAAGCTGGCGATCGAGGCCGCGGCGAGCCGGTCGTGGCGCTCGCAGAGGTCGAGGACGGCCGGGTTGCCGACGGAGCGCGCGACCGCGCAATAGTCCTGGTCGGGCGGGAGGTTCGGCGGGACGTCGTTGGCCGGGTCGTCGTCGGCGACGCTCAGCGCCGCGGCGTCGCGGATCGACCGGTGCGACGGCCCTCCGACGCGCGCCGTGGCCCAGGTGCCGACCGCGGCCGCGAGGGCCCCCACGCCGAGCCCGAGGCTGACGCCGAGCCCGATCGCGCCGGCGCGACGGCGGCGCTCGATGCGTGGATCCGCCGCCGGTGGTTCGACCGTCACTGCGACCGGCGCGGCCGGCGACTCCACGACCTGCGGCGCCGCGGACGGCGGCGGCAACGCGGCCCGGCCGGCCGGCGTGCAGGCGAGCGCCGCCGCGTGGTCGGGCACGGCCGCGCGGACGCACTCGAGCTCCCCGAGGAGCGCGGCGAGACCCGACCTCCGCTCGCCTTCGGGAAGGGACTCGAGATGGCGCCCGAGCAGACGATCCGCGTCGGTCAGCGACGCGACGTCGTCGGGGGCATAACGGAGCGCGTCGAGGTAGCTCCGCAGCGCGCGCGCGGCGAGGTCGACGCGGGTGCTGCGCTGGCCGGCGCAGGCCTCGTGCACCGGGACGAGGTCCTGCGCCGTGAGCCACTCGACCGCGGCGCGGAGCAGCTGGTCCTCCTCGAAGCTCTGCTTGGCCTTGGTGTTGTGATCACGCACCGCCTCACGGACCTCCGGGGTGAGCACGCACTCGGTCGGCGTGGCCGCCCGGATCGGCGTGGCGACGAGGAGCCCGACCATGACGGCCGCCCGGGGCGCGAATCGGAGCATGCGGTGGATGGCGAGCAAAAGGGCGACTCCTGATGGTGACGGACTCCAAGCAAACCCCGCGCCCCCGCCGAGCCGATGGGATGGTCTGAGAATTCAAGGACTTGGGGACATGCCTCCGATCCCATGACGCCGTGCTCGACCCCGCAAGCCGGGCACGTGCCCGCCCGCGAGACCGGGCCACACCGCTGTGCCCGGGGCAGGATACGAAAGCACGCGGCGGCCACGGAGGCCGGGCACGTGCCCGGGCCCCGTGGCCTCCTGGGGTCCGCCTGGCATCGGCCCTCCGAGCCGGGCGCGCAGGTCGTCCACTCGGCGGCGGTCAGCCGGGGATGAAGTTGTCGCAGGTCTCGTCGATGATGCTGACGGCCTGCTGGAAGAAGGGGGCGTAGTCCTGCTGGCAGACGGAGCCCTCGATGCCGCGGTCGCCAAACTTGGCGATGAACTCCTCCCAGTGCTCGGCGTTGATGTCGCCGAGGCTGCCGCCGTTGCAGCCCTGATCGGGCTGGGGGATCAGGCCGGCGACGACGATCGCCTCCGTCTTGCCGTCCTTGGCGGCGACGACGGCGTCGTACCACTCCTGCGGTGTGCCCTTGTCCTCGTAGTTGGGGTCGTCGCTGATGAAGGTGATGACGAGGATCGCGTCGTCGCGCAAGAAGCCTTCGTTGCAGCCGCCGGGGCCGACCAGGGCGTCGCTGAGCGCCTCGGTCATGCCGTTCATCGGCCGCTCGGAGGCACTGCCGGCGGTGCCGACCTTGGCGACGCAGGCGAAGGTGGCCTCGAGGTCCGGTTCCTCGGCGAGCATGTAGCGATTGCCGCCGGTGATCGGGCACAGCGTGTTGGAGGCGTAGAGGCCGACGGGGTGGACGACGCCGGCGCCGCGGGTGGTGTCGCAGGCGACGAGGTCGGCCTTGCAGGCGTAGAGATCGGCGGGGGCGCAGAACTCCTGGTAGTCGCTGTCCATCACGCAGGGCTGGCTGCAGCGGCCGTCGGCGTCGGTGTCGACGACCATGATGTGATAGTCGCTGGTCGCGCTGAGGGTGCTCTTGATCGCGTCGATGAAGCCGGGGAAGCTGGCGATCAGCGCGGCCTGGTTGTCCTCCATGCTGGCGGAGTTGTCGATCACGAACAGGAAGTCGACCCTCTCGCAGCCCTTCTGCGCGCCGGTGGTCCCGGCGGTGTCGTTGTCGCCGAGGTCGAACTTGGGGCCGCTGCTCGCCTGGCCGGAGACGTCGGTGGAGGTGGCGGTCGTCGTCGGGTCGCCGGTGCTGGAGGTCGGGCCGGAGGTCGAATCCGGAGCGTCGGTGGTGCCGCCGCCGGTGGTCGGGCCGCCGCCGGTGGTCGGGCCGAGGGAGGTGATGCCGGTCGCCGCGGCCGTCGCCGAGGCCGTCTCGTTCGTGGTGCCGTCGCTGCAGGCGAGCAGGAGCGCGAGGGCAAGGAGCGGCGCAAGCTTCGTCATGGCGCCAGAGGATCGGTACATGCGGTGGAGGGAGAGCAAGGGGGCGACTCCTGGTGGTGACAGACTCCAAGCAAACATCGCGCCCCCGCTGAGCCGATGTGATGACCTGAAAATTCAAGGATTTGGGGACATACCTCCGATCCTGCGGCGCCGTGCTCGAACCGGTAGGCCGGACACGTGCCCTCCCCCGGACCAGGCCGCACCGCCGTGCCCGGGGCAGGAGACGAGAGCATGCGGCGGCCACGGGCCCGGGCACATGCCCGGGCCCCGGGATCCGCGTCGGCCGGTCTCTCAGTACTCGATCGCCATGTCGAGGTTCTTGGTGCAGTCGCCGAGGTAGGAGTAGTCACCGCCGCTGGCCCGGACGAACTGCACGTTGATGCCGTTGTTGAAGCCGCGGTACTCGTAGGCGTTCTTCGTCGCGGTGCCCTCGTAGGCGACCGCGACGGACGCGGTGCTGCAGCCCTCGCGGCCGAGGTGCACGGTGGCCGAGTAACCGGCCGAGCCCGGATGGAGGATCGCGCGCTTGGTGAAGAGCCAGTCGACCGCGCTCGCGGCCACGCCGGGCTTGAGGTCGGCGTAGTTCGAGCTCGGACGCGGGCTGCCCGGGGTGATCTGGAGGTTGTAGCGGTAGTCGCAGCGGCTCTTCGTGTCCTTGCTGGCGTCGCCGCCGGACTCGCCCAGGCAGGTCACCGGCTGGGTGAGGCCCTCGAGGAGCGCGCGGGTCGCGGTCGACGGGTGGACATCGAGGATCAGCGACTTGCCGGCGCCGAAGAAGCCCGGGATCGAGGTCATCGACCCCTGGACCTGCGAGCTCACGAAGCCCTTCGGCGCGGCACGTTCGATCAGGAACGCCTTGTTCTCGATCGGCGTCTCGCTCGGCGGCGTGACCGTCACCTGCAGGTTCGCGCCGGTGCCGCTGACCGAGCACGCGCGGACGGCCGTGCTGACGCCGTCGACGCCGGCCTTGGTGCCGCACTCGAAGTGCGCCGGCGGGATCACGCCGCTGGCCCAGGTCCGCCCCGCATCGGTCGAGACGCCCCAGATGCGCGTCCATGTGGCGAGGTTGAACGGCTGCGGCACGCCGTTGACCACCGACGACTGCTTCACGGCGCCGGAGCGGAGGTCCATCAGCAGGTGGTAGGCGCCGTTCTCCCGGCGCAAGATCGCGCCCTGCCGCTCGGAACCCGACGAGATCGTGGTGTTGTCATGGGCGCAGTCGACCTCCTGCAGGTCGGGGCTGACCGTCAAGGGGAACGCGTTGACGACCGTCAGGTGGATCTTGTCGTCGGCCGGGAGGTAGATCCCGTTGCCTGGCCCGAAGCGCAGGTCCTTGGCGAACAGCCGCTCGAGCCGATCGCCGACGCTGGTCTTGTGCAGATCGCTCTCGTGCTGGAGCTGCCGGGCATGCACGGTGACGCGGGCGTTGATCATCCGGGCGTAGATCGACATCACGGCGGCGAGGCGACGCTCCGCGATCTCGGGGTTGCCGCCCTTGTTCATCGGGACGCCCATGTCCGCGTGAACACCGACCAGCTCGTCGTAGGTCAGCGGCGTCTTGCGCGTGAGCAGGGCCAGGACGCTCGCCTTCTTGGCCGGATCGCGGAGGATCTCCGGGTAGCGCCCCTCCTGGTTGTACGCCTTCTCGAGGGCGTCCATCCATGTCATCACGTCGAGGACCGGCGAGAGGTCGGCCTTCGACGGGAGGTTCTCGACCGCGCCCATCGGGTTGTCGAGCGTCGACGACCAGCGAACGAGGTCGAGCAGGTCGGCGGCGCTCCCGGGCGGCGGGATGACCATGTTGAGGCCGCTCGTCGCCCTCAGAGAGACGCTCTCGAAGCCCGCCTGCGCGAGCTGCTGGTCGAACGTGGCGGTCGCCGTGAGGCCCGTCGGAGTGGCGGCCCAGGTCTCCGTCACGTCGAGACACTCGCTCATCACCTGGTTGTTGAAGCGGAGCCGCCACGCCAGGGCCGGGTCGGTCACGTCGAGGGTGAAGGACTTGGTGGGCGACTCGCCGGCGTACTTCTGCCAGAGGGCGCGCAGGTCGACCCGGAGGCCGCCGTGCTTGAGGAGGGTGTCGCCCATCATGTCGTTGTTGGACGACGCATGAGGCGCCGCCGGGTAGGCGATCACGCTGGCGAGCGTCATCCACTCGTTGCCGAGGCTGTCGACCCATCCCGTGGCCGCGGAGGCGCCGAGGCGCGCGGTGATCAGCTTGCGCACGTTGGCGTCGACGGCGAGCCACTTGCCGGGCTCGTTCACGCCGTATTCGTCGGCGAGGTAGTCCTCGAAGAGGTTGCGGCCCAGCAGCCCCTGGCACTGCGCGTCGTTGGCGCTGCCCGTTTCGGTGCCGTCGGCGCAGCGCTGGAGGTGCTCACAGTCGACCTCGTCGGTGCAGGCGAGGTAGCCGCTGTCCTTGTAGAGAAAGTCGCCGGACTTGAGGCGCAGGAAATAGTCGTAGAGCACCGGCTCGAAGAAGTCCGAGCCGGGGGTGAGCGCCTTCGAGACGAAGTCGTCGATGTTGACGATCTCCAGCTCGGGCGACCACTTCAGCTGGTTCGGGGTCAGGAACGCCCGGGTGACAGGGTCGCGCTCGACCTTGGCGATCCGCACGACGACCGAGATCGAGGACTCGTCGGCGCAGGCGGAGGCGCTGACCAGCTTCTCCCCGAGCGATTCCCCCGCACGGTACGGGCGCCGGATGGGGTCGATCGCGGCGGGGTCGTAGCCGCGCCGCTTCTGGCTCACCACGGCGATGAACTCGCCGCTGCGCACGATGGAGGGGGAGCGGTAGCAGTAACCCTTCGGCTGGTCGCTGAGGAAGGCGTTGTAGATCGCGCTGCTCGAGAGCTGAAGCGCGGCGACGTTGCGCTCGTCGAGCTCGGCGGTGTCACTGTCGTCGAGATCCTCGACGCAGCCGAGCGGGGCGAGGGCGGAGAGGACGGCCAGCGAGAGGCCACGGAGGACAGGACGAAGGCTGGGCTGCGACATGGGACGACTCCAGGGGGTTGTCCAGTGCTCAGCAATCGGCGTGCCCGCGTCGCGCTGGTCCTTTGTCCTTGAACCTCCTGTACTGGACGGTCGCTCGCCCGTCGCTCGGCGCCGGCTCGTCGGGCCGTGCCCGGGCCCGGTGGCCACGTGAGCCCGGCCCGGGCGTGATCCCAAGTCCTAGTTGGCCGCCACCGGGCCCTCCTGCGCCGGCACGTAGGCGGCGAGGTCGCCCGACACCGCGTCGATCTCGGGGACGGCGGGGTTGAAGAACGTGTTCAGGCTGTACGGCGCGAACAGGTCCGCGAAGACGAGCTTGTCCACGCCGTCGACGTCGAGGGCGGTCATCGCGTTGTTGTCCGGGTTCCCGTCGTAGTTGCGGGTCGGGTGGGCGTAGGCGAGACCCGCCCAGGTGCGCCCCCCGTCGCTCCGGAGCACGGGATTGAGGACGATGGAGGGCTTGCCGTTGATCGTCTGGACGATGTTATCGAAGGAGTACATCTCGCCCTTCGTGACCAGGAACCAATCGGGCCGGTTCGGGACCCCGGGCTGACGGGAGACATCGGCGTCGTTGATCTCCACAGGCGTGAGATCCGACTTCAAGATCTCGCGGACCTCCTTCAGGTCACCGGTCGTCACGTCGACGACCAGCATCTTGTTGTGCGGCGAGCTGGCGTCGGGGCCGTAGGCACGGGCCACAGCGTGAACCTGGGTGCCATTGCGATGCGCCTCGGCGCCGCGGACGCGACCCGGGAACCAGACTCCGAGCCTGTAGATGCGGCCGTTCGGGCGGATCCGCACCAGCCGGGACTGGTTGTTGCCTTCGTCGAACTCGAAGCCCATCAGGGTGGCGTGCAGCTCCGAGTAGAACAGGCCGTCGATGCGGACCGGGTTCAGGACCCAGTCTCCGGAGGCCGCCTGGACGCTGATCTGGGTGGGTCCGATCGGAGCGATCGCCTGCAGGCCGGACTTGACGATGCCCTTGAAGAGCGTCGACGGGCCCGTGGCTGCGGTCTTGACGCCCCAGGCGACGTCCTTGACGGGGTCATACCCGGTCTGACTGGCGGTGGTCGAGGAATAGGTCACCATCAGTCCGGACGCGTACTCGAAGTTGTTGCTATAATCGAAGCTCGCGGCGCACTCCGGGATGTCGTTGCCGTTCGCGTCCTTGACCACGCAGTTGGCGACGGTACGCGTCGCGGGGTCCGAGGGGCAATTGGTGATCATGCCCGGCATCCGCAGGGCCTGGCGGTTGACGCACAGGGCCCCCTCCCGGCTCCACTCGGCCTCCTTCACGAAGTCCGTCTGGTTGCTGAGATCCCCGCCGTCCACCCTGAAGCGGTTGGACGCGCCGGATTTCTCGTGGATGTCGATCGGGTTGCCCGTGGAGGTCATGGAATGACCGCCGTACGCCGCGACGAAGGCCCGTACGCAGGTCTCGTGACGATCCTCGCCGGCCGCGTCGGTGGGGCGCTTGCCGTTGACGATACACTTGTGGATCGCACCGTCCACGCACGCGAGCGTGATCGTGTCGTCGCCGTTGGCGGTGTCGCCGCGGCTGCTCAGGCGATCGATCGGGTCCGAGCTCCAGTCGCCGTCCGCGAACACCGCGAAGTCATCACCGGCGCAGAGGCTCTTGAAGGCGGCCCCGGAGCCGGTCGCCCGCGTCTGGACCTTGTAATAGTAGATGCTGCCGCTGGGCGGGCTGCTGTCGAGGATCTCCTTCTCGATCCGCACGTCGAGGTCGGCGGTGTTGTCGCCGTTGGTGTCGAAGCCGAGCACGGTGTTGTCGAGATCGCCGCCGCTCAGCGTCACGCCCCCGGTGGTCTTGAAGGCGATCCGCCCGGTCGTCTGGTCGGACAGGTAGACGACGTTGTTCCACGCCTTGCCGGCGTGATCGCCGGCGAAGGTGACGGTGCGCAGGCGGTGGCCGTGGACGGTGCCCCCGAGGCTCGGCTTGGTCAGCGTCAGCAGCTTCTCCTGGGCGAGCTCGTTGGTGTTGAGCTTGATGCCGCCGACCAGGCCGGAGTTGAGCTTGATGCCGCCGACCAGGCCGGAGCGGACGTCCACCTCGTCGTCGGCCGCGTCGGCCGCGTCGATGTCCTCGTCTTCCTCGATGCAGGCGACGGGCGCGAGCAGGGTGAGCGGGAGGACAAAGGCGAGCGGGAACGACAGGGTGCGGCGCTGCATGGTGACGGACTCCTCGGGACGACGCAGACAAGGACAGCAAGAGGTGGGCCCCGTGCCGGACACACTGCAAGTTACAGTGAATTCGGGGACTTGATCGCGGGTGGGGCCGGGCACGTGCCCGGTCCCACCGGGCGGCGGTGCGCTTCGCGTGCGATCGTGGCCTGGCACGTGGCCTGGCACGTGCCCGGCCACGTGCCAGGTCGAGGCGGTTGGAGAGCGTTCACGGCAGGGGCGCCGCCGCGCCCGAGCTCAACCGGGGGTGACGCCGACGAGCCCGCTGCCGGTCATGTCGGAGTAAGTGTAGTGAAGATTGTCGATCTGCAAGAAGGTCTGATCGTACGTGTTCGGGTCGATCTGGTACGCCCAGCCCTCGAAGTCGATCATCCATACCTTCTTTTCGAGGTCGACCCCGACCCCGAGCGGCGTCCCGCAGGGGTCGAAGATGTGAAACTCGACGATCGCCTCCGCGTCGGCGTCGATCTGGAGGAGCCCGCAGCCGAACTCGCCGCCCTCGTTCGCGCTGGCCCAGACGTTCCCGAGGCTGTCGGTGCCGATCCCGCGGTAGACGTTCCCCTGGCTGTCGGGGATGACAGACCAGCTCTCGTTCGCCGGGTCGAACATGGAGATGCCGCCGTGGCCGCCCCAATTGGAGAACCACAGGCGGCCCTCGGGATCGAAGGCCATACCATAGTGCCTGTCGAGCTCGGGGCCCTCAAAGAGCTCGACATCGAGGGTCACGGGGTCGATCCGGTAGGCGGTGTTCGAGTGCACGGCGGTGGTCCATACATAGCCCTGGGGGTCGATCGCCGCGCCATAGGGCGCATAGCCGTTCGGCGCGTCTTCGTCCACGGGCCAGTCCGGGAGGTCGACGGTCTCCTCGATCGCCCCGGTGACGGAGTCGAGCCGGGCCATCTGCGCCTGACCCGGCGCGACCAGATAGCCGACCCAGACCTTCTCGTCCTCGTATTCGCAGGTGTCCTGGTTGAAGGTGGGGATGCCGAAGGCGGTGCTTCGCGGGCCAGAGCCCTCGCTGAACGGCTCGTTGACCTTGGTCGTCCAGAGGACACACTCCTCCTTGTCGTAGTCGAGCAGCGTGTCCTTGTTCGGCGAGGTGTCGATGAGACCATTCCCGTTCTTGTCGATACAGTCCTGGGTCGTGGTGGCGATCTTGGTGATCGTCCCGGCGCCACGATTGGAGACGACGACGGAGCGACCCGTGAGGTTGACGCTGGTACGCGACGGATCGGCGTCGCCGCTCTGCACCGGGTCGGACCAGTATCGCGCCTCCTCGGTGACCGTGAGGGTGTTGATCTTGGAGATGCTGCCCTGGTCCGTGTTGGCGACCCAGAGGTAGGAAAACTCGACGACGCCGCCGCCGCCGTCGTTGCAGGCCTGTCCGGTGGTGCCTGCATCGGTGTCGGCGGCTGTCGTCGAACCCGTCGTCGTGGGTTCCGTCGAGGAGGATGGATCGGCCGTGGTGCTGGTGCCCGACGTCTCGGCGGCGGACGAATCGGTGCCCGATTCGCCGCCGGACCCGGTGTCTCCGGTGCTCGTGGGCACCGCCGCCGTGGTGGCCGTGGTCCCCTGGGAGGTCAACTTGTGTCGGACCTAATTGACCGCGTGGCTTGACAGCGTTTCGAGTCGCGTTCGGGACGGGGAGTGCGGGGCAGAGATCACGGGCGGAGCGCGGCACGAGTCCCCGCATGGAGCGCGACAACATGCAGTGGTCGGGGAGATGGAGCGGGCGAACTGGCCGTTGGGGCCTTGACCGGGGTCTGCGCGCTCGCGGATGAAATCAAGGAGAGGTCGCTTACCGAAATTACGCGTTCGGCGGCACCCGAGCAGGAGAGTGGGCAAGGCGGTGGGATCGGGTGGACACCGAGATTGTGTACATCCACGAGAATCCAGCGGGACCACCCCGCGACCCGAGCACACCGCGGCTCCCTTTGTACCTGACGAGTGGCTACCCGTCGAGCGTGAAGGGCGGGACGGTGATCGCGGGTGACGTGTGGGATCGCGACGAGCACCAGCGGCGGCTCGCGGATCTGGAGAGCTACCGGCCGGCGTGTCCGAAGTGCGGGCGGCCGATGCAGGGGCACGGGCTGCGGGAGCGCAGGCCGGTGCGCGAGGTGCCGATCGACATCCAGCGCTACCGGTGCCGCCCGTGCCACGCGGTCGTGCAGGTGCTGCCGGCCTTCGTGGCGCGGCACCTGTGGCGGACGTGGGAGACGGTGGAGGCGGTCGTGGTGCCGCCGGAGCAGCGGCCGCCAGTCGTGGTCCCCAAGCGGACGCGGCGGCGCTGGCGAGCGCGGGCGTCGCAGCCGGTGCGCGTCGTGCTGCACGTGCTGAGCTCGCTGCGGACGGCGATCCTGAGCGGGCTGGTCGCGGCGCTCGGCCTGGACGCGACGCGGCGGGCGCTGCTGGCGGCGTTTCGCCCGCTGGCGGGGGCGATGGGGGCGTGCGCCGCCCTTTCGGTGCTGCTCGGCAAGGTGCTCCCGGGGCTGCGCGTGATGTGACCCGAGAGACATAGCCATTCGGGCAGGCCGTCCACCGGGCGCGCCCACCCGAAATGGCCGGAGGGAGCGGGTAAGCACCGCCCATGGATCCGAACAAGAGACGAGAGATCGCGCTGTGGCGCATGAACATCCTCGGGACCCTGGTCAGCGCACGCCTGGAGCATGGCGACACGCGGGAACTGCTCGAGGCCGCGGCGTCGCGCACGTACGAGACACCGACCGGTCGGCGCGTGCGCCTCACGTGGCGCACGCTCGAGGGCTGGTACTACGCGTACAGGCGCGAGGGCCTTGTGGCCCTCGAACCGCGGCCGAGGCGCGACGCGGGCATCTGCCGGGCGATCGTGCCGGAGACGGCGGCGTACCTCATGGCGCTGCGCCGGGAGAAGCCGGGGCGGAGCGTCCGCGTGCTGATCCGCGCGGCCAGGCGGGCGAAGATCGCCGGCGCCGAGACGCTCACGAAGTCGAGCGTGGTCCGCCTGCTGCGCGCGCACGGGCTGTCGCAGCGGCCGCGGGCGATGCCGAAGCGCGAGCGTCGGGCCTTCACCGTCGAGCTGCCGGGCGACCTGTGGATGGGCGACGCGATGCACGGGCCGCCGGTGATCCACCACGGCGTGCTGCACAAGAAGGCGTACATGCTGTCGCAGATCGACGTCGCCTCGCGCTGCGTCATCAACAGCGAATTCTACGTCCACGAGGCCGCCGAGTACCAGGAGGACGGGCTGCGCCGGGCGATCACCGGGCACGGCCTGCCGCGCGAATACTACGTCGACGGCGGCTCGGCCTACATCGCGCACTCGCTGCGGACGATCTGCGCCGAGCTCGGCATCCACCTGCTCCACGCCCCGCCCGGGGACGGGGCGGCGAAGGGCGTGATCGAGCGGTATCACAAGCTGTGGCGCGCCGAGGTCGGCATCGAGCTGCCGAGCGCGCTGCTGCCGCTCGGCGAGCTGCGCGAGCGCCAGGCCGCGTGGATCACCTGCGAGTACAACCGCCGCGTCCACGGCACCACGGGCCAGACCCCGCTGGAGCACTTCCTGTCCGGCTGCGACAACCTGCGCACTGTCCCCAGGGACATCTGTCTGGAGGACGTGTTTCTCCACCGCGAGACCCGCAAGGTCCGCAATGACGGCACCGTCCGCTGGGGCGGCGGCTTCCTCGAAGTCCCCGGAGAATACGTCGGCGAGACGGTCGACCTGCGCTTCGCGCCGCTCCAGCCCGAGCGTCCGGTGATGCTCTACGAGGGCGGCAAGTACGTCTGCGACGCCCACCCGCTCGATCGCCTCGCCAACAACAAGCGCCGCCGTCGCGCCCTGCCGCAGCCCGAGCCCGTCCCGCAGCGTACGCTCAAAGGCCCGCTCGACCTCATCACCGACGAGTACCGCGAGCTCGTCGCCGGCTACGACGACGAACACGACGACGGTTACATGGACGATCTCGACGACGACGAGGAGCTGCCATGAGCTGGCGCGAACGCTTCGGCATGTCCGGCCCGCCGCTCCCGCGCGGCGCCGCCGGCGAGACCTTCTTCGACCAGGGCCCGCACTTCCAGCGCCTCGCCCGCGTCTTCGCCTGGCTCGCCGCCGAACCCGGC
>ERZ1066137.715-NODE-715-length-21413-cov-8.068686_pt1 | contig 21413 bp, 18 predicted proteins | sample MGYA00382784_ERZ1066137 | MGnify/ENA primary metagenome ERZ1066137 (study PRJEB33369, sample SAMEA5778367) | biofilm metagenome | biome: Industrial cooling water; feature: Water cooling tower basin; material: Biofilm | place: United Arab Emirates | collected... | reverse complement strand
ATGCCTGCTCCACAAGAATCTTTACTAATTTAATCTGTATCTTATAGGCGCCCTCATACTGATTTTAGTAGGGTAATGCAAATGCTCTACACGCTATAATTTAGTTAAATATCTAAAGAATTGCCTGTTATTACCGAAGGAAATAAATACACGTGCTTAAAATCATTATGTACTATTGTATAGCACTATAACTAGGCTGCACAATGGCAAATATTCTACATGTTGATACAAGTCCTCGTGGAGAGCGTTCTATTTCTCGTAGTTTGACCAAGGAGTTTGTTAGTACTTGGTTACAAGCTCATCCTGGTGATAAGGTAACTTATCGAGATATTGGGCATAACCCTATTCCTCATGTTGATGAAGCTTGGATAGCAGGCGCCTTTGGTCCTCCTGATCAGCGCACTCCCGAATTAGAAGCTGCTTTGAAGATTTCTGATGAACTAATTGATGAGTTAGTTGCGGCGGATATTTATGTATTCGGCGCCCCAATGTATAACTTTGGCATTTCCTCAGTTTTCAAAGCGTATGTTGACCAAGTTGCCAGGGTAGGAAGAACTTTCACTATTACGCAAAATGGATTTGAAGGTTTACTCAAGAATAAAAAAGCTTTGGTCATTACTGCGCGAGGAGGTAGCTTTGCTCAGGGTACACCATTGGCGCAATACGATTTTCAAGAACCTTACCTGCGAACGTTGTTTGGGTTTATAGGTGTGACAGATGTTAATTTTATTCATGCCGAAAATTTATCTGGTGATGGAACACGAGAAAAATCTCTAATAGCAGCGAGGGAGGCAATAGACAAACTAGTTACTACAGCGTAAGTTTAATTATTTGGGTGGGCGCCTCCTTAAAAGTAAGGTGGGCACTGCCCACCCGAAGCAACAATTTTTACGCGCGTTCCTACCATAGCGAGCGCGCATTTTTTATTTCATAAAGCTATTTACCACAACTCACGGGCGCCTTTTATTGTAAAAATAATCGAACTTTTCCGTAAAATACGTAAGTTATAATGAAGTTATATGGTATAAAGTGCATCAAAGTAGGGAGTTTGTTAATATTTATACTCATCCGTTTAAAGAGTTCGCCAAACTTATAACCCAAAAACCAGAGAAAAATATGAAGCTGATAGCTAATATGCGTGCAGCCTTAACTTCCAATGTTAAAAATACTACCGATGTTATTTCCGTTTTGAAAAGTTGGAAAAAGCTTTGCAGTATTGCTGGAGTCGGTTTATTCTCTTTTGGCGCCACTTTAACACTTTTTAATACAATTGCAACTAAAACGTTCGCGTTAGAAACAGCAACAACAGCACAAACAAAGCAACGCAAAAGTGGGCATCGATATGCAACCCTGCGTCGTAATAATAAAGGTCAAGAAGTCGAATATTTGCAATATCGCTTGTGGCAATGGGGTTATTTTAAACAAAGAATAACGGGCTTTTTTGGTTCTGATACTGAAAATGCTGTTAAGCGATTTCAGCATGATAGAGATATTTTCCCCACTGGAATAGTGGATGCTCAAACTTGGAACGCTATTGAGAGAGTTTCGGTTATTGTACCTCCACAGTCTCCACAGGATTGTGATCGACCTACTTTAAAACCAGGTTCTGAGGGTGAAGATGTACGAGACTTACAGCAGCGTTTATACGATTTAGGCTATCTCAAAATTCGTCCTTCAGGTTACTTTGGAGAAGCTAGCAAACTCGCGGTGATTAGTTTTCAACAGCAGCAAGATTTACCTGCAACTGGTGTTGTAAATGCGCGGACTTGGCAAGCATTAAGACTTTCTTGCAAAGCTGAATCATTTTAGATTTTAATACTGGAACGGGCAGGGATGCCCATTCCACAAGACATGAAGTTTACTCAGCACTCAGCACTCAACACTCAGCACTCAACACTCAGCACTCAGCACTCAGCACTTTCCACTTTTACACATTGGCTTGTTGACGCTGATAGAGTGACCAATATAGTCCTTTGTCGCGTAGTAGTCCTTCGTGTGTTCCGCGTTCTGCTATTACTCCGCGTTCCATTACTAAAATTTGGTTGGCGCGTTTTAATGGGGCGAAGCGGTGAGCGATAATAAATACGGTGCGGTTTTGTGAGACTTTTTGGAGGTTTTGCAGTACTTGTTGTTCGGTTTCTGCGTCGAGTGCGCTTGTTGCTTCGTCTAGTATTAGTATCGGCGCCTGTGATAAAAATAGTCTTGCTAAAGCTATACGCTGACGTTGACCTCCCGATAATGCAGTTCCTCTTTCACCTGCGTTTGTTTCGTAACCGTGGGGTAGTTGACTGATAAAATCGTGAGCGACGGCAAGACGCGCTGCTTCCACTACTTGTTCGGCTGAAATATCTGGGTTTCCTAAAGTGATGTTTTCCAAGATGGAAGCATTAAATAGAAAGTCTTCTTGGAGAACAACAGCTATTTGTTGCCGCAGTGACGCTAGGTCTACGCTCTTTATATCAAACCCATCGATTAAAATACGACCCGATTCGATTGTATATAGTCGCTGTAATAATTTGGAAAGCGTACTCTTTCCAGAACCACTTCGCCCTACTATACCGATAAATTGCCCTGGTTCTACGTCGAAGGATATTCCCCGCAGTACTGGTTCGGTTCCTTCTTTATAGCGGAAAAATACTTGTTCAAACGAAACTTCACCTTTGAGTGGGGGTAATACTAAGCCTGTTCCTGGTTCTGCTTCTGGCGCCACGTTTAATATATCGCCTATTCTATCTACTGATAGTAGTACTTGTTGCAGGTTTTGCCAAAGTTGTACTAAACGTAGTAGAGGGCCTGTTACACGTCCAGATAGCATCTGAAACGCGACTAGTTGACCGATGGTTAATTTCTGCTCGATAACTAATTTGGCGCCGAACCACAAAATTAGTAAGCTAGATAGGTTCGTTAAAAAGTCACCGATGTTGCTACTTATATTTTGAGTGGTGGAAGCTTTAAAACCTGTGCGAATAAACCGAGCAAATAATCCTTCCCAACGGTCGCGTGCTACTGGTTCAGCAGCATGTGCTTTGACTGAGTGAATACCTGTAACCGTTTCTACTAAGAATGATTGGCTGTCTGCACTGCGGTTAAAGGTTTCGTTGAGCCAGTTACGTAATATTGGTGTAGCAACTAGCGTCAGTGTGGCGAATAATGGTAGCACCGCTAACCCAGCAAAGGTTAAAGGAATGCTGTAATAAAACATCAACGCCAAATATACAACAGCAAAAATACTGTCTAGTACAACAGTTAATGCTGTACCTGTTAAAAATTGACGAATTTGTTCGAGTTCTTGTACGCGCGCTACGGTATCTCCAACCCGACGTGATTCAAAATACGCTAGAGGTAGCCGCATTAAGTGCCGGAACAACTGCGCTGATAAACTTAAATCGAGGCGCCGTGCAGTATGGGTAAAGATAAATAAACGAAGTACACCGAGTAATGCTTCAAATAATGCTACAGACAATAAAGCTATTGCCATAACATCAAGAGTCGGTAGACTCTCTTGCACCATCACCTTGTCAATAACGACTTGGGTAATTAAAGGTGTCGTAAGTCCAAGTAACTGTAATGTAAAAGAAGCTAACAATACCTCAGTTAATAAACCTCGGTACCGCATTACTGCCGGCAAAAACCAACTGAGGTTAAATTTCTCTTGCTTGTTAACTACTTCAGTTTGCCAAAGATTACCATCCCAAGCTTCGACGACCATTTGTTGCGGTAAGCTTTCAGTTTTACCTTCTTGGTTAAGAGGGTTAGCAACAATGAGTCTATCTCCCTTCATTGCATAAGCAACAACCCAGGCGCCTTCTTTTGTTTGACCTGTGTTCAAACGCATTAAAGCAGGGAAAGATAATTGTCTCAGGTCTGCCCAAGTTACCTGTACTCGTCGTAAAATAAACCCTAGTTTTTCTGCCGCTTCAACCAAATTTTTTGGTTTTTGTCCTCGAAGTTGACGCTGTACCCATTCAAGCTGCACCGGGTTCTTTAGCTGAATAGCTGCCATCGTCAAACATGCTGCTCCTGTATTGTGACTTGCCACAAATGGGTAACCAGACGATGAGTGAGATGATGCAGTTGCAAGCAGTTCACGTTGAAATTGAGACTGTTGTGTTCGGGTTTGCGGTACAGAATCTTCTCGCTGTGTATCTAATGACGGTTGCGGGTTATATTCAACTTGCTCAAATCTATTTTCATCTTGGCGAGGTGGTAAATAAGTAGTGATGCTACCATTGCCATTGCCATTACTCTCTTCAGATATTGAATCAGATGTTGAACCTTCCCAAAAAGCATTAATTTCTGGGCTAGATAACTTCTGCCAAACTTCAACACCCCAGCAAACTACTATTACTTCTTTGCTAGCAGCTACAGCTTTACAGTCAACCGCGCACAGTAATAAGTCCCCAAACCAATCACCAGCTTCCATTGTTGCCAGTGGTTTGCTTGTTTCTTCCTCGCGCAGCCTAACTTTACCTGCAACAATAAAATAATGTAAGCCAGGGTTCGTTCTAGACCAAATTTTTTCACCTAACCCATAGCGCGATACTTCAGCAGTATTTTTTAATACGCTTTTATTATCAGGTGTTAACCAGCAAAACGGTGCTTCCTGCCAAGGTAAAGATGCTAGCACTTCGGAGTGCAAGTCTTTATCCGTGGTACTTAGCCCACTTGCAGTCTGACTGTAAGCTTTTGAATTTTCTCTGCTAGCCATTTCTCAAACAACTCGTTTTGTAGTGTCTGCTTTAGTTGAGTATCATCTAGGGATGCTGTTAAGAATTGTTCCACACGGAATAACCCAAAACGCCCTTCTAATTCCAAAGGTCCAATTACTGTACCTGTAGAAGCTACATCGACTGCCGCTCTTAGTATATCCGGTAACGTTCCCCGGCTTACTGGCCCCATCATGCCGTTTACAACCTTGTCATCTGCGAGGGAATATTCACGCGCAATTTGCTCAAAACTGGCGCCTTCTTCAACTTGTGCGTGTAGTTCCTCCGCGAGTTCATGATTATCAACGATAATTCGGGATAACACTACTCTATCGAGAAAAATCTTACGTTCAATAAAATATTCTTGAAGTTTGGGGTCGGAAATTGCGGCTTTAAGTTTCTCTAATTTAAAGCTAGATGCAACCGACGAGTGAAAAGTCTCGTAATTAGTGCCGTTACTTTTCAACCAGTCGTTGAAACGCTGCGAGTCTGTAAGCTGGTTTTTTAAACGAAAATCGATTATTGCTTGCTCTGTTAATGCTGGACTGATGACAACATCAGCACGGGTGGCAATTTCCTCGTCAATCACGTATTGACGAAGAATATCACCTATGAACTGTCCCAATTTTCCTGACGCTTGCAGGTATTTTACTGCCTGTGCCACAGAAATTGATTGTTCATCGACGGTTATAAATGAAAGAGATTCCATTGACATAAAATACGTATTAATTTATACGTCCAAAAATTATACTATTGTTTTTGAGCAAAAATAGGAGTTAACGGAAGCGCGTGAAGCTACAACCTTAGCCCGTTCTATACTTTAAACGCTCTGTTATAAAAACAGCGCACTTCAATCGTAAGCAAGAATAGCCTAAATCAGCAACTGTACGCTTGCTCAAAGTCAAGCGAACTGCTGGCTGTGTAAGTAATATCTACATCGTATATTAGTCAAGAAATTGCAAAAAAATTAACTTGATTTTTCCAATATAGTACTTATGAACTGTATATTAGCGTGTGAAATAGAGCCACAACACCGATAACAGCATTGCGACAGCGGCGCCTATCAATGTATTTAAAATATTTACCAATTCATTTGTCAGCCATGTGTACCTCGATTGCAGCGTTGCCCCAATTACACTTTCAATATTAGTAGCAATAAAGGCAGCGAGAACACACCACAATACATCAAAACCATTAATCAATCCAACAGCTAGTCCTATTAACGCTTGTGCCAAAGAAGCAACTGCTCCAGCAACAGTACCTTCTAAACTGACGGCGCCTTCTGTTCCCCGTGCTACAGGTTGTAGGGTTGTTATTAGAAATGTTCGCTGCCCATATGCTTTACCTATTTCGCTAGCACAGGTGTCTGAAAGCTTAGTGCTGAAACTGGCGACGTAACCTAACACAAACAGCGGGTGAAGATTATCGAATTGTGAATTTGATGAAAGTGAATTTAATGTGAATACGGCGCCAAGCGCGCATAATGTAGCAGTCAATGCTGAACCCCAAACGTTTTCTGGACCTCTTGCCCCCGAACGTTTTTCTGCGATACCCTCCGCTTCCTTCTGGGAATAACCAACTTTTGTAACAAAAGAACCAACTAAGAAGTAGAACATTACTACTACATAACCGGAGAAACCAAGAGTTCCCCAAATTAAGACACCTAGTAACCAAGCGTTAAGGTATCCAGCAACAGTCAGCAGTTTTTTTGGCAAAAGCCATGCGACAGCGAGTAAAGCTGTATTGAGTCCGATAGCTACAACCCAAGGATTGAAATCGTTAATTGAAGATAGCATTTGATTCGGTGAGTTCGGAATATTAAAATTTTAATGAACAAAGCCCACTTATAGATAATTTTTTTTCTAAGTAATATCACTTACAATGTTATTGAACCGACAAAATTTAAAATGCTGTATTTAAACTATACGTGAAGGCTCAGTAAAAATATGATGTTTTTTTTGTAAATTTAATCACTATTAAATTTTTTTGCCGCCAAAGCAAGCGAATATCGATTTTGATAGTATTTGTATCTCTCCTGAAAATAAACTAACATATGCCTGCTGACGTTCCCGGTACTTTGTTAAGTACAGCACTAGATATAAAAGTTTCTAGCAATGTACAAGTATTCACCGATACAATTAATTTATCGCAATCAAGCGATTTCTACAAATTTGGGTTACAGGGACGTAGTAGTTTTTACTTATCGCTCAATCGCTTTCGGGGTGACTTAAATGTTGAACTAATAAAAGACAGCAACAATAATGGGTTGGTAGAATCCAGCGAAGTAATTGCTTTTTCACGTTCACCTGCCCGTCGAAGAGAGTTTATTGATGCAAACCTTGATACTGGCACCTATTACATCCGAGTTTATAGTAACAGTAATACCGACAGCTTTTACAACTTGTCAGTGTCAGCAACTCCTGAGAGTGATGCTTTACCACCAATATCATCTCAGATAAGTGATGTTCCTTTATCAAGTAGTGTAAATGCCACTAACTCTAGTTTAAATGCACTACCTAGTCAACAAAGTGTGGCGCCTGCAACTCCTACTACTTCTTGGAAAGTAGGAAGATTGAGTGCAGAGACTTTCACTTATAACGGAAGCAGTCAAATTACATACGTGTCTGGAAACGGTAATATTGACTTTGGATTAGGTAAGCGCGACACACTCGACTTTAAAACTGCTGGCATTAGTTCGGGGCAAGTTAGTTATAACTGGGCAACTTCAACAGCAGGTGGTGTAGTTGGAAATCCTGGTAATGGTAATCGTCTTTTTGATGCTATTACAATTAATGCTGGCGCCTACACAGGTTATAAAATTTTGTTTGAGGGTATCGAACAACTTGAATTTAGCGACCAAACCTTTGACTTGGCTTCTGTAGTTCCTGGTGCTGCTGCTGGCTTTAAGGGAACCATTGTAACTAATGACCCAAAGTTCAACGAGCAAGTCAACTTGTTCACAAGCGGAATTCCTAATGCTTGGCGGTTTACGACTGGCAATGACAGTGTACTAATTGGAATTGAAGATTCAGGGTTGGGTGTAGATGCCAGTGGTAATATTCATCCAGATTTGAGAAGCACAATTTTTTCAGGTACTAACTACATAGATGAGTCAGGTACTGATTTCCACGGTACTAAAGTACAAAGTGTAATTGCAGGCGCCACAAATAACGGTGTAGGCACAGCAGGAATAAATTGGGCTTCAAGAGTCAAACATATTGACGTGTTAGGTGGAAATGCCGATGACAAAGATTTGGCAACTGCCACACAATTACTCATCGACCAAGCAACCTTAAACGGTCAGAACCTAATTGTTAACTTGAGTTTATCGGGTGGAGATACGCAGGCGTTTATAAATTTAGTTGCTCAAAACTCAAATAAAGTTTTGTTTGTTGCGGCAGCTGGTAATAGCGGTACTATCTCATCCCTTGGCGCCTTGGCTGAAACAAATCCCAACTTTATTACTGTTGGTTCATCGTGGGGTAATGTAGATGACTATGGCTATGCAAAAACACCTGGAACTAGGGTTGATTATAGTCAAAACAATCCCGAACTGACAGCAACTGGGCAGCCACAATCTCCTTACCCAGAATGGTGGCGTAGTAGTTATGTTGATAATACAACTTTCTTAGCTGGTAAAAAGCCACTAACTTTAATGGCATTAACAGAATATCCAGCAGCTAGCGCAACTCAAAATTCAAACGGTGCATTTAGCTTTGGCTATAACGACAAATTTAATGGTACTTCCGCATCTACACCTATTGTTTCGGGTATAGCTTCGCTTGTGTGGAGCTTAAATCCAACTCTTACTGCTGGACAAGTTAAAGAAATTCTTGCACAAACTGCTGTTGATTTAGGCGCCGCAGGTTATGACCAATATTACGGTCACGGTTTTGTTAACGCTGATGCTGCGGTGCGTGCTGTTGTAGCGATGGCACGAGCTTAAAAATAATCAATAAAGATGTTACATGTAATGTCTGCTACTCCTCTTTATAAAAAGCTTATGAAGAGGAGTTTTTTTGTCAGTTAACATACTGTCACACTCATTATCCGTATGTTATAAAAAAAGAGTAGAATTTAATACTTTTTCTTTCAGTATAAAATATTTTTACATAATTGCTTTTGACCTGATAAATACTTAGCGTATTAGTAAATTTTATCACGTATATTTCGCGTGGCTGTTTGATAACTTTAAGCAGCAATATAGAAATTCAACAATTTAATAAAGAAAGTGGTGGCTGACTAGCAAGTCCCTTTTATTACAAGGGGCATAGGGTGCTTTGTGCTTAATTCATATAATTTATAAAGCAAGAGTAGTTATGTCGGTTAATTTATTTGAACAGAATGTAAGTATTCAAAATTTGAGTATTAATCAAAGTACACAAATTGTCGCAGGTTCTATATCAGCAGCAAATACAGAAGACTATTATCGGTTCAATTTCAGTGGTCGTAGTAGTCTAAATCTTGCAGTCAAGGGTTTATATTCAAATGCTAACCTACAAGTATTGAACAGCGACGGTCAAGAATTAACTGGTTCTTACAACCGACGTAACCGAGATGAATCTGTAAATATAACGTTGGAAGCAGGTAATTATTACATTAAAATCTTTCGATTCAAAAACGCGACTACCATATACAATCTCGAATACAGTACTAACTTGATTCCAGAAGTCCCACCACCAACTCAAAGCAGTCCTTCTTGGTTAGATACGATATTTCAAGATGCACAACTGCGTGCGGATATAAAATCATTTTCTATCGATGGTGTAATTGACCGTAGCGAAGTAATTAGAATATTACGTGCATCTGAAGATAATGGTGTAGTTGATAGCACTGAATTTAGAGACTTACAGAACTTGGTTAGTAATGCATCAAGACTAGGGATACCAGAATATGTGCAAGTATTAACGAATAAAGTAGTCAACGGTGATGTCGCAAATCAGAGATATCAGAATAATCCATTAGGTAATCTGACTGCGGGTAGTAGTAGTACTCAGATATCCAATCTTGTGAATAAGTGGTTTTTTGGACGTGACTATCCTACAAGTGCATATACTTACCAGCAAGTAAGCGGTGTACTATTTCAGAATGGTGTAAATTATCAAGACATAAAACAAGGTTTGATAAATGACTGTTTCTTTCTAGTCGGACTTGCAGCAACAGCAATTCAATCACCAACTACGATTGAGAACATGTTTATTGATAACGGGGACAATACTTACACCGTTAAATTCTTCCGTAATCAAGTCGCAGACTACATTACAGTCGATAAATATTTGCCGACAGACTTAGCCGGAAAATTCGTTTATGCTTCTAAAGGTAGTAGCTATAACAATCCTACGAATGAACTCTGGGTAGCACTAGCAGAAAAAGCATATGCACAACTGAACGAATCTGGATGGATTTATCAAGACAGTACTAATTCTTATTCGGGTATCGGTAAGGGTGGCTATATCAGTGATGCTTTTTCACACATTACAGGTCAAACAGTCTCAATGAGTAATGTTTTAAGCCTAGAATCACTTACAAACGCAATTAGTATAGGTAAATCAATTGGCTTTGGGTCTAAGTCAAGTGGAGTGGCGCCAGATATTGTTCCTCTTCACGCATATGCATTAGTAAATTATGATGCTTCAGCACAAACATTTACTTTATTCAACCCGTGGGGATTAGAATCATCATCCAAACCCAGCATCTTACAACTCAACTGGAATCAAATCTTAGCCAATTTCAGCTATTGGGATGGCGCCTTCTTTAGCACATAATGTAACGCTACCAGAAACCGGGCTTCTTTATTTATATCTTGTATAAAAACAATAATTTTGGTTAGAAGCCCGGTTTCTTTTGTGCAAGGTTAATAACCTGATATTCACCATTAACAACAAAATTTTTTAAAAAACTTATTTTATTCAACTGTTTTTGTAAAGCTAGCTGCAAATTTAATATTAAACTCCTAGTTATTATTTACTAGGAAATATTAGCTTTTCTTTTAAATATATTGCCAAAATAAATTCAGCAACAATTAAGATTTGGTGCATGACTCATTTCTCGTGGGGTTGGCATCCTTTCCCGCTCAATAGTTTAAACAGGCAAGGATGCCTGTTCCACAATCTGTTCTACAATCTGTTCCACAATCTGTTCCACAATCTGTTCTACAATCTGTTCTACAATCTGTTCCACAATATGGATAATTAAATTTTTGTAAGTTTGTTAGCGTAAGTTCTATTAAATATTTAATGTCGCCACAGGAAGTAAATTTTGAGGATAAATACCTATGTTTATTAATAATAAGAATATTGATTTAGCATTACAAAATAGTATAAATCTAACTTCGAGTTCTTCATTTGATAGCTTAACTACTGATACGTACACAGATTTAAGGCGCCGCAGTCGTTCTTATAATAATTTCAATGACAATAATAATACTCCTTCGTCTCAGTCATATAGTTCTAATAATGGTTACGGGTTAGTGAATGCGGGAGCAGCTGTTGCATCATCTATTGGTCAACAACCTTTTGCGGATGTGCCTGATACAGGTGGTAATGGTTGGGGTGCCGATATGTTGAAGGCTCCTGAATCTTGGGCAAAAGGGTACACAGGTAAAGGAGTTGTCGTTGCTGTTCTAGATACAGGAGTTGATATTAATCACGTAGATTTAAAAGATAATATTTGGACTAATCCCAACGATGACCCAAACGATGGCTATGCAGGAGATGTTTACGGTTGGAACTTTGTAGATAACAACTCAGATGTAATGGACAGAGACGGACATGGAACTCACGTTTCTGGAACGATAGCAGGTGAAAAGAATGACTATGGTGTAACGGGAATTGCTTACGATGCCAAAATTATGCCAGTCAAAGTACTTGATGATAATGGTTCTGGTTCGTATGATTCAATAACCAAGGGTATTTACTATGCAGTAGACCACGGCGCCAATGTTATCAATTTAAGTCTTGGTGGTGGTGGTGCTAATCAAACAATGCAAGATGCTCTTAATTATGCCAGTGGAAAAGGTGTCATAGTTGTCATGGCAGCAGGTAATAGTGGTGGAGCATCACCTATTTATCCCGCGCGCTATGCCGAAAAGACGGGCGTAGCAGTTGGAGCAGTCGATAAAAATGGTAATTTAGCGGACTTTTCCAACCGTGCCGGAAATCAACAGCTTACTTATGTAACGGCGCCGGGAGTTAGTATTTATTCAACAGTTCCCAATAATAGCTATGAAAGTTATAGTGGCACCAGCATGGCAACTCCTCACGTTGCAGGCGTTGTAGCGTTGATGCTCAGTGCAAACCGTAGTCTTAACGACAGTCAAGTTCGACAAATTCTTGCCGAAACATCTAAAAACTCTGGACAAGGTAACAATACTATTCCAAGCTTCAATTTTGGTGATATATTCTCTGGCTTTAATCCATTCTCTAACAGTATCGAATCTACTAAGCACAGCAGCAACATTTATAATTACACTAGTGGAATAAATACAACCGAAAACACTACCGTTAATACCACTTCAACAATTTACCAATACAGTACAGAAAATACAATTTACAAATCTGACGACTACTCAAGTATGGCCACCACAGACCCACAAGACCCACAAAATATCTTTGAGCGTTACGGAAAAATATTTATGGCGCCGTATGAACCATACTTACGTTTATTACCTTCTTCGTAGGATATATTGTAGAGACGTTACATGTAACGTCTCTACAATATGTAACGTTTGTAAATTACCTGACCGAGAAAGCTTCGCTAAATCTGCGGGTAATTGGCTCCATAATAAAGGTTAAAACTGATTTTTGGCGAGTTACGATTTCGCCATTTGCGGTCATACCAGGCGTAAATTGTACTTCTTCTCCTCGTACCATTACTGAGTGTCTATTTAGTTTAATTCGGGTTGGAAATACTAATCCTAGTTCTTTATCTACAATCGCATTCGGGCTGACTTTAGCAACCTCACCTTCAATTGTACCGAACTCTTGGAAAGGGAATGTTGCCATTTTGACTTTAGTTTTCATTCCCTGACGGATAAAACCAATATCGCGGTTAAGAACTTTTACTTCCAGCATTAGTTCTTCGCCATCAGGTAGTATTGATAATAATTCTTCACCCGATTGTACTGGTCCCTTGGTTGCTTTGACTTTATATACTGTTCCTGCAACTGGTGATTTAATCGTTTCGTACTCGGTTTGTTTACGGGCTTGTTCTAGTTTACCGCTTATATCTGTATATTCTTCACGGCGCCTGTTGATTTGCGTTAATACTTCGCTTTGACGTTCAGATGCGAGACGGTCGGCTTGCTTTTTAGCGGATACAAAAGCAGCTTGCGCTTGGCGTATTTCTTGAACCTGAGCTGCAATATCTTTTTGTAGTGAGGTTACTTTGTCTTGTGCTTCGGTAATTTTATTTTGGTTATTTGTAATTTCATCGGAAGCACGGGTGGTTTCAGCATTTGCACGGTTGAGTCGGTCTTGTGCTTCGAGGTAGTCGAGTCGCGGAACGGCGCCATTACCAATTAAAGTACGCATACTTTGCTCACGCTGTTTGGCAAGTGCTACGTTTTGATCTACTTTTTCACGTAGTTGTCGAGCGTTTGCGAGGTTTGTTTGAGCGTTGGTAAGACTCGTTTGTGCGTTTGCGAAGTTTTCTTGCAAGCGAGTCAGCCGAACTTTTGCTTGTTCTATTAAAGCAGCTTGTTTATTTGCTTCAGCTTCTGCAGCAGCTTGTTTTGCTTCAAAATCTCGTAAGCGTGACGCTAAAAGCTCGTCTTGAATTGGATTTCCAGAACTTTTATTGCCTGTGCGCTCGGCATCAAGGCGCCGTAAATCTTGTTGAATGAGTTTAGCAGACTGCGCTAACCGCGTTACATCTAATTTCTGAAATTCTGGGTCACGTTCGACTAATACTTGGTCTTTAACTACACGTTGCCCTTCTTTTACACGTACTGCGGTAATCGAACCATTACCAATTGATGTTACAGGACGTACTTGAGTTGAAGCTATCAGTTCTCCAGGCGCCGTTGCCACTTCATCAACTTTAGAAAAATGTGCCCACGCGATAGTACCAAAAACTATCGCAGTAATTGTACCAGCTAGTAATCTTGTATACAGAGGTGGTAACTCTTGTACGGCTTTGCCTAGTTCAAAAGATAACTGTTCTTCTGGTCGAGCGAATACTTGTTTTGTTTGACGTGCTTGTGCAGCGTTTGCAGCTAAGGGAGAACGCATAAAATTTTTGATTGGTATTATATTGAAAGATAGCGTTTTAAGAAGCTTTCCAACGGTTCCAGGGGGAAAGTGAAAATAGCTTCTAAATTAGTAATTTCTTCAGTTTTACAGAAAAACTCGTTTGCTAGCAATGTTCTAAAGGTTCCAAAGGATTTTTGCGCCTGGGGATTAATCAATCCTAATGCACCCCGGAACCCATCGACTAAAAATAATGGTGCATTGATTATAACTGGCTCTTTATTAAAAATACGACTGAATGTACGCGGTATATCTTCACGGGTTAATATTGAAGGCCCACCCACAGCAAAAATTTGATTACGGGCGCCAATAACGCTAACTGAATTAACAGCTATTTTCGCCAAATCGTCGGTAGAAACTATCGAAGTTCGATTTTTGGGGTCGCCGATAAGTACATATATCCCGGTTTCACGAAAACGTTCGGCAAGCGGTAATAAATTAGATGCTAAACCAGCCGGACGTAAAATAGTGTAATTTAAGCCACTAGAGACTAAATACTTTTCTACTTCACGTTTTGCCTTAAATACAGGTGCATCTTCATAACCTCTGTCTGCACCTAGTACAGAAATAAATACAAAATGCTCTACTCCATTTACCTTGGCTTGGTCAATTAGTTCTATGTTCGCACGGTAGTCTAACGCCACTGCATCACCATCAGAACCATGAGTACTAATGATATATCGAACACCTTGACAAGCTTTTTTTATATCGCGCTCAAAACGTAAGTCACCGATAAATAACTCGGCGCCTCGATGTTCTAACTCACCATAATGTGAAGTCAAACGAACGAACGCACGTACTTGTTTGTCCGATTCGCGTAAAAGCCTCACTACGCGGCGCCCGATATCACCAGTTGCTCCTGTTACCAAAAACATAAGGGTTTTAGATAGATTTTGGGTTTGGGGTCTTCATCAATTTTAATGATTTACTTTTGTCTTGAGCCATCAATTATGGTTACAATAGTTGGTATCATAACTTGGTTGCATATAAATGTATGGGTATGGAACGTGAAGCTGTAACTATCCGTTTTCCGTCTGGTTTGCTTGAAACCGCAAAAAGTTTTAAAGATGGTAATGAGTCATTTAATGACTTGGTAATAGATGCTGTTGAGCGAGAATTACGACGACGCAAAGGCATTGCTGCACATCAACGAATTGTTGCCCGTAGTCAAAAAATAAAAAACAGAACTGATACACAAGAAAGTTCAATCGATTTGATTCGCAATTTAAGAGAAGGCAAAGAACGACGTGACTAAAGTTTTGTGTATCGATACAAGTGTTTGGATACCTTACTTAGTGCCAGAACTGTATCAAGCTCAAGCCAAAATATTAATGGATGAAGCTTTGAGTCAAAATATCCGTATAGTTGCTCCCACATTCGCCTGGGCAGAAGTTGGTTCGGTATTACGAAAGAAAACTCGTGCCGGAAGCATTATTATACAAGAGGCACAAGAAATTTTTGAGGATTTTTGCGAATTACCAATTGATTACATTGAAACAGAAGCGATTCGAGTTAGAGCGTGGCAAATAGCAGCAGATTATGGGTTGCCAACTCTTTATGATGCTGTCTTCTTAGCTTGTGCAGAAAGTTTCTCTGCTGAGTTTTGGACGGCTGATATAGCTATGATTAGACAACTGGCGCCTAGACCTTCCTATGTGCGTGAATTAACTGAGATAAAGGTTATATAGCGAACTAGACATAAGTCAGTAGGGTGGGCACTGCCCACCTTACAATTCCACTATAACCGGAGCATGATCACTGGGTTTTTCTAGTTTTCTCGGCGCCTTATCAATTACACAACTTACTGCGCGTTCGTATAGTTCGGGTGTTAAGTAATGATGGTCAATGCGCCAGCCCATATTACGACGGAATGCCATCGCGCGGTAGTCCCACCAACTGTAATGACCTGCTTCGGAAGTAAATTTACGAAAAGCATCCGCAAAACCCAGTTCAAGAACATTTTTGAGAGCTTGACGTTCGGCATCAGATGACATGATGTGATTTTTTATATCGGCTTTTTCGTGAATATCCTTATCTTCAAGGGCAATATTAAAGTCACCACACATACAAATGTTAGGATTCTCTAATAATAAGGCTTCCAGGTATTTTCGCAGTACGGTCAGCCAATGTAATTTAAATTCGTATTTATCACAACCGACTTCGGAACCATTAGGTACGTAGAGATTTAAAATTCTCACAGAGTCAATTACACCCGTAATAACTCGTTTTTGTTCATCCCATATTGGGTCTAATTCGGGAAGTATACTCGTGAAACCTGTACTTACTTGTTCGAGTGGTTTTTTACTAAGTATAGCAACTCCGTTATAAGATTTTTGTCCATATATATATATGTGATAATTTAATGCTTCAAACTGGTCGTGCGGAAAGTCTTTGTCAACAACTTTGGTCTCTTGCACGCAAAGCACATCAACAGGGTTTTTTTCTAAGAAGGAGGCAACATGTTCTAAGCGTGTACGAATTGAGTTAACGTTCCAAGTAGCAATTTTCATTATTTTTTATGTTAATAATTTTTATTTGTATGGTGGGCATTGCCCACCTTACGTACTATCAGTATTGATTAGTATTTTTTATGTATATAATAGCAAAATATTAGCATTCATTAATATTACAACTTAGTGATGAAATTTTGTAGTGCATCTGACTAAAATCTTAATTGATATTTGTAAAGTTATATTTTCTTTTTCGTAGTTTTTTGTTGTTCACAGGCGCCCGCTGAACGGTTACCTATTTTGTGAGGTTTTGGATAGGGTATAATATTTGCGCGATAAATCACGATTCATATTGTTTAACCTATATTCTCGTATTGCTTTCAATGATCCCCAGGATAGATGAAGTGTATTCATAGTTGATTGTAATGTTATTAGTGTAGTTACCTAATGATTAATGACTGGTTAGCAGAAGTCAGTAAATACATTGTGTCAAGTACGGTTAACCGGAAAATATCTTTTCTAGTAGGTGCCTTGATTTAATGTAAACTGTTGGTGGCTGAGTATAAATGCTCTACCACATCTGAAATATTGGTTCTGAAATATCAGACCATTTCACCTGTACCTTTCACAAGTTATGAAAATCGCTCAAGTAGCTCCCTTATGGGAACGGGTTCCACCTCCAACTTACGGAGGCATCGAACTGGTAGTGAGTCGTCTGACAGATGAATTAGTACGTCGAGGTCACGATGTTACTTTATTCGCGTCTGGTGATTCATATACACTAGCGAAGCTCGAAGCGGTTTGTCCGCGTGCATTACGTTTAGACCCAAATTTACGGGAATATTCGGCATACGAAACGCTCGAACTAAGCCAAGTTTATCAGCGCGCTGAGGAATTCGACATTATTCACTCCCATGTAGGGGTTCCGGCATTACTAAGCGCTAACTTTGTACCAACACCAACGGTGCATACGTTGCATGGCAGTTTTAACAGTGAAAATATCAACGTTTACACCCATCATAAAAAGCAACCATTTGTTAGCATTAGCAACACTCAACGTCAAATAGACCTTAATTACGTTGATACAGTTTACAACGGTATTAACCTAGAAGACTATCCATTTATTGCTCAACAACAGGGAACTAAGCCTTACTTAGCATTCTTAGGACGCTTTTCACCCGAAAAAGGCCCGCAACATGCAATTAACATTGCGCGTGCGACTGGATGGCGCCTAAAAATGGCTGGAAAAGTGGATGTAGTAGACGCAGAATTCTTTGAACGCGAAATAGCTCCACATATCGATGGTGAGCATATCGAGTTTTTAGGAGAAGTTAGTAATGCCCAAAAGGTTGAACTTTTAGGTAATGCTGCACTCGCACTATTTCCAATTACCTGGCGAGAACCTTTTGGTCTGGTAATGATTGAATCAATGGCAACTGGTACGCCAGTGATTGCAATGAATATGGGCGCCGTACCAGAGGTTATTGCCCACGGAGTGACTGGAATGGTTTGTACTAGTTATGAGGAAATGGCCGCAATGGTTCCTGTAGCGCTGCAACTTAGCCGTCATGACTGTCGCAAACATGTAGAAAAAAACTTTAGCGTGACTCGCATGGTTGATGGATACGAGCAAGTGTATGAAAAAATCATTCAAACTCGCATTAATCAGAACGGACGTATCCACGCAGCCAAAATCAAATTTTAATCAGTTGGGCGTGCATGGCCCTTAATCAAGAACAAATCAACAACGTTAAATAATTTAAAAGGAGAACAATAGTATGAGTATGAGAGCTAACAGTTGCCCCTGTTGCGGTAGTTCCATGCTGTTGCGTCACGTTCGCCACGGTAAAGTTTACTGGTTATGTCAATCTTGTCGCCAAGAAGTTTCTTTACTAACAGTTAATCGCGCGCCCACAGGAGGAGAATCTAGAATTCTTGGAGTTGTTTCGCAATCATAGCAGCGAAACCGGGTTTCTTTATTGATATTGTAGTAAAAAACAATTCGGGTAGAGACCCGGTTTCTTATGCTCGCTGCTTTACTTTACGGTCAAGAAGATTTACGGCTTGAACATATAAACGACCCCATACCTAATACAGGTGAAGTCGTCATCAAAGTACATGCTGCAACAACTTGTGGCACAGACTTAAAGGTATGGAAGAGGGGTGGTCATGCAAAAATGCTAAAACCTCCCACTTTGTTTGGACATGAAGCAGCAGGAGAAATTGTTGCTGTTGGTGCTGGTGTGACCAAATGGAAAATTGGTGACGCTGTGGTTGCAAATAATTCTGCACCCTGCGGTCACTGTTTCTTTTGTAAAAAGCAAGAATTTTCGCTTTGTCCGAATTTAACTTGGAACAACGGTACATTCGCACAATATCTTAAAATTCCTGCTACTATTGTTGAGCAGAATTTATTATTGTTGCCTGATGTACCATATCAACTTGCAGCAATGACGGAACCGCTAGCGTGTGTATTGCATGGTGTTGCCCGCTCCAATATTAAACCAGGTGATAAAGTTGTTTTGCTTGGTGATGGCGCCATTGGTTTAATGTTTGTTGCTAAACTCGTTTTAGATTACAATGCAAAAGTACTAGTTTTTGGCGGGAATGATCAAAGATTAGAGATAGCGAAGAAATTTGGAGCAGTAGAAGCTTTTAATTATCATAAAGTGCCAGATATTGCAGAAAGAGTAAAAGAATTAACAGATGGTTACGGCGCCGATATAGTTATTGAAGCAACAGGAGATAAAACTGTATGGGAGACAGCAATTGCTTGTGCCAGGGGAGGCGCCACTGTAAACTTATTTGGCGGATGTCCTAAAAATACAAATATTTCTGTAAGTACAGAGGTGTTACATTACAGCGAATTGACAATTAAAGGTGTATTTCATAACACGCCTTATTTTGTGCGTGAAGCGTTGTCACTAATTGCAAGTCGTAAAATTCCTTTTGAATTACTGATTAGCGAACAACGACCTTTAAAAGATTTAGAACAGGTCTTCGTAGATATGCGTGAGCGTAAAGTAATTAAAGTGGCAATACAGCCAGAGTAATTACTGCTGGAAATAAATTTGTAATTTGGGATTAAAGTAGTACAATAGACGGTACAGTAAAATTAATTTTGTGTTTTGAAAAGTAACTTTTGTAATAATTTGTGTCAATTTAGTTCAAAATGTTCGGTAAACACCCTCTGTAAAACTCGTTGGTCTCATGTCTCGAAAATCTTCACCAACTTTGAAACGCACGACTAGTAGCACTACCGCGACCACCACTTTGGCGCCGAGCCAAGTCCACCTACGTTTGGAAGGTCTTGAAATTGAACACCAAAAGCTGCTTAAGCAAATAAAGAAGAAACGCACGGAGTTAGATAAATTCATAGAGCAAATGCGTACTGTTGCAACAGAAGTGTATGGTCGAGCAACTCCAAATATTCAGAAAATAGCAGTTATTGATAAAGAAATTCACGCAATATTTAATGAAATTCTTAAAAATAAAAAGCTAAACAAGCAAAATAAAAAGAAAGTTGAAGAAATTTATCGTAGTTTACAATATGCTGAAATAATCAGTCCTCAGCCGATTGAACAAGAAGAAATAGAAATAGAAGAAAAATTTGATGGTGACGAAGATTTTAATAAATCAAATCAATCACACCAGCACTATTATTATCAATCAGATACAGAAGCACAATCTGCGTCTGCAAGTCGTAGCGAATCTTCTAAAAAAATTCGTCATATATTTTTGCGGTTAGCTGAAGTTTTTCACCCAGATAAAGCTAGTGACAGTGAAACTCAAGAGCGTCATACAGAAATAATGAAAGAAATTAATCGAGCGTATACTGAAGGAGATTTAGCAAGACTTTTAGAAATTGAGCAACAGTATCAAGTTGGAGAACAAATAGATAGTAGTAGTGAAGATGACTTAAGTCGCAAGTGTCTACGTATTGAGCAGCAAAATGGAGTTCTCAAAACGCAATTTGAAAGTTTGAAACGCTCACTTAGAGAAGCGAAAAAGACACCTCAAGGGGGAATGGTAACAGACTTTCGGAAGTTTAGAAAACAAGGAGTTGAGCCGCTTGATACAATTACCGAACAACTCGAAAATCAAATCAATATAATATCTCAGATACGTGATTACGCCCAAGACTTTAACCAAAGTAAAATTTCTGTCAAGCAGTTTCTACAGGGACCTGAGATTTTGCGCTCATTACAGCAGGAAATGATGGATGAGCTTTTAGAGGATATGTTTAATGACTTTGATAGGTATGTTAGGTATTGATAGCCTGGTTAAGAGTGCTATAATTCATCTACCCTAAATTATTGCATATGTTCTAGGGCGGACAATTTTATTTTGTCTGCCCTTTCGTTTTGTTATTTATATCGTTGATAAAGTATTTGGTTATGTAGTATATAAAGGTTTTTGCCCATGTGAAGAGAATTCTATCAAAAAAGGGAAAACTAATATTACCCCATATTTATACCAGGGGTATGTCAGTATAATCCCTTAACTTGATAAAGAAATATGAAACTAAACAAGCAATTAATTTCCCTCTGGCTATTACCTTTTACTTTTTTAGCTTTTACAAACCGTGTGCTAGCATTGCCAGGACAAAGTACCGAAGAAGTAGGCGCCTGGTTAAAAGGACATGCTACACTCAAACCGAAGCAAGGTGAACGTTTTTTAATACACAGAAGTGACACCGCAGCACAACGATTTACTTTCCAAGCATCTGTACTACCTCCAGGCGCCGTAAGTTTTTCCAGAGACCGTAGTAAAATACGTACTGAAAGACTATCAATGTATGATGCTATCAATGGAATGAGTTTTGAGCGTTTACAGGAATCACTAAGAATAATTTATGGTTTAGATGTATATCAAGATTTTAAACGCGCGCAATTAATTTACGATTATCCAAACCAAAGTGCAATAAATTCAGCACGTTTAGCTTCGTCACCTATTCGTGAAGCATTACGTGGTCAGTTAAGAATGGGAGACCGTTATGCTTACTGGAT
>ERZ1066137.708-NODE-708-length-21624-cov-47.416802_pt1 | contig 21624 bp, 18 predicted proteins | sample MGYA00382784_ERZ1066137 | MGnify/ENA primary metagenome ERZ1066137 (study PRJEB33369, sample SAMEA5778367) | biofilm metagenome | biome: Industrial cooling water; feature: Water cooling tower basin; material: Biofilm | place: United Arab Emirates | collected... | reverse complement strand
CTATTTACCACCTAATGCGACTTCTGCTTCATATACATTTACAAACAGTTTCTAAGAATCAAGACCTGGATAAGCTGGCAAGCCCTCCCACTCTCGCTAGTTCTCATCTGGTTTGCCCCAACTGTCCCCATACAACACCAATGACGATTATTCGTGGAGATGGCAGAAAGTCGCAGGGGCAGGGCTTACGATTGTGGGAAAAGGGCGATTTTGTGCCCCGTCCTAACGATGTCTTTCAAGAGCGGTTGTATTGCATTCGCTGGATTGAAACTTGGGTTGATGACCGGGGAAAGCTACAAACGAAACGTTATTTCCTGTCTCCTGACGAAAGTGATTTAGAGCGCGAATGGGAAGTTGCCCGGTTACTCAAGGAACGTTTTCAAGATTGGCAGGAAAAGGGTTATCTTCCAGTTCGCCAAATTGAGCCAGGAGATAAAACAGATGAGCCAATTCGGACACGGGGATGGACACATTGGCATCATCTATTTGCACCAAGACAACTGCTTGTCATTGGGCTTTGCTTCGCTGAACTATTGAAGCTTCGGTCTAAGGTAGATAGCGTTGCCTGCCTCCTAATGATCGGTCGATTTGCCGAACGTAACTCCAAACTCTGTGGTGTTGACCCTGCTAGAGATGGCATCCGCAATACCTTTGCAAATCAGGCGCTCAACACTAACATTCAGTATGGCGTTCAAGGATCATCCGGTCTAGCTGATTATTCCCTTCAAGTAAAAAACTTTACCCTTCCCAAATCTCACACTCACGCCCTTGATGCCCGTACCTGCAAAACGGCTCTTGATGCTTGGATTACCGACCCGCCCTACGCTGATGCAATTAACTACCACGAACTCTCAGAGTTTTTTCTAGCGTGGTACGACAAATCCTTGATTAAGCTGTTTCCCGATTGGTACTCCGATAGTAAACGCGCTCTTGCCATCACGGGACGAACCGACAACTTCCGTAAGAGCATGGTGGAATGCTACCGCAACCTGGCAGACCACATGCCTATCAACGGCTACCAAGTCGTCATGTTCACCCATCAAGATGCAGGTGTTTGGGCAGATCTCGCCCTTATCCTGTGGGCATCTGGCTTACGAGTCACAGCCGCCTGGTGCATCGCTACCGAAACTGACTCTGCTCTTAAAGAAGGCAACTACGTTCAAGGCACTGTCCTACTCATCCTGCGAAAGCAAACCTCCGACGAAACTGCTTTCCTGGACGAGGTTTACCCCAAAGTTGAACTGGAAGTCAAACGCCAACTCGACTCCATGCTGGCACTCGAAGACGAAGAAGACCCCAACTTTGGGGATACCGACTACCAGCTTGCCGCCTACGCTGCTGCCCTCCGCGTCCTGACCCAGTATAAAAACATCGAAGACATTGACGTAGCCTACGAACTCTCCAAACCCCGGAAGAAGGGCAGCGACAAATCCGAGATCGAAAAGGTTATCGACGAGGCGGTGAAAATTGCCTGCGATTACCTCGTCCCCAAAGGCTTCGATACCTTCGTCTGGAAAAACCTCACCCCTGAAGAACGCTTTTACCTCAAAGGACTTGACATCGAAAGCCACGGCGAATACCGCACCGGGGCATACCAGGAACTTGCTCGCGGTTTTGGTTTAAAGGACTACAAACCCTTTCTCGAAAGCGGCAAAGCCAATCAGACCCGCCTCAAAACTGCCACCGAATTTGCCACCAAAACGTTAGGCGACATTGGTTTTGCGGCATCCTTAGTACGGAACGCCCTTTTCGCCATCCGCGAAACCGTTCGCCAAGAATCTACCCAGCAAGGCAAATCCTGGCTCCGTGCCGAAGTCCGCGACTACTGGAACCAACGCAAGAATCTGATTGAAATCCTCCGCTACCTCTCCACAATGGGCTTTAAGATGGGGCATTGGGCGATCGATGCTAAAGCCGCCGAACTCCTATCTGGAGCCTTAGAGAATGATAGTGTTTAAGGGTTACAAGCCAAATATCCTAAGTTGAAAACACAATTTAGAAATTAAGGAACTCTGAAGATTATGAGAATTCTTTCAAAAATATATGACGGTAGGATAAAAGCCTATAGCGCACTATTTGAGTTCTCAGTTTCTCAGTATTTAGAAATTGCAAAAGCCATCCTACAAAATAACAACTTTCAAAGAAGAAGGGTCAAATCTTCTTCGTCAGTATACAGTCTGCTGCGAGAAGACCTTAAAGCTGGATGTACGATCCCTCCACTTGTACTTGCCCTAAGTAACGACAATCTTCAGATTACCCCAAGCTCAAGTGATGAATCTGATGAAGAGATTGTGACTCAGGTAAGTTCTAATGTAGAACGATTAGTCATTCTTGATGGTTTACAGAGAACCTATACACTGATTGATGTTGAAAGAGAACTACAGCAGAAGCGTGATGAGGAAATCCTTCAATCTTTCTATTCACATAAACTAAGGCTTGAGATTTATCTAGGTATCAATAAACTGGGCATTTTGTACCGGATGCTGACACTAAATACAGGTCAGTCACCTATGTCACTACGACATCAAGTTGAAATTCTGTATTCTGATTACTTGAATCATAATGTCCAAGGTATTTACTTGCTGAGAGAGGTTGATGAAAGTAGACCAAGTCAACTTGGTGAATATAATTTCAATGATATTGTCAATGGTTTCACATCGTATATCCTCAGGGATGAATCGACAATCGACAGAAGCGATTTGCTGGAAAATATTAAAAGCTTAGAAAAGCTTGCTCTAGAAAACCAAGATCGGGACTTATTCCAAAACTATTTAAGTTCGTATCATAAACTTGTTCTGAGAATGAATGAGCTATCTAATGGATGGCTCTTTAATGAAGAAGATTCAGGTATAGAACTATCTGGTAGAGCGTTTGGTGCTAGTGCTATCAAAATATTTACTAGACCCCAAATCATGACGGGTTTTGGGGCGGCTGTGGGCTATTTAAGAGATAAGGAGCTAGTTGATTCATTTGAAGATATATCTAAGAAAATTGATGAAATTCACCATGAAGATGATGCTGAAACAGCCTTCAATAACTTGGTCATTAAACTGGATGAAATAAGAAAAAAGGCAAAAAAAATCGGTAATGCTCAAAGAATGTATTTCTACTATTTATTCCGAGAACTTTTCAACGAAATGGGTGATGCTTTCCTAGTACTGGATCAAGCGATTGAGGCTGCTTATAAGCGGTATCTTTTGAACGAGTAAAATACTATGGGACTTGAAATCAAAGATCCGATAACAGGACAAATAACGCTGCTTGATCAGGTCACTACTGAAGTAAGTCAACAAAGTTTATTCTTTGGTTTATTTAACTCTAATGATCCAAAAAGCAAATTTTATGTGCAATATATCTTAGAAGTTTATGATGATTATCAAGTCTCTGATTACTCTTTACACCTTTTCAAATCCAGTACTCTCAACAGCGAAAACAATATTTTCCAAGTGTATGAAAAAGATGCCAATATAAGAGTTGGGTGGATATTTCCAATCCAGTCGCTAGTCTCTAATGAGCATAACTACAAAGACAACGTTCATTTTCTCAGATATGCATATGTTGCATTTTTAAAATTACTTATTAATGCGGAAAATCATAAGATTCATACTCCTGACTCTAATCCAGATGGAGTTTATGAGTTGACTGACTTTTATGGAGACGATCTAATCATCCTCACTCTTTGTGATGCTAAGTGGAAATCAATAAATAACTTCAATATAGAAAATTATATTATTTCACTTTACGAATACGGATATTACTCTTGTGAGCCTATTGACACAATTAAGCAGTTACCTGGTAGATCAGCATTTCTCCCAGTTGATGGTGTAAAAATTTTGCTTCAAAAGATTGCTCCAGGACTTGAAAAAGATGTTTATCTTAGCCGATTATTTAAGAGTCTTCTGAAAACAGAGGAACATCCTCTTATAAGATTCTATCTTTTATATCAAGTAATTGAATTAATCATCGAAAGAATACTTGAAAAAGATTTTCGGGCCTTAATCAACAATTTTAGTACCAGCCTAAACAAAAAAGTCTTTGAACTCAAGGATGAAATTGCGAAGGTGACTAGTGAAAAAGAACGTATATCTAAGCTAGTGCATTCTATGAGCGGACATATGGATGCTAACTGCAAAACAAATCTTCAGTTATGCTGTAACGATCTATTATCCTCATTTGGTGAGGATCATAAGAGCGATTTAGCTTTATCACTTTATGCGGCAAGAGGTTCTATTGTTCATAGGTTTAGGAGCTTGCCAGAATCTGATATTCAAAAAATAGAGAGTATCAATAGAGAATTTGAAGCTATTTTAATAGATATTTTATTGAATTACCAAGAGTGAGAAGCTTTTTTAGAAAATGGTTTTAGTGCCAAAGTAATCTACTTCCGCCTTTATGGAACCACAATGGTTAATCGCTTCTCCTCACGCCGTCTCAAGCTTGATCAAACCTTCCTAAACCAACGGTTGCAGAAAGCGCAAAGATACGATCGCATTGCTGGCTATTTCCGATCGTCCATCCTGGAAGTTGCCGGAGAAGCTTTGGAGAGCATTACCGGATCGATCCGGGTGATTTGTAACTCTGACCTGAACGTAAGGGACGTAGAAACTGCCAAAGCTGCAAACTATGCCATGCGGCGCGAGTGGTGTGACGCGGAACCCGAAAACTACAGTGAAAAAGCCAAGCCCCGCTTTGCCCGCCTCTACGAATTTTTGAGATCGGGCAAAATGCAGGTTAAGGTGCTGCCCCGTGAGAAGTTCGGACTGGTACACGGTAAAGCAGGGGTAATTACCCTGGCCAACGGCGATAAAACCGCTTTCATGGGCAGCACTAACGAAACCTTTGATGCTTGGAAGCTTCACTACGAACTCGTCTGGGAAGACAGTTCCCCAGATGCCGTGCAATGGGTTCAGGAAGAGTTCGATGCTCTCTGGCATCATCCCCTCGCTGTTCCCCTCGCCGAATTTGTCATTGAAGATGTAGGGCGGCTCTCCCAGCGCAGCGTCTTCCCCAGCGTCGAAGTTTGGCGTGAAGAAGCTGACCCCGGTGCGCCGATTATCGAGACCCCGGTTTACCGCCAGGAATATGGGCTATGGGCACACCAAAAATATTTCGTCACCCTGGCATTTGAGGCACACAAGGGCCTACATGGAGCCAGGTTTGTTCTGGCAGATCAGGTGGGGTTGGGCAAAACCATGCAGCTTGCCCTATCTGCGATGCTGATGGCTCTCTATGGAGAGAAGCCTATCCTTATCCTCGTCCCTAAACCCCTGCTCTGGCAGTGGCAGGAGGAAATGCTCAACCTGCTGGAGATGCCCAGCGCCGTCTGGAATGGCAAGCAGTGGATCGATGAAAATGGTCTCGAGTACCCGGTAGCAGGGGCGATCGGCATTAAAAAATGTCCGCGTCGAGTGGGTATCGTGTCTCAAGGGCTAATTACCAGCAAATCAGAGGCATCTGAATACCTTAAGCAGATGAGCTATGAATGCGTCATTGTTGATGAGGCACACCGGGCACGCCGCAAAAACCTGGGGGCCGATCGCGAGGCCGAAAAAGCTGACCCAAATAATCTTCTTGCCTTTCTCTGGCAAATTGCCCCTTGTACCAAAAGCCTGCTGCTAGCGACCGCCACGCCAGTTCAGATGTATCCGATCGAAGCCTGGGATCTACTCAATGCGCTTTCTATCAACAACGATGCAGTTCTGGGAACCAATTGGAGCAATTGGCGGCGGGCAGAAGAAGCGTTAGCTCTGACAATGGGACAGGGAGATTTGCCCGAAGACGATCAGGATCGTTGGCGGTGGATTCGGAACCCGCTTCCTCCAGCCTCCGAAAGCCCCGATTTCAAAAATATTCGGCGATCGCTCAAGATGTCTGATGAAGTTGCGGTAGCTCCTGGCGATGCCTGGGACAAACTGCGAGAACCCGATAAATCCAGAATCCGCCGCCTGTCACGAGATTTTGCCCAGCACCATAACCCCTTCATCCGCCATATCGTTCGCCGCACCCGTGAGTTTCTGGAGAACGAAATTGATCCTGAAACCGGAGAACGGTATTTGAAGCCCGTCATAGTAGAACTGTTTGGGGAGAGCGATCGTGACGCAGTTCAATTGCCTCCCTACTTGAAAGATGCCTACGAAGTCGCTGAAGAGTTCTGCGAACTGTTGGGGCAGCGGATGAAAGGTGCTGGCTTCCTTAAAACCCTGCTGCTTCGCCGTGTTGGCAGCACCATCTGTGCAGGCATGAACACTGCTAAAAATATGTTGGGAGCCTGGGAAGATATTGAGGAGGAAGAGGAGGAAACCACCCCAGAGGAAAAGCCCAAGTCCCTAACTCCCCCTGAACGAGATTTGCTGGAGCAGTTTTTAGACAAGCTGGAGGCGAACCAGGAGGATGACCCTAAATACGAAGTGGTTCGACGCTTATTGGTAGAAGAAAACTGGCTCAATGAAGGCTGCATCATCTTCTCCCAATACTTCGATTCCATCCGTTGGTTAGCAGATCAACTCTCCCGCGATCTCCCCAAAGGGGAAGTAATCGGCATTTATGCAGGTGGGCAAAAATCAGGCATCCTTACTAATGGCGTTTTTGCTAAGCAAGAGCGCGAAAACCTGAAGCAGATGGTTCGACGAGGCGAAATTCGCCTGCTCCTGGGCACCGATGCTGCCAGTGAGGGACTCAACCTCCAACGCTTGGGTACCCTGATCAACCTTGACCTTCCCTGGAATCCAACCCGTCTCGAACAGCGTAAAGGTCGAATTCAGCGCATTGGACAGCTTCGAGATATTGTCCGCATCTACAACCTGCGCTACAAAGGGTCGGTGGAGGATCGGGTACATGACCTTCTGAGCGATCGCTTGGAAGCTATTCACCAACTCTTCGGCCAAATTCCCGACGTGTTAGAAGATGTATGGGTTCAAGTGGCCTTGGGCAAAATCGAGGAAGCCAGGCAGACTATCAATGCAGTACCCCAAAAACATCCCTTTGAGTTCAAATATCACCAGGTTAAAAAAGTTCCGTGGGAATCTTGCGCGACTGTATTAAGTGCAAATGACCGGAGGCAACATCTATTGCAGGGTTGGTAGCATTCCGTTCTACTCCCAGAATTGATAGGTTTAAGTGATGGTTCCGTGCTTTCTGATTATTCCAATTAATTTATAATAATAAAGTGATTGGAATATACACAAACCATCCTGATTGGGGACAAATGCTATTGGATTCAAAACCAAACAATTTCTTTAGCTCTCAATTTTGAATGTGGGATCAGGTATGCCAGCTTCAGCAAGAGCCTTCCTGGTAGCATTTAGTTGAATATTCAGACAAGCAAGCTCCTCTTTAAGTTGCCCTGGAGTCTGTATGTCTTGAAGTGGAGCAAACGAGAGTATGTCACGATCCAAAAAGGATGCGAGCGCAAATTCAACAACTTGTAAAACATTCCACCCTTGCATCTCAGCATAGCTTCGTAGCTGCTGTAGCACCGGGTCTGGTAGCTGCTGCTGAAGGATTTTCTCTACGTCAGTTAACTGGGAAAGTGAATCCTGTTGCTTAAAACAATCAAGCTCATCCATGGTTGATACCTGTGATAACTTTTTTCGGGTTGTAAAGCCTTTCACCAGATTTGTTACCGTTCTACCTCGTACAGAGTAGCGTCTGTGGAGAGAAGGGGCGATCGTAGATCGGTCACTTTAAGGCAAGAGCATCTTGAAATATTATGAGTCTGGCTCAGATATAGCTCCCCTATTTACAAGAAGAGATTGTAACTCGTTTAGATCCAAGTCCTTCAGGGGAACTAATTGCTCGGCGAATTGCACCATAAATGTTTGGTAGTTTGGGCAAGCCTGGCATTTGGGTTGGCTGCCAGGGGTAGAGCAGTCGCATTTAATTGCGGACCGTTGCTTGAAGTGGTGACCACATTGATGACAACGGTAATATTGAATGCCTTCCCTCTGGCGACGGGTTGAAAACTTCTGGCATTTACAACGAGGGCATTGTACTGGGTTCGGTGGTTCCGGTTTCCATGTTCTCAAGACGACTTGTGCCACGATCTCGTACCGTAACTTGTAAGCAGAGAAAACTTTCCGGATGTCCATAATTTTAGGTTGGGGTTAAGTTGGCCAGGTTGAACAGAACAGATTCGACCTCACCATTCCGAATAAAAATTTTGCGGATTAGCTTCGGGTAAATCTGAACTTTGTCATCGTTTGATAAGTGCTGCCAAATTGCCAAATTATTGCCAGTACGAATCAGTTCTTCTGCCGTGCGGTTATCCAGGGAACCGGCAGCAAAGGGGTTTTTCTCCTCCTCAATCTGGCGATATAAGGATTCTTTCAATTGCTCCACTTCAGTCCGAAAACCAGGAAATTGATTAATGGCTTCTAGCTGCCGTTCTAGCTCAAGCAGGCGAAGAGATTTAATTGGAACGTGGGTGTCTGAGTCATCAGGGCCTTGGGATTGTTGAGTTAAGTTTTGGGCTTGCTCAAGCAGACCTCTAATTAAACCTTCCTCAATCTTCTGCTTTCTAATGCCTCGATGGTTGCCACATCCCATCTTGGCGTAGCGACAGCCGTAGTATGCTAGCTCTCCAGCATTGGTGCTGGCTTTCGTGGTACAGCGAGAACCACATTCAGCACAATAAACCAGCCCAGATTGATAAGCATATTTTCGGTAAGTCTCTGATTGCTTGGTCGTTGGAGAGGTCACTCCAAATGCTCCGCTTCCCATCCTCATATTCGAGGCAATAATCTGCATGATTTCTGCCTGCTCCTCATCCGTAATCAACCGCTCGTCGGGATGAGTGTCGTACGCCATACGCCAATCTTTTCGGTCTTTCAGAACATTTTTCTTGTTAGCTCGAAAGTCTTTACAGTAAGCCGTATGTCCTGCTAGCACAGGATTGGTCAACCATAGAGAGAAGCCCCTCTTTGTCCAATAAAATACCCGATCAAAGCTATTGCGTTTTGCCTGGGTTTTACCAATGCCGTACTTAGCAAAAATTGCTTTCAGCGCCCTGGTAACACCTTTCTGCTCAAAGAAAATCGAAATAAAGTCCTTTGCCAATTCAGCAACAGTTATACCTGGTAGCAGAGAGATATCCTCTTCGCCAGAAATTTGCTGATAGTTCTCAGGACGATCGCTCAACAAACATAAAAAGGGGGTTTGGTCTAGCTTAAACTTGCGGTTCACGGGCAAGTATCCCCAAGGGTAAGATTCAGGAGCTTCCAGATTCTTGCGATGGTGTTCCTTGCCGTGTCGAACTCGCTCCGATAACAAGTCAACTTCCCACTCAGCTAAAGAGCCGAGAATATTGACCATAAGCTTACCTTGAGCGGTACTAAGGTCAATTTGTTGATCAAGAATCTGAAAGTTAACCCCAGACTTTTCAAAATGTTCGACGAAATCTCGTAAGGTAATAAGCGATCGGGTGGGCCGATCTATGCGGGTAACAATTACTTCGTCGATTTCTCTCCGCTCAATCATGCCCTTCAACTTTTGAAAATTAGGGCGGTTGTCTTTCGTGCCAGAGTCAACATCGTACAAAATATCAGTAGCTCCAGCCATTTTTAGGCGAGCAATTTGTTGTTCTAAGGCGCAAAAGTCGATCGCCTGTTCTCTTGTAGAGACTCTCGCATAGCCAATGATTCGTTTTAGTTTCATACCGAATAAACCTAATTATCTAATCCTGTTAGTGGTAACAATTACTTCGTCGATTTCTCTCCGCTCAATCATGCCCTTCAACTTTTGAAAATTAGGGCGATTGTTTTTCGTGCTGAAGCCAACATCGTACAAAATGTCAGCGGCTCCAGCTATTTTCAGGCTATCAATTCGCTGTTCTAAGGCGTAAGATTTGATCACCTGTTCTCTTGTAGAGACTCTCATATAGCCAATGATTCGTTTTGATTCCATACCAACAAACCTAATTATCTAATCCTGTTAGTGGTAAATTTAAAGATTCTTTGCAAGCCATAAAAGCCTCCAAAAAATTCACCAAAAACTTAGATTCATGGACATTAGAATCTTCGCCATGCTGAAAAACTCGCAAGTTTTTTTTAGACGATTCAAGATGATTCAGGAAATTCTTCAAGACACTTAGAGAACGGCTTAGTCGAGTAATGTCAGTGACAATAACTTCTTCCACCTCGGGTTGTTCAAGCACTTCTAAAAGCTTGTTGAACTGAGGTCGATCGAGCTGTTTCCCTGAAGAGATGTCAAATATAATCTCAGTCACGCCTGCTTCTTTAAGCGCTTCGATCTGCTGAGTCAAATCTTCTGAATTTGCTGTTCTCTGAACTCTGGCATAACCAATTATTCTCTTTTCTACACTCAATTCTGGTAACCTTTCTTTGATTTAATGACTTTTGGATAGTTCATTTTGCAAATTAAGATTCCACACAAAAATATCTAATAATATCTAAAATATTATCATAAATTTGTGCATACGCAGCCTGGATCGCCTATGCACAAATCTATTCAAAATTTGCTTTTTCTTGATAGGAGCCTAAGCACTTAAAGAAAAATAAATTAGAAATGATTGGCTTTCGGATTAGATCGCAACTGCTGAATTACTTCCACAAACCAAGTGAATTAGTTGAATTGAAGTCGGGTTTACAGCATGAACTATCTGTATCCAAATTGGCACTACTTATCTATAATCGTTGTTTTTTGGATTAAAGCTTGAAAAGCTTACTCTGATTGATTTCTAGAATAATGATTCGATCCGAGGCTAAATAGGGTTAACTTCGCTTTACCTCGCCCTGACTGGCAAACAATGCGATCGCCTTCAACTAAAACTTCCTGGCAGGTCTTTTTGTCAGTCGCCTGTGTCCATTGGCTACAGGCTCTTAAAAAAGGCTTCCAATACCGCTGATGGAATCGATCACACCGCTCTAACTTCAAAGCAGTTTCGATCAAATAATGTAGATGTGGTGAGGTTGATAGATTAACTGGATTTTTCAGATCTTTGAAGGCAGCAATAATGGCATATCGTTCTTTGACGATTGGGGTTTTGCCACCTCCTTCGTTAGCCAGAATAATCATCGCCTCTAATCGTTTTGCCTCTTGAATAGTCTGCCCGTACCAGTCAGCGGCATGTTGATAATGGGTATTTCCCTGTGGGAGAGCGCTATAGCAAGCCTCACATAGCTCTAGTTGCCGAAACAGCAACTCAGCCCAAGGCTCGAACAAACTTGCTGACCTACGAGTGGTTGGAACCTTTAAGCGAGGGTTCCATTTCTTCTTAATGACCCAGTTCAGCGCAATTCGCCAGTCTGCCTCTGACATATCTAATCGCATTTGTAGTAAAACTGGGGCATCTACAGTGGCTTGCTTCAGGCAGGGAGGGTAGGAGAGAAATGGTAACAATAAGGTAGGTTGGTTAAGCGAGCTCATAACCATTGCCCAAGGTTCAGGAATACCTTTTGTAGGCAAAGATGAAATGACTCGAATAGATTTTACGAGCATAATAATCTCCTACTTGTGTCAGCATAGAATCGATATAGGTGATAGATTAAATCATCAAAAAAGGGAGACTACGTTTTTGATAGCGTAGTCTCCCTTAGAGGGTTAACTAGATGATTTAAAGCCTGAAAAGATTGGTAACTAGAGGTGCAGTACGCTAAGCTTTAACGTTTTCACTCCACGCTGAACGCCAAAATTCGCTCTTCTTCATAGGATTGAGACGCTGTAGAAAAAGCTACTTTGCCTTTCAAAATTCTGGGACTTTGCCCGGATTTGTTTTACCCACATAATGCTTAAGGATAGTCTCTGGTTTATCTCCAACCCAGTCAGCAATTTGTTTTACGCTGGCGGTCTGAGACTCTAGGCAAAGAGTAATAAAAGTGTGACGGGTGTTGTATTGTTTCCTGTACCGTTGCACTTTACCCTCTTTGACTAGCTTCGTTACTATGCCATCTTGTACCTTTTGATCATCCCTTCTACGCCCACCTTTCCAGGCGTTTTCAGTGAAGCTACCATAGTTAATTGTTCCCCCACGTTTAGCTGGAAAAACCAAAGATTCAAGATTAACCCCATCAGGTTTAATAGCTTTAAGCAGCATTTTCAATCGGGAATTACACGGAAATTTTCTGACCACCTCGTTTTTGGTACATTTTCTAACTTTCAATCGCGATGAGACCGACTGACAAAATGTAATCGTACTGAAATCCGAAGCCACATGCTTCCATTTCAATCCGATCGCCTCACCTGTTCTACAACCAGTCCAGAACAAGAACTTTACATAGGGAGCATAGTAACTATAGATAGGATGCTTCTCAAAAGCCTCGATGATCACATTACACTCATCGCGTGTGAAAGGATCGATATCGTCATAGTGATTATCGTCATGCTTTTTGTTTTTGGACTTAGGCACTGTAATTTTGCTAGCCATACCCTGGAAGGGATTTTCGGTAATTGAATTTGAATCTACAGCCCAATCACAACAAGCAGAGATTTGGGTAATCGTCCTTTTCGTGGCGTCTGCCGTTAATCTCTTAAGGTAGAAATCCCGAATCTTAACAGCGTTCTCCTTGCTAATGCTTTGTAAAGCGCTTGGTAGCTTGTTGATGTGGCTGGCTACAGCAGCGTACTGGATTCTCAGCGTAGTTTCTGCAATTTGAGGTCTGCGGTATTCTGTGTATTGCTCCCACATCTCGCTCAGTAGCAGGATCACTTGAGACTGGGGGTTATCAACCGTAACCTTCGAGGCAACTGAAATTCTGTACTTATCAAGGGTTTCATCAAAATTTCCAGAGAGAATATCAAGCTCAATCTGTCGAGCTTTCATCTCTGCTGCCAAACGATTATCCCGATCGTCATACAGTCCTAACGACAAATAATGACGCTTGCCAGCATACCTAAAGCGCAACTGTAGACGATTGTTAGAGGTTATTACCTGCACCGAGCCTTTTGAGGCTTTACCAGTCGGAGTTTTGGTACTCATACGGCGGCTGTTCCTTGGTACTTCCACACTATATCCCTGGAATTAGAACAAAAGTACCTACGCCCAAATTACACCCAAATTACACCCAAACTTATCGAAAAACTTCTAATTTGTTGGGTTCCGATGCTTAACAAAACTAAACAGGGGTTTGGGTAAAACTCCCAAACCCCTACTATTTCTGGATTATGCGGATGAAAGGACTTGAACCTTCACACCTTGCGGTACTAGAACCTAAATCTAGCGCGTCTGCCAATTCCGCCACATCCGCTCGCTTACCGATAGACATCATAGCAAAGAAGATGGGCCGAATCATGGGGAATGTATAGATAATTCAAGTTGAACTGGAATCTGGGACGGTCACCGTGCTGTAGGAATCTGGCTCGATCGCCCCCGATCGATAGCGAATTTTTAGCACCAGAATGATCGAAGAGAGCACCAGGGTAACGATATTGGCGGCAATTACCGGAATATCCTGGGCATAAAACCCGTAGACCAGCCAGAGGATGATGCCTGTACAGAGGGTAATTAACATGCCCCAGGAGAGATCTCCGGCGGATTTTGAGCGCCAGGTTTTGATTAACTGCGGCACGTAGGCGATCGTGGTCAGTGTTCCTGCAATCAGACCGAGAATTGTCAGCGAATCCAGTTCCATGCTGCTTCCCCAAACCAGATGCTCTCCAGTTTAGGGAGTGCTGGGATGGCAGTCCCTCTGCATCCAGAAAGAAATCCTTCAGGAGTCGGAGTTATCTCCGGGAGTGGCAGTCTGTTCTGCTTCTACCGCCTCTTGCAAAAACAGGCGGGCCAGACGGTCGTACATTCCGGCTCCAATGTATTGGGGGTACTTGTGGGAGCGGCTATAAACCCAGACCAGTTCATCGCAGAGAAAGATCCGAATGTCTTGAGTCCAGCTTTTGCATTTGGGTATCAGAGCATTAGCGGTTTCAAGGGCATCCGTCCAGCGATCGAACTCCTGGGAAAACCCTGGGGTAATAACTTTGAACATGGAAGGGACAGACAATCAAACCAGGACATTCTCTATTTAATGAGTTTAAATCAAAAACTCTCGGACTATCTGGGTAAACCGCTCCGGTTGCTCCCAGTGGATCACATGGCCACAGTCGGGCACGATCGTCAGTTGGGCCCTGGGGCAATGGTCAACCATGGCCTGATTCAACCTTAAAAATTTGCTATCCTGCTCACCGACCAGCAAGAGCAAGGGTTGCTCCAGGGTTTTGAGGGATGGCCAGAGGGAGGGTTGCTGGCCCGTACTCAGGTAGCGCAGAGAATTGGCCAGTTCCGCCGGGTTGTTTTGAGCCCGTTGGTGCAACATCCGGGGAAAGTCGGGATGGTGGCGCAGGCTGTGAAATAGAGGTTGCTCGTACCACTGCTGCAAAAACCTGGCAAAGTCCGCTTCCAGTTGGTCAGCCAGTTGCCAGTCCCGCTGCGATCGCTGCTGGCGTTCTACCTCCGAATCTAAGCCTGGAGAGGCCGACTCCAGAATCACCCTGGAAAACTGTTGGGGATAGTGCAGCGCCAGGTAAAGGGCTAACCGTCCCCCCATGGAGTAGCCCACCAGAAACGCCTGGGAAATTTCCAGGGTTTGCAAGAGTTCAGCCAGGGCTGTAGCAGTTGTCGCCATGTCGTACTGGTTGCCGCTGCCACTCACCCGGGTCTGGCCATGTCCGGGTAGATCGATGCTGAGACAGCAAAACTCCGTTGAGAGCTGCTCGATCGTCGTTGCAAAATCTCGGTGGCTGCCCAAAAAACCATGTAAGAACACCACTACAGGCAGGGGGCGATTGCCAGTGATTTGGTAATGCCATTGATAAGCCATGCTGCAACCGGGGCAGGGAGGGAATATCTCGCAGTCTTGCCCATCCTACCCCCTTCCCTGTCATCGATCGCGTCAATAGTTTTTGATTAAAAACACCATAACCAAAAGAATTGACTGCTCCAAATTTGTGAAGAAAATCTCGGAAAAATCTCGCCCACCAGAAGAATCAAGCGCTTTCAGAGGCAGATCTTGCCACCACTTAACCAGTTCCGGCATTTAAAATGGCAGAATTTAATATTTCCCAGGATTGATTTATGGTTTTTTTGACTATAATTAGAAAAAGTCGAGTCAGAGGCTTAAACGGATGGTTGCTTCCACTCCTGCCAATTTCCTGAATTCCGATCGCTCCCGGCCCAGGGAACACCAGACCGGTGTTGCTCCAGTATGGCCAATGGCAGCTTCCGGCTCCGTGCAAATTGCTACAGAATCCGATACTCCTGGGAGTTTGACCGACGATCGCAGCCTCACCCCGTACCCCGCAGAGTATGGCCTGCTGACCGACCTGTACCAGTTGACCATGACCGCCTGCTACGCCGGGGAAGGCCTGGACCAGCGGCAGGCCAGCTTTGAGTTGTTTGCCCGTCGCCTGCCCCCTGGCTTTGGCTATCTGATCGCCATGGGTTTGACCCAGGCTCTAGATTACCTGCAAAAATTTTCCTTTCCGCCCGCCCAAATCGCAGCGCTGCGATCGACGGGAATCTTTGCCCATGCCCCGGCCCACTTCTGGGATCTGCTGGCCCAGGCTCGTTTCAGTGGAAATGTCTGGGCCGTACCGGAGGGCACCGTTGTTTTTGCCAATGAGCCTCTCCTGCGGATCGAAGCCCCCCTGTGGCAGGCCCAGATTGTTGAAACCTATCTGCTCAATACCCTCAACTACCAGAGTCTGGTGGCCACCCGGGCGGCCCGCCTGCGGGATGTGGCCGGGCCCAGTGCGACCCTGCTGGAGTTTGGTACCCGACGAGCCTTTAGCCCCCAGGGGGCGATCTGGGCGGCGCGGGCAGCCCTGGCAGCGGGGCTGGATGCCACCTCGAATGTGCTGGCAGCCCTGAAACTGGGCCGCCAACCGAGTGGAACCATGGCCCATTCCCTGGTGATGGCCCTGGCAGCGACCGCCGGGGATGAGATGCAGGCTTTTACGGCCTTTCATCGCTATTTTCCCGGGGCTCCCCTGTTGATCGACACCTACGATACGATCGCCGCGGCCCGTCAACTGGCCAGCAAACTGGAAGCCGGAGAATTACACCTGGCCGGGGTACGACTCGACTCTGGAGATCTGGTCAGTCTTTCCCGGGAAGTGCGGCGACTGCTCCCCGGTGTGCCGATCTTTGCCAGCGGCGATTTAGACGAATACCGGATTGCCGAACTGCAGGCGGCGGGGGCCTGTATTGATGGCTATGGCCTGGGTACCCAACTGGTGACCGGTGCGCCGGTGAATGGAGTTTATAAACTGGTAGAAATTGACGGGATTCCGGTGATGAAAGAAGCGACGGGCAAAGTCACCTACCCCGGACGCAAGCAGATCTTTCGCCAGTACTGCGAAGGCAGGCTTGTCCAGGATGTTCTCGGTCTGGTGACCGAGGCCGAAAGCGGGGAAGCGGCCCCTCCGGGAACACCCCTGATGCAACAGGTGATGGTTCAGGGCCGCTGTCTGGTTGCCCCCGAACCGTTAGAGACGATCGCCCAGCGCACAGCCCAGTCCGTCGCTGCCCTGCCTCCGACCGTGGGCCAGATCCACCAGCCCGACTCCCTACCGGTGCAACTTTCTCCCTCCCTGCAGCGTTTGATCCAGCACACCCAAAAACACCCCTGATTAATTTCCCATGCTCAACATTGCTCTGTTTGGCACCAGTGCCGATCCCCCTACCGCCGGACACCAGCGGATTCTGGTCTGGCTGTCCCACCAGTTTGATTGGGTGGCGGTATGGGCCTCTGACAATCCGTTTAAGTCCCACCAGACTCCGCTAGAACATCGCATGGCGATGCTGCAACTGTTGATTGATGACATTCAGCCTCCCCGGCAAAATCTCCAGGTGCATCCTGAATTGAGCTGTTCCCGGACGATACATACCGTAGAACTGGCCTATCAACGCTGGAAAGATGCCCGCTTCACTCTGGTGATTGGTTCCGATCTGGTCTATCAATTACCTAGCTGGTACCGGGTTGAAGTCCTGTTTGAGCAGGTAAACTGGTTGGTCATTCCCCGGCCGGGGTATCCTGTCAACGACCTGGCTCTGGCAGAATTGAGGCGAAGGGGCGCAAAGGTGGCGATCGCTGATTTAATGGGCCTGGATACTTCCTCTACTGCCTATCGGGAACGAGGAAACACCGATGGATTAACGCCTCCCATCGAAGACTATATTCACCGGGAGCAACTGTACAGATGTCAGGAAGAGTCCAGAGAAAGACAGCCGATTCGATAAAACCTAAAGCCCTGGCCGATTTTAAGGTTGGCGTTGACAACGTCATCTTTTCGGTGGATACGGCCCAAAACCGTCTGCTGGTGTTGCTGGTGATGCGGCAGGAAGAGCCTTACCTGGGGCAGTGGTGCTTTCCGGGAACTCTGGTGCGCCAGGGCGAATCCCTGGAAGATGCCGCCTATCGGATTCTGTCAGAAAAGATCCGGGTGAATAACCTTTACCTGGAGCAACTCTATACCTTTGGTGGTCCCGATCGCGACCCCCGGGAAGGAACCGATAGCTATGGGGTGCGCTATCTCTCGGTCAGCTATTTTGCCCTCGTCCGGTTTGCGGAAGCGGAGCTAATTGCCGATGGGGTGAGTGGGATTGCCTGGTATCCCCTGGAGCAGGTGCCCCAGCTGGCCTTTGACCACAACAAAATTTTGGAGTACGGCCATCGTCGCCTGCGGAACAAGCTGGAATACAGCCCAGTGGCCTTTGAAGTGTTGCCAGAGTTATTTACCCTGAGCGATTTATATCAACTTTATACAACGGTGTTAGGGGAAAACTTCTCTGATTATTCTAATTTTCGATCGCGCCTGTTAAAGCTGGGGTTTCTCTCGGATACCGGGGTGAAGGTGTCCCGGGGAGCAGGCCGACCCGCCAGTTTATATCGGTTTGATGCCGAAGCCTTTGCCCCCTTTAAAGATAAGCCCCTGGTGTTTATTTAGATTTTCGACTCAGTATTATCTCGACCCATGAAAATTGCGATCGCCCAGCTCAATCCTACGATCGGTGACCTGAAGGGCAATGCCCAGCAAATTTTGGCCGTGGCCCAGACCGCCGCTGCTGCAGGGGCGCAACTGCTGCTGACGCCAGAGCTTTCCCTCTGTGGCTACCCGCCCCGGGATCTGTTGATGCATCCCGGTTTTGTCACTGCCATGGCCGACACCTTAGAGTACCTGGCCCGGGACTTGCCAGCCCAACTGATGGCTCTGGTGGGCACCGTGGATCCCAACCCCGCCGCCCTGCAGAAAGGAGGCAAGCCCCTATTTAATAGTATGGCGCTTCTGGGGGGGGGCCAGGTGCAGCAAATCTTTCATAAGCGCCTGTTGCCAACCTACGATGTCTTCGATGAAGACCGGTACTTTGAACCGGGACGGCAACCCAACCACTTTAGAATCGATTCCCTGCCGATCGGGGTGACGATCTGCGAAGACCTCTGGAACGATGAAGAGTTTTGGGGTAAACGCAGTTACGAGATTAACCCGATCGCCGACCTGGCCCAGCAGGGAGTCGCCCTGACGATCAACCTGTCGGCTTCCCCCTACACCGCCGGCAAACAAAAGCTACGGGAAGCCATGCTGAAACACAGTGCGACCCGATTCAATCAGCCTGTGATTTACGTCAATCAGGTAGGAGGCAACGATGACCTGGTATTTGATGGTAACAGCGTTGCCTTTAATCGACGGGGTGAGCTGATCTGCCGGGCCCAGGCCTTTGCGACGGATCTGGTATTTGTCGAATTTCGGCCCGACCTGGGGGATCTGCAACCGGCCCAACCGGCCCCGATCGCCCCTCTGGGAACCAGTCCGGATGCCGAGATCTGGTCGGCTCTGGTGCTGGGGGTGCAGGACTACGCCCGGAAGTCAGGGTTTAGCAAAGCGGTGATTGGCCTGAGTGGAGGGGTTGATTCGGCCCTGGTAGCTGCCATCGCCGTCGCTGCCCTGGGCCAGGAGAATGTACTGGGGGTGCTGATGCCTTCTCCTTATAGTTCTGACCATTCGGTGAGCGATGCCCTGGCCCTGGCCAAAAATCTGGGGATTCAAACCCAGACCCTACCGATCGGCGACCTGATGACGGGCTACGATCGCACCCTGGAGGGGCTGTTTGCCGACACCGAGTTTGGTATTGCCGAGGAAAACATTCAATCCCGGATTCGCGGTAACCTGCTGATGGCGATCGCCAATAAGTTTGGCTACCTGCTGCTGTCTACGGGGAACAAGTCTGAAATGGCCGTGGGCTACTGCACCCTCTACGGAGATATGAACGGGGGGCTGGCGGTGATTGCCGATGTACCCAAAACCCGAGTCTATGCCATTTGCCACTGGTTGAATGGAAGGGATGAGCATCACCCAGCGCCGTTGATCCCGGAGGCGATTCTGACCAAAGCGCCCAGTGCCGAACTCAAACCGGGGCAGGTAGATCAAGATTCGCTGCCGCCCTACGAAATTCTGGATGACATTCTGGAGCGCCTGATCTGCCATAACCAGACCCCCGACCAGATTGTCGCCGCAGGCCATGAAGCCCTGACTGTGAATAAAGTGATGCGCCTGGTCACCCGGGCCGAATTTAAGCGGCGGCAGGCTCCCCCTGTGCTAAAAGTCACCGATCGGGCCTTTGGTACGGGTTGGCGGATGCCGATCGCCAGTCGCTGGCTACCTGCGACGACGGCGCAACCGACTGTGCTGCAATCCTGACCTACTGCGACAGCATAGATGATACGCCGCAAGGTAGAGGCGCCACAACGCTCAAAATAGCGCTTTTACGATAGAATTTAACTGTTAAATTGTGTTTCTATCAGTTTCCCAGAGCTGTATTGGCTGTATTGATAGAAACCTTTCCCTGATTGCGAAACTTCGCAGCTTAGGCTTTAGACTTTAAACGCAGATTAGAGAGAAGAACCATGGCATTTACACAGCCCCCCCTCCCCTACGACTTTAACGCTCTAGAGCCTTACGGTATGAAAGGCGAGACGTTTGAGTACCACTATGGTAAGCACCACAAAGCTTACGTAGACAACCTGAACAAGCTGGTAGACGGCACCGAACTGGCTGACAAGTCCCTGGAAGAAGTGATTAAAGCTTCTTTCAAAGATCCTTCCAAAGCTGGGATCTTCAACAACTCCGCTCAGGTCTGGAACCACACCTTTTTCTGGAACAGCCTCAAGCCCGCTGGGGGCGGCGCACCTACCGGTGAAGTGGCCGACAAGATCAATGCCTCCTTCGGTAGCTTTGACAAATTCAAAGAAGAGTTTTCCAATGCGGCTGCCACCCAATTTGGTAGTGGTTGGGCCTGGCTGATCGATGACAATGGCACCCTGAAAGTGACCAAGACCCCCAACGCCGAAAACCCCCTGGCCCACGGGCAAAAGGCTCTCCTGACCCTGGATGTGTGGGAGCATGCTTACTACATTGATTTCCGCAATGCCCGTCCTGCATTCATCAAAAACTTCTTAGATCAACTGGTGAACTGGGACTTCGTTGCTCAAAATCTGGCTGCTTAATTGCAGTAAAAAAACTTTCCCCCTGGCTTCTCAATTCTGGAAGTCAGGGGAATTTTTTTGCGAAAAACTGCCCACCGGATGCTTCGATCGCCACTGCCAGTTCTTTCAGGGATTTCTGGTTGGGAATGGTGAGGGGGCGATCGGTCATGGATTGCGACGCTCAGTTTATCAGTATCTTACTCACTCTCAGGATTGCATTGCAGGGATTGGAGATAGTGGATAGGTTGCACCGGCGGTGGAAGGACATTTACCTGGAAGGGAACGACGTAGACTTGCTAGAAGTGGAAGACTTGATACCGCAGAATTGCCGCAGGTCATCGACGGGGTCGGGGGTAGACGCAAGATAATCGTGCAACCAGTTGCAACCCCGGGCCAATAACTGGTTAAGATCCTGTACAGGCCAGATACGGGCTGTATTGTCTTCGGATGCAGTGACAATGGATTTGCCATCGGGGCTGAAGCTGGCACTATTGACATTGGCCTGATGCCCTTTAAGTTCGGCGATTAGACTGCCATTCAAGTCCCAGATACGGGCTGTATTGTCTTCGGATGCGGTGACAATAGATTTGCCATCGGGGCTGAAGCTAGCACTATTGACATTGGCCTGATGCCCTTTGAGTTCGGCGATTAGACTACCATTCAAGTCCCAGATGCGGGCTGTATTGTCTTCGGATGCGGTGACAATGGATTTGCCATCGGGGCTAAAGCTGGCACTATTGACAGTGTTCTGATGTCCTTTGAGTTCGGTGATTAGATTGCCTTTGAGATCCCACAACCGGGCTGTCTTGTCAAAGGATGTGGTAACAATCATCTGGCCATCGGGGCTGAAGCTAGCATTCCTGACATTGGCCTGATGCCCTTTGAGTTCCGATAGCAGATTGCCTTTGAGACCCCACAACCGTACCGTATTGTCAAGGGATGCGGTAACAATCATCTGGCTATCAGGGCTGAAGCTAGCACTCCTGACAATGTCTGCATGCCCTTTGATTTCCGTCAGTAGATTGCCTTTGAGATCCCACAATCGGGCTGTTTCGTCAGAGGATGCAGTAACAATCATCTGGCCATCGGGGTTGAAGCTGGCATTGTTGACGCTGGCCTGATGCCCTTTGAGTTCAGCCAGAACATTGCCTTTGAGGTTCCACAATCGGGCTGTTTCGTCATCGGAAGCAGTGACAAT
>ERZ1066137.704-NODE-704-length-21672-cov-15.720729_pt1 | contig 21672 bp, 17 predicted proteins | sample MGYA00382784_ERZ1066137 | MGnify/ENA primary metagenome ERZ1066137 (study PRJEB33369, sample SAMEA5778367) | biofilm metagenome | biome: Industrial cooling water; feature: Water cooling tower basin; material: Biofilm | place: United Arab Emirates | collected... | reverse complement strand
ACCGCCAGCCACACCGCCAGCCCCGCCTGCCACAGCGTCCCCGCGGTCGCCAGCAGCACGAGCGCCCCGCAGGCCAGCCCGGCGCGCGCGTGCGGCCGCGCCCCGCCGCCGGGCCCGGCCGCGAGCGCGGCGACCGGCGCGAGCACCAGCCCGAGCAGCGCGACCCCGCCGAGCAGCAGCGCCAGCGGGTCGAGCGTCAGCAGCCAGTCGATCCGCGTCGTCCGCCCGACGTGGACCCACGCGAAGCGCAGCGCCGGCTCGGCCTCGCGCTGCCACACCTGCACGATCAGCAAGATCGCCAGCACCGCGGCCGCCAGCGCCGCGCGGGCCCCGAAGGCCGCCGCGGCCTCGGCCCCGAGCCGCCGCTCGAGCCGCGGCGCGAGCCCGAGGAGCCCGAGCCCGACGCACGCCGGGATCAGCGTCGCCGCCAGCGCCCCCACCTCACGAGCCTCCGCGCTGGACCGCCGCGAGCACGACCGCGTACGCCCCCGCGACCGCGACCAGCAGCGCCATCAGCCCGTGGATCTCCGGCGACGCCCACGCGCGCCCGGCCCCGGCCAGCGTCAGCGCCGCGCCGACCAGCATCACCACCAGCGCCGCCGCCCGGCCCCACGCGTCGCGCCGCAGCAGCACGCCCGCGAGCCCGAGCAGCCACAGCCCGCTGGCGAGGTAGTACGCGTGGGTGATCGGCACGCGCCGCCTTATAGCTTATGCCGCGGCGGACCGGCGCACGCCGCCGCCGCCACAACGATCACGAGCCCGACCAGCACCCGCGCCGGCGACCCCCCGAGCGCCCCGGCGCGCGCCGGCAGCCCGCCGAAGCCCGGCGCCGGCGGCCGGCCCGTCCACACGAACTGCCGCGCCCACGTCCCGACCAGCACGAACGCCAGCCCGCCGAGCACGATCGCCGCCCCGAGGGCCCGGCCGCGGCCCGGCCGCGCCAGCGCGGCCGCCGCCGCCTCGCCGCCGGCGATCCGGACCACCAGCGCCGCCGCCCCGAGCACCGCCGCGGCGATCACCGCCGCCGCCGGCGCCGCGAACAGCGCGAGCGCCCCCGCGGCCGCCAGCGCCAGCCGCACCAGCCCGGCCGAGCGCGCCGGCGGCCCGCCGAGGATCGCCGTCCCACCTGCCCCGAGGGCCAGCAGCGCGAGCGCTGCGAACACGATCTCCGCCGCGCTCATGCCCGCGCTTGCCGCTTGTACGCCGGGTCGATCTTCAGGCACACCCCGCGCTCCGCCGCCGCCGCGAACTGCGGCGCCGCGAGCAGCTGCGGGTCGATCTCCGCCGACGTCGCCGGCGTCGCCCCGAGCTTGCCGGCGAAGAAGTCGGTCGCGTCGGTCGTGATCAGGTACACCGTCTTGACCCCGAGCACGCGCGCCCGGCGGAGGATCCCGTCGGCGAGGATCCACCCGAGGCCCTCGCCGCGGCGCTCACGGGCGACGGCGAGGTTGAACAGCAGCGCCTGCGACCCGGCGATCTTCAGCGACACGCAGCCGACGATCTGGCCGTCCGCGTCGCGCAGCACCAGCGTCTCGGTCTGGTCGTCGGTCACCGTCGGCACCAGCCCGTACGACGCGCACAGCCGCTGCACCGCCGGCATGTCGTCGGCGGTGCCGAACATCACCGCGTCGCCGAGCCCGGTGAGGATCTTGTCGGCCAGCCCGCCGAACGCGCCCGACGTCAGCAGCAGCACCGTGTCGCCGGGCGCCGCCGCCGCGAGCACCGCCGCGGCCAGCTCGTCGACGTTCGCGTACGCGCTCGCCTCGACCCCGTGCCCGGCGATCCCGCGCGCGAGCTGCACCGGGTCGAGGCGCTGCTCCGGCGGGATTTTCTCCGGCCGGAACAGCGGCCCGACGTACACCCGCGACGCCGCCGCGAAGCTCTCCGCGTAGCCGTCGGCGAACACCGACCGCCGCGACGACGCGCTGCGCGGCTCGAAGCACACGTGCAGCGCCCCGTTCGGGAAGTTCTTGCGGATCGCCGTCGTCGTCAGGCGGACCGCTGTCGGGTGGTGCGCGAAGTCCATCACCACCCGGATCCCGCTGGCGATCCCGACCAGCTCCTGCCGCCGGCGCACCCCGCGGAACCGGCGGATCGCGTCGCGCAGCGCCTCGACCTCGACACCTTCTTTACGGGCCAGCGCCGCCGCCGCGAGGATGTTGCCGAGGTTGTACGTCCCGACCAGCGTCGTCGAGAACTCGCCGAGGCTCGCCCCGCGCTCGAACACCTCGAAGACCGTCCGCCCGCCGCCGCGCTTGGCCTCGACGCGGCACGTGTAGTCGGCCGCGCCGACGTCGTCGCCCTCGGCGAGCACGCGGTAGGTCGTCACCGGGCAGCGCGCCGCCCTCGCGACCTCCATCGCCCCCGCGTCCTCGGCCGACACCACCAGATCGCCGCTCTCCGGGATCAGCGCGACGAACCGGACGAACGCCGCCTTGACCGCCTCGAGGTCGGCGAAGATGTCGGCGTGGTCGAACTCGACGCTGGTCACGATCGCGCGGTGCGGCCGGTAGTGGAAGAACTTGCTGCCCTTGTCGAAGAACGCCGTGTCGTACTCGTCGCCCTCGAGCACGATCGCCGGCCCGCGGCCGAACACGAACCCGCGCTCGAAGTTGATCGGCACCCCGCCGACCAGCGCGCTCGGCTGGCGCCCCGCGACCGTCAGGATCCACGCGACCAGCGACGTCGTCGTCGTCTTTCCGTGCGTGCCCGCGACCACCAGCGAGCGCCGCTCCGGCAGCACCACCTTCTCGAGCAGCGACGGGAAGCTCTCGAGCGGCAGCCCGCGCGCCTGGGCGGCGACGACCTCGACGTGATCCCGCCCGCACACGTTGCCGACGACCACGCAGTCGGGCCCCCAGTCGAGGTTCTCCGCGCGAAACCCCTCGAACACCGGGATCCCGGCCGCCGCGAGCTGCGTCGACATCGGCGGGTACAGCTTCGCGTCCGACCCGCGGACGTCGTGCCCCGCCGCCTGCAAAAGGCCCGCAAACGCGCCCATTCCGGTGCCGCCGACGCCGATGAGGTGGACCTTCAAAGCGGCGGAAGGATGGACCCGCCCCGCGCGGACGGTCAAGCCGCCGGGCGGGTGCGACCGGACACACGATCCGACCTGGCGCCGTGGAGAAAATGACGCACAAGAACGACGTTCGGTGCGATATTGCCGTGCTGAGATCGTTCCCGGCTGGCCGACGCCCCGCCCCTCGATTACAGGTTCATCATGGGAGATTTAGCCCCGACCCAAGAACGACGGACCCACCCGCGGATCCGGGTGCGGCTCGAGTCGCAGCTGACCACCCCTGCCGGGGTCGTCCGCGGTCACCTCCTCGACCTATCGGCGACCGGCGCCTATGTCAGCACGCCGCGGCACCTCCCGGTCGGCACCGGCGTCCACCTGTCGATCCCCCGCGGCGCCGCCCGCAACCCGCTCGAGCTCGACGCCGAGGTCGTCCGGGTCGGCAACCCCCGCGAGGGCCGGATCTCCGGCCTCGGCCTCCGCTTCACCGGCCTGAGCCCCCTCGAGACCGAGTTGTTGCAGGCGATGCTGACGAGCGCCGCCGCTTGAACCCCGCGCCGTCCCCGGCGATGCTCCGAGGATGGCCAGCGTGCGAACCCTCGCGTCCACCCTCAGCGCCCCGGTCGCCCTCGCCTCCGCTGCGCTCGGCGTGCTCCTCACCGGCGGCCGCCTGCCCGAGCCCACCGACCCCGCCTGCACCGACCTGTCCCCCGGGACAGCCGAGCGCGGCGCCCCGCTCGAGTCCGCCGCCCACGACCTCCTGGCCCTCTATCGCCGCTGGGACGACGCCCGCCACGACGCCCGGTTCGCCGCCGGCGACGCGGACCGGCTCGCGCGCCGGCTCGCCTGGTTCAAGGACCAGCTCGGCGAGTGCGCCCCCGGCGAGCCGCTGTTCCGCCGCAGCGACCTGCTCGGCCGCTACCTCTACACCTGCGAGCGCGGCCAGCTCGAGGCCGAGTTCACGCTCGACGCGACCTCCTCGAAGGTCCGCAAGCTCTACACCGGCGCGCGCGACCTTCAGCCGCCCGCCCCGGTGCTCACCGCCGCCGGGCGCGCGCTCGACCTGCTCGCCGCCTGGGACGGCGACGCCTTCCCGCACCTGTTCGGCCCGGCCTTCGCCGCCGGCCCGTTCGAGCGCTTCCTCGCCGACGTCCGCGCCCGCTGGGGCGCCTGCCGGATCGCCGGCGTCGACCTCGCGAGCGAGCGCGGCGCCCTCCTCGACCTCGCCTGCGAGCGCGGCGATCGCCTGATGATCCTCGACCTCGCCGACGACGGCCGGATCGCGCGCTTCCTGCTGACCGCCCGCCGCGACCGCACGGCGCTGTGAGCCCGCGCCCGAGCGCCGCGGGGCCCCATGGACCTGGGAGGGCGCGTCCCCGGGGCGGCTCCGCGGGGCCCTCGCGTTCGGCGGGCTCCCCCCCATGGCCGTGCTCGGCGGCTGGCGTGCACGCGTTCGTGGAGACGCAAAGGACATGGCACAAGAGCAATGTCTCGAGTGCCAGAAAAGCCGCCTGCGCGCGCGCCATGGGCTCCGCCCCGCCGTAGTCCCGCCGCCCCCCTCCGAACGCCCCCGGTCCCGCAAGGGCCCCCGATCTCCTCGAATTCGGGCGTTCTGAGGGGGGTGCATGTTCCCGCGAGCTCCGGTTGTGTCTCGCTGTGTCCCGGGACTTTGGCAACGCTGTGGCAACGAGAACGGCCCTACGCAGGGGCGCGCGGGGTGAACGCGCGTCGGCGGCCGGCGGCTACTCACCCAGTCGTGGAGGCGCCGCCGACATGCCCCTCGTCAGCGCTCGGCGCCGCTGGAGCACCATCCGGCGCAAGCCCCGCTCGACGATGCCCAGACCGAGCGTCGGCAGGAACAAGGCCGCGATGAAGGCGACCGGGAGGCTGACTCCCGCGGCGAGGATCCACTGGCCCACGAGCACGGCGAAGATGCCCGTGAACAAGCCTGTGAGCATGCCAACGACCGGCTTGTCGACCCGCACATCGCGCCAGAACCACAGCGTCGGCAGCACCCCGAGCGGCTGCGGGCGCGACATTAAGAAGCGTTCTTGATGTCGCTCGGGCAGGCTCGCGGGCTCGAGGTTCGGCATGCTGGAGCGGAGTGTAGCGCGCGCGACATCTCTTCGCTCGGTCAGCCCTCCGTCCAGCCCGGCTGGCAGGAGTCCGGGTTCTCCTCGCAGACCTTGTTCGGGACCTCGGGTGAGTCGACCTCTCCGCCAACGCCCATCATCGCCGATCGAGTCGCTTACTCCTCGAGCGGCCGCTGCCAGTCGATGCGGAGCTTGATGATGCGGCGCCGCAGGGCGTGGCGGGTGATGCCGAGCAGCTCCGCGGCGCCCATGAGGGTGCCGGCACGGTCGAGCGCCTCGACGCAGAGACGGCGTTCTGCTTCTTCGAGGTTGAAGTCGTCGAGGACGAGCGGCGGCGGAGGAGGCGTCTCCATGGGTGCTGCCGATTCTTGCCCGCATGGCCGTGGGCGGCTCAAGCGCCGCGGTTGTGGGCGGCCGCACGAGTTACCGCCTGGTCGTCGCGGATGGGCGGCGCCTGCGGTGTCGCCCGAGGGCCACGCGATCCCGACCTGGACGCGGACGACATGACCAGACATACATGATGGTATGTTCAGGTCGTCCGGGTCACCTGGGGTGCAGCGCTTGTGGCAAGGTTGGGTCGTGATGCAGGCCCCCACGAGCACCGACCTCCCCGGGGCGCCCGACGCGGCGCCGTCCCCTGCTCCCTCCGTCGTCGCCCGGTTCGCCGCGTGGATGACCGGCTCGCGGGCCGGCGGCCAGGCGGTGCTCGAGGCGGTGTCGGCCGAGGGGGGCGACGAGTCGTCGCGGCTCGCGTCGGTCCTCGAGGTCTTCGTCAGGCGGCGGCGCAAGGGACCGGGCCGCGAGGACCTCGACGCGGTCCTCCGGAGCGACCCCACGGCCGTCGTCGACCTCGAGCACCCGCTGGTCCGCGGCGACGTGCGGCGCCTCAACGTGCTCCAGCGCGAGCTGCAGCGGACGTGCTTGACGACGACGCTGCTCAACCTGCCGGCGGCACCGCGGGCGGCGTTCATCCTGCTCGAGATCCTCGGCCTGCCGCGTGAGCTGGTGGCCGAGATCATGGGCAGCGCGGAGGCGCTGAAGACCGCGCACCTCCGGGCGCTCCGCGAGCTCGACGCATACCTCGGCCCACGCTGCGAGCACATGGACCCCGAGAACCCCTGCCACTGCGCGACGCGTCTCGGGGTCGCGCTCGATCGCGGGTTCGTCGGCTGGCCCGAGCGCGACGACCTGGCGAGCACGCCGCTCGAGGTCCGGCGCCACGCGGACGTCCGGGCGTTGTTCACGGCGCTGCCTCTACCCCTTTGACCCCGGGAGCTGTCCATGTCCTCGATCAAGAGTCCCACGCGCGAGCTGTTCATGGACCGCTACGAGCTGCTCCGCGAGCTCGGCGAGGGCGGCATGGGCGTCGTCTGCCTCGCCTACGACGTCGAGCTGCGCCGCGAGGTCGCGCTCAAGCGGATCAAGGGCGGGCCCAACGCGCGCAGCCTGCAGGAGCGCTTCCGCCGGGAGTACCAGGCGCTCGCCGCGGTCGACCACACCGGCGTGCCGGCGATCTTCCACTGCGAGCGGCCAGGGTCGCGCGAGGCGTACTTCACGATGGAGATCGTCAAGGGCGAGACGCTGCGCGAGCACATGGACCGCGGCCCGCTCGCGCCGGCCCGCGCGCTCGCGCTGGCGATCGACCTCGGCCGCGTGCTGATGGCGGTCCACGCGGCGGGCGTCGTCCACCGCGACGTCAAGCCGAGCAATGTCATCGTCGAGCCCGGCGGGCGCGTGCGCCTGATCGACTTCGGCGCGTGCTACCTGAGCCGCGTCTACTACGGCCAGCCGCACCTGCGGGCGGTGACCGAGGAGGGCGAGCGCTGGGAGACCGGCGACCTCGAGTTCGTCGGCACCGCGGCCTACACCGACCCGCAGTACTTCACCGAGGGCCTGACGTCGCCGCAGAGCGACGTCTTCTCGGTGTGCGTCGTCCTGTACGAGATGCTGACCGGCCGTCATCTGTTCGACCACGACCGGATGCGGCACCGGACGATCCAGCCCGAGGAGTTCGCGCCGGAGCTTGCGCCGCTGGTCGCAGAGCTGCGGCGCGGGGTGTCGATCGCGTTCGAGCGGCACACGAGCATGGAGGAGCTGGTGCGGCGGCTGGAGATCTTGAAGGCGACGCTCGACCGGCCCGCGGGGTCGACGATTCCGCGCCCCGGTTCGGCCCGGCGCTGGGTCGTCGCGGGTGTGGCGGCCGTGTCGTTCGTCCTCGGCGGGGTCGCGGTGCACCTCGCGGGCACCCGGCCGGATGCGGACGTGCTCGTGACCGCGGCGGCGGCGACGGGCGTCGAGCACGTTCGCACGCCCGCAGTCGAAGATGACATGTCCTCGGAGACACCCATGGACGGCCCAACGGACGAGCGTGAGCCGCCGGTCGAGGAGGTCGCTCCGCCGCTCGGCCCGGAGCCTCCGCCCACATCATCGCCGACCCTGTCGTCGCGTCCGCGCAGGCCGGCGGTACTGACCTGGGAGGCACGCGCCCGCAAGGCGGAGGCGCTCGCCCGTCGCTGCCTCGAGGCCGAGGGGGTCGCGCCGCGGTCGCTCCTCGTCACGTTGTCGCCGAACACACCGGCCGAGGTGCGCGGGGTGCCGTCCGACTCGGCGCACGCGCGGTGCATCCGCGACGCGCTCGACCGCGTTGACCTCCGCTTCGACAAGCCCAGGCGCCACACCTTCTTCGTCACTCCGTAGGAGTTCGTCATGCTGTTGCACCTCGTCCTTGCTCTCACGATGCTCGCTCCCCCCAACGAGGCGGCCGCAGACGCGGCGTTCAACGCGGGCGACTACGACAGCGCGCTCGAGCTGTACCTCGAGCGCGCCGCGGACCCGGCAGCTCATCGCCCCGACGCGTACCACGGCGCGCACGACAGCCTGCTCGCCCTGCACGACAAGACGCGAGACCCGGCGTACCTGTGCCGCGCCCGCGAGCTCGCGCTGGACCTGCTGACACGCGGCCCGTTCGCCGATGCCGGCGAGCGCACCTCGTGGGAGGAGATCGCGGCGAAGGACGCCGCGCGGATCGAGGCGAGCGGCGCGGCTTGCTCGGCGCGCCGCGAGCCCGGGCCGAGCGCGGCGAGCGAGCCGCCGGCCTCCGCGCCCACCGTCGCACCCGAGGGCCCTGCGCCGGCGCCCGCTCCGCACGACGCCCGGCCACTGCGCCGTCCCGTCGCGCGGATCGTGGGCGGTGCGAGCTTGCTCGGGGTCGGCGCAGGGCTGGTCGCAGGGACAGGCGCATGCTTCCTCGGGCGCGCCCGGGCCAACGCCGAGATCGTCGCGCTCGACCAGCAGATCGTCGCGGCGATGCGCGAGCCGACCGAGATGGAGCTCGCGGCCGTCGGCGCAGCCGATCGCCGGTACGTGCGGCTCACGAGCACCGCGGCGGTGCTGGGCATCGCCGCCGGTGTAAGCCTGATTACAGGAGTGGCGCTGCTCGCCGCTCCGCCTCGCGCCCGCTCACGCGCGAGGGCTCGTGTGCGGCCCGGCGGGCTCGTGTACTTCTTCTAGGGTCCACCAGGAGGCCGTGATGTCGATGCTCCGTCGTGCCCCGCTCGCCCTCGTCTGCCTCGCGCTCGTCGCGTGCCCGGAGCACGCGCCGGCCTGGTACGGCTTCACCGGTGCCGAGCTGTCCGGAAGTACAGGGAGCACCGGCATCCCCGAGCCCGGCGGCACGACGACGACCAAGCCGGACGACGCGAGCACGAGCATGTCCGGCGGGTCGATGACCGGCGAGGCCGGCACGGGCGACAGCACGGCCGGCGAGGCGAGCACGGGCGGGAGCGTCGGCGAACTGCTGTTGCCCGAGCTCCTCGAGGTCGAGATGCCGGCGAAGGTCAACCTCGCCGGGCCGGTCGCGTTCACCGTGACGACGAGGCACGCGAAGACCGCCCGCGCCAACCTCGACGGGGCCCCGCTCGCGCCGCTCCAGGACGAGGGCGGCGGGGTCTTCTCGGGCGTGGTCCCGATCTTCGGCGCGGTCGACAACGGGGCGCATGTGCTGGAGGTGATCGCCGAGAACGGCCAGCTCGCCGACCTGCGCGAGGTGCCGTTCGAGGTCGCCACGCCCGCGCCGGGCAGCGTCCAGTGGGCCGTCCTCCACCCGACCGGCTCGGCGACGCGCCGCGTGGCGGTGACGCCCGAGGGCGACGTGATCGAGGTCGGCCACCTCGACGTCGCCGGCGTCGCTCGTCCATCGATCCGCAAGCGATCCGCGCTCAACGGGACCGAGCTGTGGGACGAGGGGACGATCGTGCTCGACAACCGCCAGGGCACGGCCGAGGACGTCGCCGTGCCGCCGGACGGGCGCATGTGGGTGGCGATGAACGTGCGCGAGCCGAGCAACAAGTGGCGGCCGCGGATCGTGTTGCTCGACGCGCTGGGCCACGAGACGGGCGTCGAGATGCCTGGCGAGCCGGGGCCGACGGTGCGCGCGCTCGACCACGACGGCACCGGCGGCGTCTTCGCCGCGGGGTACGCCAACACCGGGTACGGAGACGCGGACATCGCGGTCTGGCGCATGACCGGCGACCACGTCGCGGTCTTCAGCGCGAAGCTGTGGGACTACTGGCCGGCCGACAAGCAGGAGCACTCCTTCACGGACCTCGCGTTCGACGTCGTCGTGCAGGATGACGTCGCGTGGGTAGTTGGGTCGAGCCACGGCAAGCATGAGGTGGATGCCCTTGACGTGCGCGGCATCATTGTTCGCATGGACGTCGACAATGGCATGGTCCTGGTGTCCGCGATCGTCCAGCCAACCATTAACGCTTGGCGGCAGAGCATGTTCTTCGGCGCCACGGGCCACCCCGACGGGATTGCCGTTGCCGGCAACGGCATGACTGCAGATGGCACCGCCCAGAGGATCGAGCTCTCAGTGTTCAATGCTGCTGGTGAGCGCAAGCTGCATGCTCCGGAGCCGGCCGCGGTGGTTGCTCAGGGCAACGCCGTCGCTCTCAACACCCACGGTGTCTTCGTGGTCGCTGGCTGGGTGAAGGAGGGCGACGTCTTGCGCGGGGTGTTGCTCGGTCGCGGGACCAGCACCTTCGACCTCAAGTTCCCACCGCACAAGGAGTCTTCCGCAGCGCTGGGGGTCGCTCTCGATCCGTTCGATCAGGCGTTCGTCGGCGGGTACATGACCTACGGCGGAACGGCCCAGGCGCGCGTTGCACGGGTGGCGCAGTAGATGGCCATCACTGAGGGATGAAGCTGCCGCAGGCCTCGTATACGAGGTCCGCAGCCGTGTCGAAGAAGGGCGCGTAGTTCGGCGCGCAGATGTCTCCGTTGGCGTGGTACGGGAACTGCCGGATCACCAGGTCGAGGTGCTGCTTCCCCGGGAAGTCCGTGTACGTGCAGCCCGGTTCGGGCTCGCCGACGAGCGTCTGCGGGATCACTGCGAGCGCGACCACTGAGTTCGGGTCGCCGCCCTTGGCCGCCACGACCGCGTCGAACACCTCGTCGGGGTCCAGCCACGACTTTACGTCCTCGTTGTCCATGATGAAGATGAACACAAGCAGCGCATCGTCGCGCAGGAACCCTTCGTTGCAGCCGCCCTCGCCGTTGAGCTCCTCCGACACCGCGGCGACGAGGGAGTCCGCCATCGGCGGATCCTTGCCGAAGGAGCCCACGGTGGCAATGCACTTGAAAGCCTCCACGGGGTCAGGCTCGCCCTCGATGATGTAGCGGTTGCCCCCGTACAGTTTGCACGGGTAGTTGGTCGCGTAGGGGCCCGCGTTGAAGAGGAGGCCGGCGCCGAGGGTGTTGTCGCAGGCCCAGACGTTGTCCTCGTGGGAGCCGCAGACGTAGCCCTTGCCGTTCAGGCCGCAGTAGCCGTAGGTGCCGCACAACTCGGCCTTCTCGCACGTGTAGCCGTTCCAGTCCCCGTCGACGTTGACGCTCATGATGTGCGTGTCGAAGTCGGCGAACTTGGTCTGGATCGTCGCCATGAACCCCTCGAAGCTGCCGAGGAGCTGCTCCTGCTCGGGGATCATCGTGCCGAGCGACGAGATCAGGAACATGAAGTCGATCTTCCCCTTGCAGCCCTCCGGCTGGGTTGGACCGAAGTCTGGGGGCGGGCCCATGTCGAGCGAGGCTCCGGAACTGCCGCCCTGAGAGCTGGCGTGCGAGTCCTCCGCTTCGCTCTCGGAGGTCGAGCTCAACCCGGAGCCCGTCGAGCCGGTCATGAGCGGGGGCAGCGATGTGATGCCCGGCCCGGTTGACCCGGCAGGCGTGCCCTCGCGCTCGCACGCGACGAGGAGAAGGGGGACGAGGGCGAGCCGCCGCATAATGCTCAGTTTAGCGCATCACGCATCCTTCTGCATCAGCAGATGCGAGTGGCCGCTTGCGGCGACGTTGCAAGTTCGCGCGCGTGCCGGGCTCAGGCGCGCCTGATGACCTCCAGGATGTGGGGCTGCCACTTGCTGCCGGTGAAGCCCGAGGAGGGGTGGCGGATGCCGTAGGCGAGGCAGGTCCCGCCGCTCGGCAGGGGGTAGCGCCAGGTCTGGGTCTGGCTGGCGCCGTCGATCGGCTTGTCCGCTACGCGGCCGAGGTTGGGGAGGTGGTTCCACAGCCTGTAGCCCAGGACGATGAGGACCTGCGGGGCGAGGTCGCGCAGCACCTCGGCGAAGGCCGGCTCGCTCTGGGTCCACATCTCGGGGGTGGGTGCGACCTTGGGGCCGAAACCCACGCTCTCCTGGACGTAGTTGTAGAAGGCCACGGAGCGATAGAATCGCTGAAGCTCCTCAAGGCTGGGCTTGTAGCCCAGGAAGGCGCCTCCGATCCGCGTCCAGAAGGCGTGGCGGTGCTCCCGGTTGAGGTGGCGGCGGATGGCCCTGCAGGTCAGGTCGGGGTCGAGCTTGGTGTTCACGTCCCACTGGTAGTGGGCTTCGCCGAGGACCATCACGCGCTTGCCGAACCTCGTGCCGCTCGCGTAGTCCTCGCCGATCCACGGCTTGAAGAAGATGGCGCTCATGGGCTGGTCTCCAGGTCGCCGAGGATGCCGGCGATCTGCTCGAGGGCGCTGCGGAGGTCGTCGGCGATCTCCTGGGCGATGATGTCGGGGTCGGGGAGGCTGTCGGCGTCGAGGAGGCTGTCGTCCTTGAGCCAGAAGAGGTCGAGGCTGCACTTGTCGCGCTCGACGAGGTCGTCGTAGGTGTAGGCGCGCCAGCGGCCGTCCGGCTGTTTTTCGGACCAGGTGGGCTTGCGCTTGGCGTGGTCGCCGGGCTTGTAGAGCGCGACGAACTCGTCGAGGTCGGCGCGCTTCATCGGGTTGGTCTTGAGGGTGAAGTGCTGGTTGGTGCGCAGGTCGTAGACCCAGAGCTTGCGGGTCCAGGGCTTGTTGCTGGCGGGCTTGCGGTCGAAGAAGAGGACGTTGGCCTTGACGCCCTGGGCGTAGAAGATGCCGGTCGGGAGGCGCAGGAGGGTGTGGACGTCGCACTCGTGGAGCAGCTTGCGGCGGATGGTCTCGCCGGCGCCGCCCTCGAAGAGGACGTTGTCGGGGACGACGACGGCGGCGCGGCCGTGGATCTCGAGCAGCGACTTGATGTGCTGGACGAAGTTGAGCTGCTTGTTGGTGGTGCTGGCCCAGAAGTCCTCGCGCTCGTAGCTGATCTGCTCGCGCTCGGTGTCGCCGGTGTCGGCGACGACGAGGATGCTCGACTTGCGGCCGAAGGGCGGGTTGGAGAGGACGACGTTGTAGCGGTCGCTGCCGAGCTCGCGCAGGGCGTCGTCGGTGCGGACCGGGAGGCGGCGATCGATCTCGGCGTCGGCCTGGTCGGGCTTCTTCTTGCCGGCTATCAGGTCGGCGCGCAGCTTGGCGAGCTCCTGCGGGGTCGGGCCGACGTTGTGCAGGAGCAGGTTCATCGCGCACAGGCGGGTGACGCTGTGGACGAGCTCGACGCCGCGGAGGGCGTTGAGGCGCAGGTGCTCGCGCTGTTCGCGGGTGAGGTCCTTGTGCTGGGTGGTCAGCCAGTGGTGGGCGGCGAGCAGGAAGCCGCCGGTGCCGCAGGCGGGGTCGATGAGGGTCTCGCCGGGCTTGGGGGCGACGCAGGCGACCATGGCGTCGATCAGCGGGCGCGGGGTGAAGTACTGGCCGGCGCCCGACTTGGTGTCCTGGGCGTTGCGCTCGAGCAGGCCCTCGTAGGCGTCGCCCTTGATGTCGGCGCCGACCATGACCCACTGCTCCTTGTCGATCAGGTCGCTGACGAGGCGCTTGAGCTTGGCGGGGTCCTGGATCTTGTTCTGGGCCTTGCGGAAGACGAGGCCGAGGAGGCCGTGCTGCCTGCCGAGGTGGTCGAGGACGTCGCGGTAGTGACGCTCGAGGGCGGGGCCGTCGAGGGTGTTGAGGCTCGGCCAGTCGTAGCCGTCGGGCACGGGCGACGGCCGCTTCCACGGCGGCCGGGTCTGCTCGTCGGCCATCTTGAGGAAGAGGAGGTAGGTGAGCTGCTCGAGGTAGTCGCCGTACGAGAGGCCATCGTCGCGCAGGACGTTGCAGTACGACCAGAGTTTGTTGACGATCCGGCTGGCGTCGGCGCTCATGGGGCGGCTTCTTCCGTGAAGAGGGGGAGTTGCGGGGCGGAGAGGGCCGGCGCGCCGGGGCGGACGAGCCTGCCCTCGAAGGCGCGCTTCAGGATCGACTGGCGCAGCTTGGCGCAGCGGGCGAGGTTGGCGTCGAGGGTGGCGTCGAGGGCGTCGAGCACGGAGAGGCGGCGGTCGACCTCGGCCAGAATTCGGTTGATCTCCGCAGCGGGTGGCAACGCGATCGGAAGGGCCTTCACTTTCGACAAGCTGATCGATGCTAGATTTGTCGTCTGTTTTCCTTGGTCCAGGAAATAGCTGTCACCCTGGGTGTTTGCGTAGTGCGAGAGGTAGCGGGAATCGAACGCACGAAGCCAGAGCCGGGCGCGAAAGACGTGGTTCTGGTGGATGCACTCGGGCAATTCTCCCCGCCAGATCCACCCACGGCCGAGTTTGTCGCGATCCCCGCCCTCATTTAGCAAGATGTCGCCGATTTCTAGACGTAGAGCCTCAATCTTCGGCTCGGGTGCAACGATTGTCTTCACCTCGGCCAAATCCAGGCGGCCGCGCTGAACGTTTGCAACTCTCAGATATGGCACTGAGCGCCCGCTCGTCTGTTTGCTATCCTTGGTAATTCCGCCGACTACATGCGCGAGTGCATCCATACTGGCCCACGTCCATCCCTCCGGCAATCTCGAAGTGCCTCTGATGTCGGGAGACGCAGGCTCCTTGTACTTGCCCCTGCCCCCGCTCTCCGCCCAGCGGGTGCGGCGTTCGGTGAGGAAGCGGGTCAGGAGGGTCGAGGCGGGCTCGTAGTCGCGGCCCTCGGCGCGGGCGAGCGCGGCCTCGGTGGGGACGAGCCGGCCTTCGACGGCGGCCTTGAGCACGCTGGCTCGGGCGCGTTTCACGTTCGCCTTCGCGCGCTTCAGTGACACGACCGCGGCATCGATTCGGGAAAAGTCGGTCTCGATCGAGGCGATGATGTATCCTTGCTCGGACAGAGGCGCGATAGGCATCACGAATGAAGCAATGCTCGTTGCATTCACATTGGATCTGCCAATACCTGCAGCAGCTTTGAAGACCTGCGAAAGGTACGCCTGGGAACGCAGAAAATACGAGACCCAAGGAGCAAGTCGCCGATCTCGGAGTCGTCCGCGAATCAGATAGGATGCAAAAACGGCGTTACTTGGGCAATTGCGAACCCGCCAAGTCTTCTCGATTGATCCGGTTCGGGCAAACACAAAATCGTCATCTTGTAGATAATAGCGGCTAATCTCTTCATCCAATGTGTCGCAGGTGGGCACGGTCGACCAATCTACCGTGTAGTCTTGGATATCAGTAATTCGCAGGAATCGAGGTCCGTCAGCGCCGGGCGTCTGGTTCGCGCTCGCGGTGAAACCGTACTGAAGTCCGTCAAAGAGGTCGGAGAACTTGACGAGTCTCCATTTCGAAGGAACCTCTTTCATGCCACGACCGCCTGGTTCAGCTCGTTCACGATGGTCTCCAGGTCATCCCCGAACAGGCTCCACACCTTCCCGAGGCCGCCGCGCTCGGCGAAGGGGGTCTCGTCGAAGTCTTCCATGCGGACCTCGAGGTCGACGGCGATCCGGTCGCGGATCAGCTCGAGCCAGGTCAGTTGCTCGGGCGTGAAGCTGCGGCCGCGGTTGGCCTGCTGGGCGAGCCAGTTTTGAAAGCGGGTCTGCGCCTGGTCGGCGTAGGGAACGAGCTCGGTGTCGACGCCGAGGGCGTGGCGGGCGAGGCTGATCAGGTCGGTCATCAGGCGGTCGCGGCTGGCCCCGCGGACGCGGCCCTGCTCGAGGCGCTCGTAGGCGGCCCACAGCTCGGCGGTGGACCACTGTCGGGGCGGGCGCTGGATGGCGGCGACGAGTTCCATGAGCTGCTTGCGGGTGAGGCGCTGGGCGTAGGGGCGGCTGTAGAGGACCTGGAGGGCGTCGAGCTCGTCGCGGTGGGTCTTACAAAATTCCTCGAAGGCGCTCACGAGAATTTTGTCGGGGTCGTGGTCGACCGCGAGGTCCGCGCGGTGGCCGGCGCGCGTGACCTCGTCGAGGGTGACGACGTCGAGGGTGACCTCCTGGTCCTTGCGCACCTCGAGGAGGGCCTGGCACAGGGCGACGTTGCCGACGATCGGGGCCGCGGCCTCATCGCGGAGCTGGGCCTGGGCGGTCCGTAGCTGCTGCTCGGTGGGCTCGGCGCCCGGCGGGAGTTTGAAGAGGGCCCGGGCGCGCTCGTCCTCGCGGTCGGCGTCGAGGCCGTCGATCAGGCCGGCGACGAGCGCGCGCAGGGGGACGCCGCCGCTCGCGGCCTCGAGGGCCTCACGCTGGGGCTCGGTCAGCCGGCGGTCCATGCGGTCGAGGCGGGCGGCGAGGGTCGAGAGCACGTCCTCGTCGCGGTTGCCGGCGCGGACCAGCTCGAGCAGCTTGGGAAAGGAGATCCCGCGGTCGCGGTCGAGGGGCGGCTCGACCTTCTTGCCCTCCATGACGCCGACGCAGTCGACGACGACGAAGTGGGTCTTCCTCTTGGCGTCGGGGGTGACGACCTGAAAGTCGGTGTCAGGGATCACGCGCACGCCGCGGCCCTTCATCTGCTCGAACAGGCCGGCCGACTTGACCGAGCGCATGAAGACGACGCACTCGAGCGGCTTGATGTCGGTGCCGGTGGCGATCATGTCGACGGTGACGGCGATCCGCGGCTCGGGGCTGTTGCGGAACGCGCGGATCAGCTCCTCGGGCTTGTGCGAGGCGGACTTGCGCTTGTTGTCGCCGGGCTCGCGCTCGGGCTTGTAGGTGACCTTGACGGCCCGCTCGTTGGACAACGACCACTCCTCGCGGAGGATCCGCAGGATGTCCTCGGCGTGGTCATCCGACTTGGCGAAGATCAGGGTCTTGGGGATCTCGGAGCGGCCGGGGAAGATCTCGGTGAACAGGCGCTCCTTGAAGGTCCGCAGGACGGTCCGGATCTGGTCGGGCACGACGACGCTGCGATCGACCTGGCCGGCGTCATAGGTGAGGTCGTCGTCGAGGGTCTCCCAGCGGACGTCGCGGGTGTGGCGGTCGCGCTTGCCGATGACGGTGTCGGGCTCGGCGACGACGGTGGCGCCGCGCTCGGTGACGGCGGTGCGGATCTCGTAGACCGAGAACGGGACGTTGACCTTGTCGCGGACGGCGTGCTCGTGGCGGTACTCGCTGACGACGTTGCGGTTGAAGAAGGCGTAGGTGTGCCTGGCGGGCGTGGCGGTGAGGCCGATGAGCGAGGCGTCGAAGTATTCGAGGACCTGCCGCCAGAGGGTGTAGATCGAGCGGTGGCACTCGTCGACGATGACGACGTCGAAGAACTCGGGCGGGAGGCGTGGGCTGTAGACGACCGGCGGCGGCTCGCGCACGAGGGCGGCGCCGTGGCTGGTGAAGCTCGAGCCCTCTTCGAGGTCGGGGTCGAAGGTCGGCTCGCCCTTGAGGATGCTGTAGAGCCGCTGGATCGTGGTAATGACGACCTTGTTGACCGGGTCGATGGTGTTGTGGGTCAGGTTGACGACGTTGTAGAGCTCGGGGAACTTCCGGCCGTCGTCGGGGGCGGTGTACGCCTGGAATTCCTTGAGCGCTTGGCGGCCGAGGTTGCCGCGGTCGACCAGGAAGAGGACGCGGCGCGCCCCACCCTCCTTGATCAGGCGGTAGACCGCGGAGATCGCGGTGAAGGTCTTGCCGGCGCCGGTCGCCATCTGGATCAGCGCGCGCGGCTTGCCGTCGCGGAAGCTGGCCTCGAGGTTCTGGACGGCGCGGATCTGGGCGGGCCACATGCCGGCGGTGTTCAGCGGCGGGGCGAGGCGCATGCGGCCCTGCAGGGTCGGGGCCGCGGGGGCGCCGGGGCGGCCGTCGCGGCGGTGCAGCTCGGCGTCGAGCCACTCGCGCAGGGTCTCGGGGCGGTGGAAGGCGAAGACCCGCCGGGCGCGCGGCTCGGGGTCGAGGCCGTTGGTGAACCAGGTCTCGACGCCTGTGCTCTCGTAGAGGAAGGGCAGCGGGCGCACGGGGACCTGCAGGCGGTCCCAGACCTTGGCGGCGTAGTCGCGGGTCTGGGCCTCGACGCTGGTGAGGGTGACGCCGGCCTTCTTGGCCTCGAGGACGCCGACGAGCAGGTTGCCGAGGAAGAGGAGGTAATCGGCAGGGCCGCCCTTGGTGTAAAACTCGCGCACGGCGACGCCCGGGGCGGCGGCGAGGTTGATGTCCTTGCGGTCCTGGACGGCCCATCCCGCAGCCGCGAGCATGGCGTCGATCTGGCGGCGGGCCTGCTGCTCGGGGTGGCGAGGGTTGGGAGGGGTCATCAGGACGTGGATTCTCTCAAATGCCGAGGGTGGCGGGAAGTGCGCAAGGTGCGCGCGAAAAGCGCCGGCGCGCAGTTTTGCAAGTAATGCACGACGAACGAGCAGAGGTTACCCCGGGCGGATTTCTCTAGGAGTGCCGTAAAATTTTAGTCGCACTAGGCTCAAGCCGAGCTGCCAGAGCCAAGGCTCACCTGCCAACATAGGCTCCAACGCCGGCTTCTTTGTCCTCCAAAGTGTGTCACTTTAGAGGGCGTGAACCGTGTCGGAAAGACTAGTCTGCGTGAGGTCATTTCAGCGCTATCCTACTGTCCATATCGACCGCAGTGGATTCCAAAAGATTTGTCAAGGATTGGTTGAAGAACGCCTTTTCAGGGGGAAGGAAGGAGCCGGTACTCGATCATCTGCAGCTGCTCACGGCGCACGCCGACCTTCTCGGCCTCGTTTAGGCGGAGGGTACACGGCGACGATCGAGCACGTGGCGAACACCGAGACGACGATGAATTTATACAAACATTCTGCGATATTCCTTGGGTTAGTCCGAATGGGTGTGCAAATTTAGTTGCGAAAATTACTGTCTTTACAACTGCACGAGTCAACTTTAAGCACCGCACTGACGCCGTGATATCGGGTTGCCTTGCGTTCACGGGCATGATATTGTTTCGTATGGCTATCGTTCATCAAGCTGTGCGCAGGGCTGTCTTTCTTGGTTCTCTCGTAATTTTTGCGGTTTCCGCAGGGTGTATCTCAGCGCCTGCATACCAAACCGTGATGAGCTCTGCGCCGTCCGCTCTTCATGGTGCACAGAAGATAAGGGTCAGCTACAATTGGTCGCAGCTGGAGATGGACGAACGAACACGGGAGTTTCTCGGTGAAGATTTCGAGGGCTACAGGGGAGTGTTTGGTGAAAACATTGTCGATGCTATGTTCGCTGAAACCTTGAAGGAAACAGGGCGAAAGATCGAGTTTATAGAGCCCAGTGCTCCCCTCGAAAAGGGAGATCTGCAGCTTGAGGTGCAGCCCCGGGAGTTTCGTCTCGGTAGCTTAGGGCCAAATTTTGGCTCATTTTCGATGAGAGTGCGGCTGGTGTGGTTGCTCGATCGGCGCATTACAGATGTTCTTGAGACTGACTTTAAATTCGGGGACTATGTCATGATTTCTGGCGTGCTCGTCGCTCATGGCGGATACCGTGTCGGTATGGCTGCCGCAGCCTACTTCTTGGATGCGCAGAAGTCATTTTGATTGTAGTAAGCTCTCTCGCTGGCGAAACGTCAATCCGCGACCGCGATTAAGCGGTTCGAAGCAGGAATTTCAAGAGAGGGATGGATAGGAAGGGGCCGAGTGACCACGGTCGCACGGTCGAGGGCTCGACGGCGAACGTTGGTACGTGACGAACGGCGCGAACCCTCGGGAGGTCGCGTCCGGGAGGGTTACGAGACCGAGCGCTTCGCCCGGGGGCGCGCGTCAGCGGAGCGGGGCCGCGGATTGTCTCGTGCACCGTGCACCTGCGCGAGCACGGCGGTCAGGCGCGCCGGTGTCGGCGGGTCGCGGGTCAGCGCCGTTCCACTTCGTCCCCAGATTCAGGCCTTGCAGCGAGCAACGGTGGGCGCTCCGTAAAGATTCTTGGTGATCTCAGGCGTAGGCACAGCTAGACCGCTCTGCGAGCCCGATCTCGAGGGCTTGTCTCGAAAACAGCCAAATTCGCGACAGAATCGAGACGAGTTTTCGAGACAACCGGGAGATCGCGCCGCCGCGCATTCCGGTCCCTGTGCCTTCGGTAGCCCTGACCGGAGGTGGTTTGGGCGGAGGGGCTGTTCGGGACTGCTGGTGAAGCAGGCGGACGGTTGTGGTCCCGAGCGCAGTACAATGTCGCGATGCGACCGCAGCGCGCGTTCCTCCTCGGCTTGCTCCCAGCGTTGCAGCTCGAGTGCGCCGGCGAGCCGCCGGCGGCTGTCGTGCTTCCTCTTGCATCGGTCGAGCCGCCGGTCGCGCCGGTGGTCCCGCCCGCGACGGCGAGCGCTGAGGCGCCACAGTACCCGTTCCCCTTGGTCGCTTATCGTGAAGGCCAGCTCGTGCTGGGCCGGTTCGACGAGCAGTTGATCGTCGCCGGCGCGGCGGCGTTCGCTCGCGTCGAGTTCGACGGCACGCTCTCAGTGCTGCCCGGCACGATCGCCGGTGAGCTGCCGCTCGACGGGCTGCGAGAGGTCGACATGCGCTGGCGGACTCTGGCGTTCGGCGGCCGCTGGCCCGGTGAAGCCTGGCTGGTCAGCGGGCGGATCCGGCGGACAGCGATCGTTCCGCACGCGTTCCGCTGGGACGGCGCCCGCTGGCGGCAGGCGGAACGCCCGTGCGACGGGGTGCTCTGCTGGCGGTACCTCGACTTCGTCACATGGCGCAGCGGACAGGTCTTCGGACTGCGCAGCTATCAGCCCGATCCGCAGCTGCTCGAGCGGCGGTACGAGGCCGGGCTCGACTCGCCGGCGGCGCCGAAGGGCGGCGTACCCCGCGGGTCGCTACCGGATCCGTGGCGCGCCCTCGGGCGCGCGCGTCCGGGCTTCGATCGGCTCGGTCCCCCGGGGGTTGGGGAGCACGCCGCAGATCGCGGCACCCCTGCATCCGATCGCAGCGGCGGCAGCGCCCGGGGGGCCCCTGTATCTGCTGGCGACGCGCGGGAAGGACCGCGTTCTCCAGATCTGGCGGCCGGACGGCGACCCACGCGGGGTCGTCGAGGTGTTGCCCGGGCGGCCGGAGCCGACCGAACTCCGTGCGGTCGCCGGTCAGGTGCTGGTCGCAGGGACGCAACGCGATGAGCCGCGGGGCTACCTCGCGCGGTTCGACGGGGCCACGTGGTCGGAAGAACCTGCCCCGGAGGGCAGGCGTGTCTGCGACGTCACGCTGACCGCGGACGGGGTTCTGTGGGCCGTCGTTCACAGGGACGCCGACGACTGCGAGGGCGGGCTCACGGCGCTGTGGCGGCGAGATCGCGGAGCACCGGGCTGGTCGCAGGTCGAGGTGCCGCCCCTCGTCTTTCCCAGCGACACGACCTGGGAATACGACGACCTCTTTGTCCCCCACGAGGACTCGGTCGCCGGCGATCAACCGGTCGCGGTGCAGCCGCGCCAGGTTGTCGCGCGCGGCGAGGAGGTGTGGATCGTCGTCGCCGCAGAACTCGAGGCGGCCCGCGCACCGGTCTCGGCGGTGTTGCGTACGGGGCTGCCTGCGGGCGCACCGCTGCTCCTGCCGAGTGACCGCCGCCAGTACACGCTGCTGCGCGACGCGCCGCTGTTCGCCCGACCCGACGCGCACGGCATGTGTCCCGAGGGCGAGCCGGTGCTCGTGCGGCTGCACGACATAGCTCCGGGGACAGCCGACGATGCGCCGCTCCCCGCAGTCGAGGCACTTGTGCGCGACCGGCCCGAACTGGTCCGGCTGCTGCAAGGGGTCTACGAATTCGAGCGCGACGGACAGCGGTTCGTCGGCCTGCTGGTCGCCAATGCGGTACCACCGGATGGGGACGCCCTGCTGAAGACGCTCGATCGCCTGGTGCCCGGCGTGCGGCACATGTTCGAGTGTCGGCTCCCGCCCGTGCGCCGTGCGCTGCTCGAGCGTCCGGCAGCGGGGTGAATACCACCGACGAGAACCAGGCGTGTGCCGACAACCGCATGATCGTATCCGTCCGAATACCTGCGTCGTGAGGCGCTCCTCCTGGGCGACTACAAGGG
>ERZ1066137.703-NODE-703-length-21697-cov-7.399131_pt1 | contig 21697 bp, 13 predicted proteins | sample MGYA00382784_ERZ1066137 | MGnify/ENA primary metagenome ERZ1066137 (study PRJEB33369, sample SAMEA5778367) | biofilm metagenome | biome: Industrial cooling water; feature: Water cooling tower basin; material: Biofilm | place: United Arab Emirates | collected... | reverse complement strand
AGACAGGCGTCGGCGACCACCGTTCCGTGGCACTGCTCGCCCGCCCGTCGAGCGGGGGGGGGACGGCGACCGCCGCTTCGCTGACGCTACGCTCGGGAATGATCACCGCGGGGGACACGAGGGTGGGGACGGATGAGGAGACGCGACCACGCGCGTCCGGCGCGGACGTTGGCGTGGGTGTCGCCGATCGTCAAGAAACCGCGACACGATGTGCGTCAGGCGATTGCGACACCCATTCGTGCGGTCTAGCGTTGCTGCAGCGGCCGCTCGCATGCGGATTGCGGCCGCTCCGTCACGGCGTGCCGCCAGGGGTGCGCCATCGCGACGGGTGCAGTCCACTCGGGGATCCATGCGCGTCGCCTATCCGTTTTCCGCGATCGTCGGCCAGGACGAGATGAAGCTGGCGCTCCTCATCGCCGCGACCGACGCGGCGATCGGAGGCGTGATGGTCTTCGGCGATCGTGGGACCGGCAAGAGCACGGCTGTGCGTGCACTGCCCGCCCTCCTGCCCTCGATGAAGGCGATCGACGGCTGTCGCTACGGCTGCGATCCCGCGGCGAACGGCGCGCGCTGCGACGAGTGTCGCGCACGGGCCGCCGCCGCCCACGGCCACAAGTTGCCCGTCGCGGAGAAGGCGGTGCCGGTGGTGGATCTCCCACTCGGTGCGACCGAGGATCGCCTCGTCGGCGCGCTCGACATCGAGAAGGCGTTGCGCGACGGACAGAAGGCGTTCGAGCCGGGGCTGCTCGCACGGGCGCACCGCGGTTTCCTCTATGTGGACGAGGTGAACCTGCTCGAGGATCATCTGGTCGACCTGCTGCTCGACGTCGCGCAGACGGGCGAGAACGTCGTCGAGCGCGACGGCGTGAGCGTACGGCATCCTGCGCGGTTCGTGCTCGTGGGGAGCGGCAATCCGGAGGAAGGCGACCTGCGCCCGCAGCTGCTCGACCGCTTCGGGCTCTCGGTCGAGGTGAAGACGCCGACGAGTGTGGCGGACCGGCTGCTGGTGATCCAGCGGCGCGACGCGTTCGAACGCGATGCGACGGCCTTCATGCAGCAGTGGGCCGCGGACGAGGAGAAGATCCGCAAGCGGATCGTCGCGGCGCGCAGGAAGGTGGCGAAGCTGGAGGTGCCCGCGCCCGTGCTGGAGAAGGCGGTGACGCTCTGCATGGAGCTCGGCACCGATGGCGTGCGCGGCGAGCTGACGCTCTTGCGTGCGGCCCGCGCCTGCGCGGCGCTCGACGGCGCGCACGACGTCACGGACGTGCACATGCAGCGCGTGGCGCCGCTCGCGTTGCGCCACCGCCTGCGTCGCAACGTGCTCGACGACACCGGCGGCTCGACGCGCGTCGAGCGTGCGATCGCGGCGGTCTACGGCGAGGCGCCGCGGGCGTGACGCCCACCATCGCCGCGGACCCGATGGCGCCGCTGCGCGCGGCGCGCGGCGAGGCGAGCGCTGCGTCGTCGGTGGGCGATGTGCGGTCGGCGCTCGCGGCCAGTGCAATCGCGTTGCTCGCGGTCGGCGGTGCACGGCTGGGCGGCGTGGTGCTCAAGGACTCGGCAGCGGCCGCGGGTGAATGGCTGTCGCTGCTGCAGCGACTGCTCCCCGACGGCACGCCGTGGCTTCGCCTGCCGAGCACCGCGACGGACGATCGCGCGTTCGGCGGCCTCGATCTCGTCGTCACGATCGCGTCGGGGACGCCGACGGCGGAGAAGGGCGTGCTGCCGAGTGCGCATGGTGGCGTGGTGGTGGTGCCGCTCGTGGAGCGGATGCACGCGGGGATGCAGGCGCGTATCGCGTCGGTGCTCGAGGAGGGCGCGGTCCACGTGCAGCGCGACGGCGTCGATGCACGGTTCGATGCGCGCGTGACGTTGTGCGCGATCGACGAGAGCGATGCGGACGAGCAGGGCGTCGTCGCATCGCTGCGTGATCGGCTCGCGTTCGTGCTCGAGGGCGTCCCGCGCATCGACGCGGCGATGCTGCCGCCGCGTGAGACGATCGTCGCGGCGCGCGAGCGGCTCGATCGCGTGGTGCCGCACGACGACGCGATGCCCGCGCTCGCGACGGCGAGCGTGGCGTTCGGGATCGCGAGCGCGCGCGGCGCGCAGCTCGCGTTGCGCGCCGCGCTCGCCAGCGCCGCGCTCGACGGCCGACTCGAGACGGATGACGACGACATCGCGCTCGCCGCGCAGCTCGTGCTGGCACCGCGCGCGACGCAGCTCCCGCCGCCACCCGATTCACCACCGGAGGATGCGCCGCCGCCCGATCAACCGGAGCCACCGCCGCCACCTCCCGAACAGGACGCGAGCGACGCGCCCCCCGACGAGCCGCCGCCACCGCCCGACGAGGGCGGCCAGCTCGAGGATCGGGTGCTCGATGCGGTACAGGCGGCGCTGCCACCGGAACTGCTCGCACAGCTTCTCGCGCGCGCGCAACGCGGGCAGGGCGAGCTGGGCAAGGCCGGGCAGGAGCGCGAGAGCTGGCTGCGCGGCCGACAGGTGGGCGCGCGTCGCGGGCGTCCCGACGGCACCCGTCGCATCCACCTGCTCGAGACGCTGCGTGCCGCGGCGCCGTGGCAACGCGCGCGGGCGCGTCTCGCGGACGGACGCGGCACGGGCGCGCGGACGCTCTTCGTGGAGCGCGAGGACTTCCGCGTGCGGCGCTACGTCGAGCATGCGGGCACGACGGTGTTCTTCGTCGTCGATGCATCGGGATCCGCGGCGGCACAGCGCCTGGGCGAGGCCAAGGGGGCGGTGGAGACGCTGCTCGCGGAGAGCTACTCGCGACGCGATCGCATCGCGCTCATCAGCTTCCGCGGCACGACGGCCGAACTGCTGCTGCCGCCGACGCGGGCGCTGGCTCGCGCACGGCGGCTCCTGGGTGATCTTCCGGGAGGCGGCGGCACACCGCTGGCCGCGGCGATCGATGCGGCCACGACGGCGGCGGTGGCCGCGCGACGGACCGGCACGGTGCCGGTCGTGGTCTTCCTCACGGACGGGCGCGCGAACGTGGCACGCGATGGCAAGGGTGGCCGCGCCGAAGCGCGTGCCGATGCGATGACGGCGGCGGCGACATTCCGCGCGGCCGGCGTGGCGTCGGTGCTGATCGACACGTCGCCGCGTCCCGATCCGCAGGCGCAGGCATACGCCGATGCGCTGGGCGGGCGCTACGTCCCGCTGCCGGCGCTCGACGCGAAGGCGCTCGCGGGCGCGGTGAGCCTGGCGCGCGAGGCGGCGCGATGACGCCGATCGACCCGCGTCCGCGCGCCGTCGCGGCCGAGGCGGACCGTGCACTGGCCGACGGTGTCGCGCGTCCGGTCGGTCGCGAGCGTGCACGGTCGCGTCCTGCGGCCGATTCGACGCCGAGCTGGTGGACGCCGCGCCGGCGCAACGTGGCTACCGGCGTCGGGATCGTGCTCGCCTTCTGGTGGCTCGTCACGGGGCTGATCGTCGCGCTGCAGCGCAATGCGCTCACGCGCACGGTCGCGTGGCTCGGCGTGACGGTGCTCGCGATGTACGCGCTGCACCTCGTCTGGCTCTGGCGCCACGAGGCGACGGCGGCGGCGACACGGAAGAGCTTCCTCGCCGGTGCCGTGGTGTGGACCTGGGTGTGCATGGGGCTCTACGGCGGCTGGATCGTCGGGCCGGGCACGCCGGCCGCACAGAACGACGGGCCGACGCTCGGTCTCGCCGTCGATGCGCTGCGGAGTCTCGCGTGGCACGAAGGGCTGTGTCTCGTGATGCTCGCCGGCCTGTGGTGGATGCTGCGCGGTGCGGCGAACCGTACGGCGTTCTGGACGGTGCTGACCTTCTGGGGCGTCCACGAGATCGCGAAGCTCGACATCTTCCTCGGCGTCGCCAATCCGGGGGCGCGGTTCCTCCCGCAGCACATGCAGTTCCTGCTGACGTTCTACGGGCCGCCGGTGAACTCGGCGTTGCTGCCGGTGACGACGGGGCTCGCGGCGATCGGGGCGGTGCTGCTCTTCTTCCGCGCCTGGCTGCACGCACGCGAGCCGATGGTGCGGCAGCAGTCGTTGCTGCTCGGCGTGCTCGTGCTGCTGGCGGCCGTGGAGTATGCGCTGCTCGGCGTGAAGACCGACGCGCCGCTGTGGGACCTGTTCCTGGAGTGGCGCGGCTACTGAGCGTCGCCGGGTGATCGGCTGCTCACGACGTCGTGCGTGGGCGTCGAGCGGAGCCCGTGAGCACACGCGTCGTCGCGGCGCGGAGGCGACGCTCCAGCGCGTCCGCCTCGTCGAGGGGCACATCGGGAACGTCGATGTCGTCGCCGTCGGCGAGGGAGATCGAGAGCGAGCAGAGGCCGGCGCGGCGTTGCAGCGGTCCGGCGGAGCGGACCAGGCACTGCGTCGTCGCAGCGTCGACGATCGCGCTGGTGCGCACGATCGAGCCCCACGACACGCCGATCAACGTGCCGTCGCCGTCGGGGGCGATCGCCGTGCGACGGCGTCCGTCGACGTGCAACGCACACGCCACGATCACCGGCGGGAGCGCAAGCCACACCACGCCGGCCCAACGTGTCGGCAGTAGTCGCCACGCGGCCCCGATCACGGCGATCGCCAGCACGACGGTGATCACCGCCCGCAGCAGTGCCACACGTGCTACGCCGATGCGACGCCACGGCGATTGCAGCAGTGCCCCGGCCGCGGGGAAGAGTGCGCGGGCGAGGTGGACACGCGCCTCGCCGCGGACGAGCGGCACGAGTTCGAGCGTGCCCGACGCCTCGTCGTCGTCATCGTCGTCGGTGGTGGGTGCCGCGGTGACGATGCGCAACGCTGCGCCATCGACGAGGCGACGCACCGGCGACGCGATGAGGCGGATACCCTGCACGGCATCGGCGGGCGAGCGGCGCTCGGTACGGTTCAGCAGGCCGGCCCGTCGCACGATCGCACCGCGCTCGCGCGTCACGACCAGATCGCCGTTCCGCACGATCGACAGCAGCGCCGCGAGCGGCAACGAGATCAGGAGCAAGCCGAGCGCGACAGCGGTGACGACGAGCAGCATCGCGTCACGACCGATCGTGTCGACGAACGGCGTGCCGCGCTCGCCGATCCACTCGACGACGCGACGATCGAGGCCGAGATCGTCGAGGATGCGGCCGAAGAGCGCGAGGATCGCGCCGATGCCGGCGAGCGCGCCGCCGGTGAGCCCCGCCAGCGCGAGGTCGGCGACGGACGCGCGATGGAGGACGATGCTCCGTGCCGCCGACGCCGTGCCGAGGCGCGCATCGAGCGCGTCGGCGACGACGGGACCGGCGTGCGCGTCGGCCTCGCGGTCGACGACGGCATCGACGAGGACGTCGCCAGTGTGCGGTGCATGCGCCGTGAGCGTTCCGACGAGTGTGGCGACATCGGCGCGTGGCACGGCATCGATGGTCGCGTCGTCGCCGGCACCGCTCGCCGTCTGCACGCGCAGCCGGGCGAGGCCGAGGAGCCGCCACGAAAGGGGCTCCTCGACCTGCACGCCGACGATGCGGACGAGCGGGATCTCGCGGCGCGATTTCTCGACGACGCCGCGGTGCACGACGAGGCGGCCGTCGAGCAGTCCCCAGCGCATGCTGCGCCAGCGGATCCACGCGATGGCGCCGAGCACCAGCATCGCCGTCCCCGCCAGTGCGGCGTCGGTGAGCGAGACGCCGTCGCGAAGTCGCGCCGCGCCACCGAGGACGAGTGGCAGCGCCGTGGTGCGGATCGTGTCCAGCAGGCCGATCACCAGCGCGGCACGCGGCAGGCGGCGCAGTGCCGTGGCGTCGGCGCGCGCGCGGAGATCGAGCGCGTCGGTCGGCTCCGTCATGTGCGCGCGGCCGTCTCCTCGCCCTGCTCGCGCATCCACTGCGCATGCAGCGACCGCACGAGCGCATCGCGGGCGGCTTCGGCGAGGTCCACCGGCAGGCCGGGGACCTCGATCTCGCCGCTGCCGGCGACGTGGAGGGTGAGCGTGGCGAGGCCGTATCGCATCTCGAGCGGGCCGCGCGAGATGTCCACGTGCTGCAGCCGGAAGCGCGGCACCGTGGTGACGTGGCGCACGATGCCGCCGCGCGCGAGGACGACGGCGATATCGTCCACATGCCAGCGCCAGCGCCGGTAGCGGAGCCCGTCGCGCCAGCACTCGACGAGCGCGATGGCGAAGGCGACGCCGAGGGCGATGGCGATGCTCCACGCCCACGGAACATCGCGCCAGCGCGCGAGCGCGGTGACGATCGGCGCGACGAACAGCATGCCGAGGAGCGACGCGAGGCGCCACGTGCGCAGCACGCGCGGGTCGAGGGGCGTCGGGGTGACGGGAAGGACGGCGGCATCGTGCATTCCGAAAGAAACGCACGCCCGGACGGTCGGTTTCGTGCGTCACGCGTATCGGAAGGCAGCCAAGCGGCCGCCTGAATCGCGGATCGTGTGTCGCGACCGTCGAACCGACCGACGACGGCCCGCGATCCACGGGATCGCGGGCCGTCGTGGAATGTCGAACGTGGGCAGGCGGCGCGGGCGCCGCTGCCGCGTCACTCGAAGCGGAGCGCCACCACCGGATCGAGGCGCGAGGCGCGCAGGGCAGGGATGAGGCCGAACAGGATGCCCGTGAAGCAGCTCCCGCCGATGCTCGCCACCACGGCCCACGCGGGCACTTCGGCGGGGACGGGGAAGGCGCTCCGCACGATGACCGCGATGATCCAGCCGATGGCGAGGCCGAGCGTCGCACCGAGGGCGGTGAGCGTGGTGGCCTCGACCAGGAACTGCCAGCGGATGACGCCCTTGGTCGCGCCGAGCGCCTTGCGGACGCCGATCTCGCGCGTGCGCTCGGTGACCGAGATCATCATGATCGCGACCACGCCGACGCCGCCGACGAGCAGGCCGACCGCGGAGAGCGACAGCATCACGATCCAGAAGATGCCGGTCACCTGGTCGTAGCTCTCCTTGATCTTGTCCTGCGTGATGATGTAGAAGTTGTTCTCCTGCGACGGGCGCAGGCCGCGCCGGGCTCGCAGTGCCGCGGTGACGTCGTCGATGGCCTGTTCACGCCCGATGCCGTCGTGCGGGCGGACGGCGATGCCGATCCAGCGCGTGTCGCTGTTGAGCGAACGGACGGCGGTCGCGGTGGGCAGCCACAGCTTCACGTCGTTCGCCGAGCCGAAGAGGTTGAGCGTCTCCTTGTAGACGCCGATCACCCGCATCGGGACATTCTTGACGAGGATCGTGCGGTCGAGCGGATCGGCGTCGTCGAAGAGCTGCTTCACGCCGGCCTGGTTGAGCACGACGACCATCGCGCCCGACTCGTCCTCGTTGGCGGTGAAATTGCGGCCGGCGGTGATGTCACCGCCGTCGATGTCGAGCCACCCGACATTGGAGCCGGTGACCTGCACACCCGGCAGCTCGCGGTTGCGGAACTTGACGGGCGCCTGCGTCTGGATGCGGGCGTTGACCTCGCGCAGGCTCGGCACGAGCCGGAGGAAGGCGGCGTCGTTGAGGGTGAAGCGCGGATTGCGGCGCCACTTGCAGGTGTCGTCGGTGCCGTCGCAGGCCTCGAAGCTCCCGATCGGGTTGCGCGACAGGAAGAAGGTGTTCGGGCCGGCGGCCTCGATGTCGGCCATCACGCCCTTGTTGATGCCGTTGATCACGCTCGAGATCGCGACGACGACGAAGACGCCGATGGCGATGCCGAGGATCGTGAGCGCGGCGCGGACCTTGTTCGCGCGGATCGATTCGAAGGCGATGGCGACGCCTTCGACGGTCGCGGTCCAGGTGGAGGAGACGGCCATGGTCAGTCCGCGCGGAGGGCGACGATGGGATCGAGCTTGGCGGCGCGCGACGCGGGATAGACGCCGGCGACGACACCGACCGTGCCGCCGACGACGACCGCGAGGATGACCGACCACCAGGCGACCGCCGCCGGCAGGGGCGAGACGGCGGCGATCAGGTAGGCGAGCGCGATGCCGAGCGCCACGCCGGCCGCGGCGCCGATGGTGGAGAGCGTCGCCGATTCGACGAGGAATTGCGCGAGGATGTCGCGCCGGCGGGCGCCGAGCGACTTGCGGACACCGATCTCGCGCGTCCGTTCGGCGACGGCGACGAGCATGATGTTCATGATCACCATCGCGCCGACGATCAGCCCGATCGCGGGGAGCGCGATGCCGGCGAGCGCGAGGTACTGCTTGATCTTCGCGAAGAACTCGAGCGCGCCGCTCGCGGTCTCGAGCGAGAAGTTGTCGCCCTGGCCGGGCCGCAGGCCGCGGTGCGAGCGCATCGCCTCGCGCACGATCTCCATGTTGCCGGCCATCGCGAGTTCGCTCGGGCTCTGGATCATGACGGCGTCGATGACGCCCTTCTGCCGGTTGGTGAGCCGCTTGAGCGGCGAGCGGAACGGCGCGATGATGAACTTGTCCATCGAGATGCCGAACGTGCTCCCCTGCGGCTCGGCGACGCCGATGACGCGGTACGGGATCGGACCGAGCTTGAGCTCCTTGCCGAGCGGGTCGACGTTCGCGAAGAACGCGTCGACGAGGTCCTTGCCGATCACGCTGACGTTCGCGCCGAGGGCATCTTCCTGCGGGGTGAAGACGCGGCCGGCGGTGAGCTTGAGCTGCTTGATGCGGAAGTAGTCGGCGCCGACGTTGTACGCCTGCACCTGCTTGGGCTTGGCGTTGCCGTAGACGGCGCTGATGCCGCCATCGGACGAGTAGGGCGTCCAGGCGACGTCGTCGGGGAGGTTGCGGACCGCGGCGGCGATGTCGGTCTCGCGCAGGCGTGGCCGGCGCTGCCACTCGCGCCACTGCTCCTCGGTGACGTTGCCGATCGTGATGTTGGGGCGGTGGCGCAGCTCGAACGTGTTGACGGGGAAGAACTTCCCGGCGAAGTCGTTCTGCATGTACTGCGACATCCCCTCGATGATGCTCACCACCGCGATCAGGAAGGTGACGCCGATGCAGACGCCGACGGCGCTGAAGAAGCTCTTCAGCTTCTGGGTGCGGATGGTGTGCAGCGCGAGCCGCACCGCCTCGAGGAAGGGCATCGGTCAGCCGCCGAGGACGCGGGCGCGGTAGGCGTCGCGACTCTCGTCGCTCGAGACGACGCCGTCGCGCAGGACGACGACGCGGCGCGCGTGGGCGGCGATGTCGGGCTCGTGCGTCACCATGATCACCGTCTGGCCGCTCGAGGCGAGCGTCTCGAAGACGCGCATGATCTCCTCGGAGGTCGTCGAGTCGAGGTTGCCCGTCGGTTCGTCGGCGAGGAGGATCGAGGGGTTGTTGACGAGTGCGCGGGCGATCGCGACGCGCTGCCGCTGGCCGCCCGACAGCTCGTTCGGGCGGTGCGACATGCGCTGCGCCAGCTGCACCTTCTCGAGTGCCTGCGCCGCACGGTCGCGCCGCTCGCGCGCGCCCACGCCGGCGTAGACGAGCGGGAGCTCGACGTTCTGCAGCGCGGTCGCGCGCGGGAGGAGGTTGAACGTCTGGAAGACGAAGCCGATCTCCTTGTTGCGCACCTGCGCGAGCGCGTCGTCGCTCATGCGGCTGACGAGCTGCCCGTTGAGCCAGTATTCGCCGGCGGTCGGCGTGTCGAGGCAGCCGACCATGTTCATGAACGTCGACTTGCCCGAGCCCGACGGCCCCATGATCGCGACGTACTCGTTGCGGCGGACCGCGAGATCGACACCGCGGAGCGCGCGGACGACCTCGCCCCCCATGTCGTACTGGCGCTCGATCCCGCGGGTGACGATCACCCATTCCCTGCCCGGCGCGGCGCCCATCGCGCCGGTGACGGCGCGACGCTCGGCGGTGACCGTGAGCTCGGCGGTGGTGGACATCACGATGCCTTCCGCTCGGGCTTCTTGCCCTTCGTCGTGTCCGCCACCGCCTCGCGCACCTTGGCGCCCTCGCGCAGCTCGCGGATCGCCTGGTAGGTCCCCGCGACGATGCGTTCGCCCGCGCGCACGCCGCCGAGCACTTCGAAGTAGCGCTCGCCCGCGATGCCGACGCGGACCGGCCGGAAGGTGACGCTGTTGTCCGCGTTGACGATGAAGACCCCCTCGGTCTCCTTCTTGCCCACCTCGCGCTTGGGCGTCTTGCCGGCAGGGGCCTGTGCCGAGTCGGCGCCGACGCGCTCCTCCTCGCGGACGGTGAGTGCGATGATCGGCACGCTCAGGACGTTGGTGCGGAGGTCGGTGATGATGCGGGCGGTGGCCGAGAAGTCGGGGCGCGTCTCGGGCGGCGCGTTGACGAGCTGCACCGTCACTTCGTAGTCGACCGCCTGGTCCTGCGTCGTCGCGCCGGTCGTCGGCCGCACGGAGCTGTTCGAGACGCGCACGACCTTGCCGGCGAAGGTGGTGTCGGGGAAGGCGTCGATCTCGACGACGGCCGAGTCACCGAGCTTGATGCGCGAGACGTCCGTCTCGTCGACCTTGATCTTGGTCTCGTAGACGCTGACGTCGGCGATGGTGAGCAGCGTGGCGGCGTCCTTGTTGAGCGTCCCCATGATCGCCGTCTCGCCCGACTCGACGTTGAGGCGCGTGACCTTGCCGCTCATCGGCGCGATGATCGTGGTCCGCGACAGCGACCAGCGCGCGTCGCGCACGGCGGCTTCGGCCTGCTCGACGCTGAACTTCGCCGCTTCCATCAGCGCCTGGTTCACTTCGGAGGTCGTGCGGAGCTGCTCGAGCTGCTCGTCGGAGATGAGCGTGGGCGTCTGGCGCTTGATCTCGGCCGAGCGGTCGTAGTTGCGCTTCGCCTGGAGCGCGTTGGCACGTGCCTGGGCGTACTGCGCCTTTTCACTGGCGAGCGCCGCGAGCGATCGCTGCAGGGTGGCCTCGAACTGCTGCGGGTCGATCTGCAGGAGGAACTGCCCCTTCGTGACCACGTCGCCTTCCTGCACGGCGAGGCGGACGATGCGCCCGGTGATGTCGGCCGAGAGATCGACCTTGGTGCGCGGTCGCACCTGCCCGCTGGCGGTGACGCTCGCGACGAGGTCGCGTGCCTGCACCGCCTCGATGCGCACCTCGGTCACCTTTGTATTGCCGCGCTTCGCCGCTAGGACGGCGCCCCCGCCGAGGGCGGCGAGCACGACGGCGGCGATGGCGATCTTGGTTCCCTTCTTCATGGTCTGGTCCGGGGGGGGGAATCAGGGTCAGCGCAGGCGGCGGCCGATGACCGCCTCGAGCTGCGCGAGCTGGTCGACGAAGCTGGCGACGGCGTTGATGCGGTCGGCCTCGGCGCGCGCGTAGTCGTCGCGTGCGGTGCTCACGTCGAGGAAGGTGGCGACACCGGCGCGGTAGCGCGCCTCGGCGAGCGTCAGGGCGGTCCGGGCCGTGGCCGAGTTCTCGGCGGCGATCGTCGCGCCGTCGCGGGCGGCGAGCAGGTTGGCGTGCACCGTGCGCACCGTCGCCTCGACCTGCACCTGCTGCCGGCGCAGCTGTTCGCGGGCGTTGTCACGGGCCACCTCGGCCTGCTGCAGTCGCTGGCCGCGCTGGAAACCGTCGAAGAGTGGCAGCGAGACCCCGACGTTGATCGCGTACGGATTGCGCGTGAAGCTGAACGGCCACGTCGCGTTGCGGTCGATCGCCGCCTGCCGTTCCTGCGGCGTGAGCGTGATGAGCGAGCAGTCCGGCTGCGGCTGCCCGACGATGCCCAGCACCGCCGACTGCTGTCGGCAGGGGCTCTGCTTGCTCGCGAGTGCGTTGTTGACGACGAACGACTGATCGGTGAACTGGTTGGTGAAGCCGCCGTACCCGGCGGTGAGCTGCAGCTGCGGCAGGTACGAGAGCCGCGTGACGCGCTGGTCGCGCGTGCGCGCCTCGAGCTCCGCCGACTGCACGCCGACGTCGGGATTCGCCCGGCGCGCCTGCTGCAGCAGCTCGTCGAGCGACAGCGGGACGTCGACCACGGCGAGCGTGTTCTGCAGCGTCACGTCGCCCGGCGGCGCGACGACGCCCATGCGGTTGAACAGTTCGAGGCGATCCGCGGTGGCCTGCGCCCGTGCCTGCACGGCGCGCAGGCGTTGCTGGCCGAGTGCGACCTGCGCACGCTGCACATCGAGCTGGTTGCCGGTGCCCACGGCGGCGCGCGCCTGGGCGAGTTCGACCTGCAGTCGCGTGCTCGCGACGAGCGAATCCTGCAGCGCGGCGTTGTATTCGCTGCGGAGCGACTGGTGGAATTGCGTCGTGACGTTGAGCCGCACCGTGTTGCGCGTGCTGCCGAGCGTCGCCTCGACCGAGCGCTGCGCGGCGCGCGCGGCTTCGGGCTGCGCGAGCCGGTCGAGGCCGAGATTGAGGTTGCCGTTGATGGAGCCGTTGGAGCCGATCGTGTTGGAGGCAGCACCGATGGCCTGACCGCCGAAGACCTGCGCACGCCCTTCGCGCCAGCCCATGCCGGCGGAGGCGTTCACGTTCGGCAGGAGCGCGCCGTAGGCGGAGCGGACGGCCGCCGCAGCGTTGCGCGTCTCGTTCCGCGCCTGCCGCACCTGCCAGTTGTTCTGCAGTGCGAGCTCCACCGCCTGATCGACGGTGAGCGAAGACGGAGCCACGGGCGCACCGCCGATCGCCTGGGCGGCGAGGGAGGCGCACGGGACGAGCGCCACGAGGAGCAGCGCGGACAGCCGGGACGGTCGCATGTGTCGGGACGGGGGAAGAACGGAGAGCACGACGGGGGCCGTACGCACGCTGCCGTCACCGGGTTTCGCTCGCGGCGCGCCGAGCGCACCCGTCAGCCGGGCGGATCGTCGCGACGGAGTTGCCGTGTGCCGGCGAGCGGCGCGAAGAGCAATCGTCCGCGCGCGTCGCGCCACCACGTGAAGGAGGCGCCGTCCGCGATGCGCAGCGTGACCGGCACGGCCTCCAATGGCACCTCCGCGATCGTCAACGGCCGTCGTGCCTCGAGGGTTGCGACACCGCGCGCCATGCGCCCGGTGCGCACGTCGAGCACGGGCACCACGTCTCGCAGCAGCGAGCCGTCGATGCGTGCCGCCGCGACCAGCAGCGGGACGAGCGCCTCGTCGTCACGCAGCAGCAGTGCGCGGTGCACCGGAAACTCGCGCACCATGCGATGGCCGGGCGCGACGCGGGTGAGGAGCAGGCGTCCGCCGGCGGTCACGATCTCGATGCGGTCGATCACCGCACCGGCGCTGTCACGCGTTTCGGCGACGTACCGACGGAGCACGAGCAGCGTGTCGGTGCGCAATTCGGTCGTGACGCGTCGCCCGCCGCTCACCACCACGCCCGACGCGACCACGTCCACGGCGCCGGTCGTGGCGCGCTCGACGCGCAACCGGAGCGAGGCGCGACCCGGCAGCGCGCCGCCGACGATCGAGACCGAGAGGGCGTCGGGGACCGGCGCCTGCGCGCCGGCGTCGAGCGCGCCGACGTGGGCACCGAACGCCATGCCGACGGCGAGGGCACGGCATGGACGGTGGATCCGGAAGCGTGAAGGCACGGTGTAAACTGCCGGGTCCGGAGGGGCGTGCGCGACCGCCCCCCGTCGTTCCCGCCGGCGACGCCGGCCCTCATCCAGCGCCGTGCGATCGCTCCCGTTCCTCTCGCCCCGTCGTCTCTGGCTGGTCCCCGCCGCGGCGGGCGTGCTCGCTGCCGCCGCGTGGCTGCGGGCGCCATCGCTGGCGTGGCTGCTGGTCGCGGGCGTCGCGACGGTGGCGACGGCGGCGCTCGGCCGACGGGCGGAGCGGCGTCGCAGTCCGTTGCTGGTGGTGGTGCTCGGCCTCGCCTTCGCGGCCGTCGGAGCGTGGCATCAGGCGGCACTCGATGCGATCGCGCACGAGTTCACCACGTGGAACGCGGCCGCCGTCGCGCGCGGCAACGCGGCCGTCGAACGTGCGCTGCCGATCGCCGCGGCGCGCGCCCGTCGCCTCGCGCAGGCGGCGGTCGCCTCGACGGCGGAGAATGCGACGCTCTTCGCGCAACTCGCCGCGCTCGAAGGGCTGGACGAGCGCACCAGTGTCGTCCTGTACCGCGACGGCATGCCCGCGGCGTGGGCGGGGCGGATGCGCGCGGTCCCCGAAGTCCTGCGTGCGACGCTCGGGGTGGAGCGGTCGCGTTTCTACCTGCTGCTGTATGCGGCCGAACGGCGCGGCACCTCCGTGGCGGTCGCGACGACCGTCCTCGACGCGGACCCGCCCGCCCGCCATCTCGTGCCCGCGCTCGGCCCCGAACTCGCACGTCGTGCGGGCGTCGGCGCCATCGAGTTCGCGCCGCCGGGACCGGCCGACGCGCAGGGCTTCCGGCCGTGGCTCGCGGACGGCACGCCGCTCTTGCGCTATCGCGCGACCGCACCGTCGCAGGACGAGGCGTTCACGCGTCGTCTCGACGACGCACGCTGGTGGGGCGGCGTCGTGCTCTTCCTGTGGGCGGTGGCGTTCATCGCGTCGGCATGGCGACGCCGACCACCGCTCGGCGAACAGCTCGCGGTGCTCGGTGTCGCCGCGCTCGTGCTCGGCCTCGTGCCACTCGGTGCGTTGAGCAACGCGTCGTGGCTCTTCGATCCGGGCCGCTACGTGCTGCGACTCGGACCGATCGTGCTCGCGACACCGATGGCGCTCCTGGGTACCGGTGTGACGCTGGCGCTCGCGGTGCTGGCGGTGCGTCGCGGCCTGCGCGGGGGGGCGGCGTCGCGTCCCGTCGCCACCGTGCTGCTGGTCACGCTCGCGGCGCTGGGCCCGTTCGCGTTGCGCAGCCTCACCCGCGGCATCGCGACGCCGGTGGACGGCGACTCGACGTCGCTCTGGCTCACGTGGCAGCTCGGCCTCTTCCTCGTCGCCGTCGCGGTGCTCGTGGCCGGTGCGGGAGCGGGACGGCTGCTGCTGTCGCCGGGACGCGGCTTCGCACCGACCACCGGGCCGCTGCTGGCGGCTGCCGCCGCGACGCTCGCGCCGGCCGTCTGGTGGCCGGACGGTGCGTGGCCGACGTGGTACGGCATCGTGTGGATCGGCGTGATCGGCGTGACGACGCTCGCGCGGCGTCCGCGTCGCTTCGCGCTGTTGCCCGCGGCCATCGTCGCGTCGATGGGCGCGGCGGTGCTGACGTGGGGCGCGGTGATGCGGCAGCGCACCGCGTTCGCCGCCGGCGACACGGCGCAGCTCGCGAGCGCCGATACCGAGGCGGCGTCGTTGCTCGAGCGCTTCGCGCAGCAGCTGCGCGCACTGCCGGCACCGCGCACACGCGCCGACCTGCTCGATCGCGTTCAGGCGAGTGATCTCGTGGCCGCGGGATATCCCGTGAGTGCCTTCACGCTCGACCTGCGCGACTCGAGCGTCGTCTCGCTCGAGGTCTTCGGCATCAGCGAGCCGGTGGTGGTGGCCGAGCCGGTGATCAGCGACGCCGTCGCACGGGGCACGCCGGTGGCACGGGCGATCGCGGGCTATCCGGGCGTCTATCAGGTGCTCGCGGTGCCGTTCGGCGAGGGGCTCGTGACGACGGTGTTCGTCGAACCCCGCACGCGCGTCGCGACGACGCCGACGGCGGCGGCCCTCCTCGGCTACGGTGTCCGACGCACCGGCACCCCGCCGTACAGCGTGCAGTTCGGCGAAGTGCAACCGGGGCGCACCGTCGGCGACGGCGTGCGCTGGGTGCGTGACGGCTCGGTGCTCGACGGGTCGCGCATCGTGCCGAGTCTCGCGGGGCCGCTGCAGGCGCACGCGCGCGTCGAAGTCGTCGATGCGTGGCGCCTCGTGCAGCGCGGCACGCTCGTCGTCGCCGCCGATCTCGCGGTGCTCGCGCTGCTGTGGGGTTTGAGCGCCGCGACGCGCGGCAGCATGGGACGTTGGTGGCGGTTGCGTCGGCGCGGGCTCGTGAGCAGCTATCGCGGGCAGCTCACGATCGTGCTCTTCCTCTTCTTCCTCGTGCCGCTCACCGTCTTCACGGTGTGGAGCGTGCGCCGGTTGCGCGACGACGAACGGCAGCAGCGCGAGTTGCTGGTGCGCGAGTTCCTCCGTGCGGTTGATCGCTCGGGGGAACGCCCGCCACTGGAACAGGCGAGTCGCCGCATCGGCGTGCCGCTCCTCGGCTACGCGTCGGGTCGCCTCGTGGACGTGAGCGACGAGCTGTTCGCATCGTTGGCGCCGCTCGGGCTCTTCCTCCCACCGTCGGTCGCGCAGGCCCTCGCACCGGGGGGCTCGCTCACCGCGTCGGCGACCGCCGTCGTCGCAGGACGCGACGTGCTCGTCACCTACCTGAGCACGCGAGGCACGCGCGGCGACCGGATCGTCGTCGGGGCACCGGCGGTGCTCGCCGGCGACATCACCGACCAGCGCCGCGAGGACCTCGTGGTGCTGCTGCTCTTCGCCGCCCTCGCCGGTGCGCTCGGCGCGCTCGGCCTCTCGGGGCTCGCGGCGCGGCAGTTCGCGCGACCGATCGGTGCGTTGCGCGACGCAGCGGTGGCGGTGGCGCGTGGCGAACGGGCGCCGGTGCTCATCGACGCCCCGCCGGGCGAGTTCGTCCCGGTGTTCGATGCGTTCCGCTCGATGGCGCGCGACCTCCGTGCGAGCGAGCGCGCGCTCGAGGCGGCGCGGCGGCGTACCGACGCGGTGCTGCGCACGGTCGCGTCGGGTGTGGTGGCGGTGGACGCCAACGGCGACGTGGTACTCGCGAATCCGCGCGCCGAGCAGCTCGTGGGTCGTGCGCTGCCTGCACGTGCCGCCTTGCGCACCCTCGCGCCGGGACTGGCCGAACGCACCGCCGCCTTCGCCGCATCGGAGCGGAGCGAGGAAACGTTCGAGGACGTCTGGCGCACGATGACGGTGCAGGGACGCCTCACGCGACTCGAGCGGGGCGGCACCGTGGTGACGCTCGACGACGTCACGCAGCTCGCGCGGGCGCAGCGCGTGCTCGCGTGGGGCGAGATGGCACGGCAGGTCGCGCACGAGATCAAGAACCCGCTCACGCCGATGCGACTCGGCGTGCAGCATCTGCGGCGCGCGCGGCATCGCGACGACTTCGACGCGATCCTCGACCGCAACGTCACCACGATCCTCGAACAGATCGATCGCCTCGACGAGATCGCGCGCGCCTTCAGCCGGTACGGCACGAGCCCCGAGCAGGCGCCGCCGCCGGAGCCGGTGCCGCTGCTCGATGTCGTGGAGGAGGTGCTGCGCCTCGAACGGCTCGGCGACGCACCGATCGAGTGGCGCTCGCCCGAGACACAGGAACCGACGTGGGCTTGGGGGCGGCGCGCGGAGCTGCGCGACGTGCTGCTCAACCTGCTCGAGAACGCTCGTCTCGCGCAGGCGACGCGCATCGCGGTGGACATCATCCCGTCGGGCGAGCGTGTCGAGGTGCGCGTCCGCGACGACGGTGCCGGCATCACCGCGGAGCTGCTGCCGCGCGTCTTCGAGCCGCATTTCTCCACACGCACCAGCGGGTCGGGGCTGGGGCTCGCGATCAGCCGTCGCCTCGTCGAGGGATGGGGCGGCACGCTCGCGCTCGAGAGCGCACCGGGGGCCGGCACGACGGCGCGCATCACGTTGCGGCGTGTGACGGGAGCGCCGGCGGCACCGCCGACGGACGCGCACGCGTCCGACGCGCCGAGCGACGGAGTGCCCTCGCCGGCCCGCTAACTTCCGGGCATGACGCTGCAGCCCCGCGCGACGCCGCGCCCCGTCCCCGGAAGCGGGCCATGGCCGATCACGCCGCTCCCGCCGCATCTCGTCGGCTGGCTCCTGCCGCCCGAGTGGCGATGGGGGCGTGGCAGCGGGCGCAGTGCGACGCGTCACGTGCAGGAAGTCATCGACGCGCTGGGTCGATCGCTCGCGCTGGTGACGGTGCCCGAACCCGCGCATCGCCCGTGGCTCGCGGCCGAAGCGCGGTTCCTCGCGCATCAGAGTCACCCGGCGTTCCCCACGACGTACCACTACTGGACCGACTCGCCGATGGTGCAACGCGGGCCGGGCTACCTGCGTCGCTGGATCACCGGCGAGTCGATCGTCGGGCGCGTCGCACGCGGCGGCGCCGACGACGTGCCGGGCATGCTCGCGGTGGTGCGCACGATCGGCACGGCGCTCGTCTACCTGCACGACAAGAACCGCGCGCACGGCGCGATCGGTGGCGAGAGCTGCTGGATGTCGCCCACCGGGCGCCTCTGGCTCCTCGGCTGGGAGTGGACGGTGCGCGAGGACGAACGGCCGGCCGATGTCGCACCGCCGCGCGATGGTGCCGCATGGGCGCCGGAGTGGCACGATCGCTGGACGCCGACGCTCGCGAGCGATCAGTGGCAGCTCGGCGCGCTCGCCTTCCAGATGCTCACCGGCGAGCGCCCGCCGGCCGGGGACGTCCCGCCGCTCTCGCTCGTGCGCCCCGACTGTCCGACGCGCATCGGAGCGCTCATCGACCAGGCGCTCGATCCCGACCCCGCACGACGTCACGCCAGCGTGGCGACGATGCTGCGGTCACTCGAACGCATCGGCGCGGGACGCGGTGGCGTGCTGCTCGTCGACCGCGTCGCGCCCGGTGCCAAGCGCGGCATGGAGAGCGAGGAGATGCGCCTCCGCTGGGTCACCGGTGACGACTACGAAGTGCTCGGTCGCCTCGGGGCGGGGAGCTTCGGCTCGGTCTGGCGCGTGCGCGATCTCTCGCTCGGTCGCGAGGTCGCGATGAAGGTGCTGCACCCCGACGTGGCCGAGGACGACGTCGCCGTCGCGCGCTTCCGCCGCGAAGCGAAGCTCGCCGCGCAACTCGCGCACCCGGCCATCGTCCACATCCACGACTGGGAGACGCGCGACGGCATCAGCTGGTACACGATGGAGCTCGCCGAGGGCGGCAGCGTCGCGCGACTGATCGAGCAGCAGGGCGCGCAGCCGGCGGGCGAGGTGGCGATGCAGGTCGACAGCATCCTCGACGCGCTCGAGGCGGCACACGCCGCGGGGATCGTGCATCGCGACATCAAGCCGGAGAACGTGCTCATCGATCGCAGCGGACGCTGGCGTCTCACCGACTTCGGTGTCGCGCACGTGCCGGGCATCGACGACAAGGGGACGAGCGGCGGCACGCCGGCGTTCGCGGCGCCGGAACAGCTGCTGGGCGAAGCCACCGGGCAGGCCGCCGATCTGTTCGCCGCGGCGGCGGTGATCGCGTTCGTGCTCACCGGCCGCGCACCGTTCGGCGAGGACGACGCGCGCGCGATCGTCGCGCGGCAGGTCGCGGGGACGCCCGATGTGGAGGGGATTCCGTCTGCGCTGCAGGCGTTCCTGACGCGCGCACTCGCGCCGCGGCCCGAGGATCGCCACCCGGACGCGGCGACGATGCGTGCGGCGTGGTTCGAGGCGCTCGAGGCGGCCGAGCGAGACGACGCGGAGCGTCGCGACGGCTGGTGGCGCTGGCTCGCGGGGAGCTGACCGCGAGCGCTCAGCGTACTGCGACGTTCGTCGCGGAGCCGTTCGATGCGTCCATCGCCGTGGCACGAGCGATCGTCGCATCGCGCATGAGCGCGGCGAACGTCGACACGAGCGTTTCCGGCCCGAACGGCTTGGCGACGAAGCGGAACGGTGCGGTGAGCCACGACTCGCCGGCGGTGCCGTCGTCGAAGCCGGAGACGAGGAGGACGGGCAGGGCCGGATCCTCTTCGCGCAGCGCACGCGCCAGATCGCGCCCGTTCATGCGTGGCATGCGCAGGTCGCTGACGAGTGCGTCGATGCGGCGACCGGCCGCGCTCTCGTCGAGCCAGCGCGTCAGGGCGTCCACGCCGTGGTCGCACGCGAGGACCGCGCACCCGGCATCCTCGAGGATGCGTCGCACGATCGCGCGCACGTCGGGTTCGTCTTCCGCGAGCAGCACGCGCAGCGGTGCCTCGGTGGCCGTGCCTCGCGCGGGGGCCGCGCGCTCGGCGTCATCGACGGCGCCGTCGGCCACCGGCAGCAGCAGGTGCACCGTGGTGCCGCGTCCGGGTTCGCTCTCGAGCCACGCGTGCCCGCCCGCCTGTTCGACGATGCCGAGCACCGTGGCGAGCCCGATGCCGGTCCCGTGGCCCGGTGGTTTCGTGGTGAAGAACGGCTCGAACGCGTGAGCTGCCGTCGCCGCGTCCATGCCGGCGCCGCTGTCGTGCACGGTGAGCAGCACGGCGCCGTTCGGAGCCGGGATCGGCAGGTCGCTCGTGTCCGGCGCGATCCACGCCGTGGCGATGTGCAACCTGCCTTCGTCGGCCATCGCGTCGCGCGCGTTGAGCACGAGGTTGAGCAGGATCTGCTCGAGGTGGACCGGGTCCAGCAGCACCGGACGATCGCCGGCATCGAGGGCGAGCGCGAGCACCACGTGATCGCCGAGGATGCGGTCGAGCAGCTCGGCGTGGCCGGCCACGACGCGGTCCACCGCGATGCGGCGCGGTGTGCTGACTTCGCGGCGCGAGAGCATGATGAGTTGGCGCGTCAGCCCCGCCGCGCGCTCGCTCGCGACGCGGATGGCGTCGGCGTCGCGCCGTGCGCGCCCAGCCGGCAGCGCATCGAGCAGGAAGCGCGTGTGCCCGCGCACGACCGTCAGCAGGTTGTTGAAGTCGTGCGCGAGTCCCCCCGCGAGTTGACCGACCGCCTCGAGCGTCTGCGACCGCCGGAGCCGTGCCTCGAGGGCGTGGCGCTCGGTGATGTCCACGTGCACGCCGCGCACGAACACGGGCGCACCCGCCTCGTCGTAGGTGATCTCCGCCTGGGTCTCGAGGCGACGGTCGCCGCCACCGGCGAGGTGCCGGATGCGATACTCCTCGTGCCAGCGCCTGTCGCGTGACGCGAACGTACGCGCGATGCTCTCCTCGACCGTCGTCCGATCATCCGGATGCACCGCGTCGAAGAACGTGTCGGTGTGTACCGGGCTGTCGCTGGCGACGCCGAAGATGCGGCGCGTCTCTTCGGACCAGGTCGCGGCGCCCGTGGCCGGGTGCCACGTGAAGCCGCCGAGCCGCCCGAGGCGCTGCGCCTCCGCCAGTTCGGCCTCACGCTCGCGCAATCGGGCATCGGCACGACGGCGCGCGAGTTCGCCGGTGGCGCGCGCGGTGACGGTGGCGAGGAGCGAACCGGCGGCGCCGGTGTCGGCCAGCGGCGCATCGGATGCGATGGCCAGCACGCCAAGCAACGCGCCGGCAGGATCGCGGAGCGCGAGCAGCGACGGGTGCGTGCCCGCGACGCCGCACAGTGTGTGCACGAGCGTCGCGGCCTCGATGGCGTCGCCGTCGCGGAGCGCCTGCATCACGGCGGGGGGCACGTCGATCGCGCCGGTCGCGGCGCGCATCCCGCCCGGTGGGTGGCCGAGCACGTGCAGTCGATCGAGGCGCGCCGCATCCGCTTCCGCGATGCAGACGGCGTGCAGCTCGAGGACGTCCGCGAGCGACGACGCGAGCGCGCCGAACAGCGACCCGTCGCTCCCGACCGCGCCCGCCGTCGCCGCGATCGCGCGCAGCGCCGCTTCGGCGCGCTTGCGTTCCGTGATGTCGGCGTTCGCGCCGAGCAGGCGCAGCGCGCGGCCCTGTGCATCCCGCTCGACGACGCGCGCGCGGTCGGCCACCCATCGCCACTCGCCCGATGCCGCCCGCACGCGATACTCGACTTCGTAGATGGCGAGGTCACCCGCGAGGTGGCGCGCGAGCCGGTCGCGTGCGACGGCGACGTCCTCCGGATGCACGAGCGCGAACCAGCCCTCGACCGTCGTCACCGCGTCGTCGCCGGTGTAGCCGAGCAGCGACGACAGCTTGCTGCTCTCGCGCATCCGGTCGCGCACGATGTCC